>Ga0137383_10001708_pt1 | contig 13262 bp, 10 predicted proteins | sample SagtaG_19_FD_104817 | JGI IMG/M metagenome (GOLD analysis project Ga0137383, IMG submission 104817) | Vadose zone soil microbial communities from Sagehorn Ranch, Mendocino, California, USA - Sage2_R_40_16 metaG | ecosystem: Environmental > Terrestrial > Soil > Vadose zone | place: USA... | reverse complement strand
GGGGCGGTCCTCTCGGATCTGGCTGGACTCTCTTTTGTAGTGCGCGGCAAAGACTATCAGCTCCTGAACCGAGCCGAGGTCCAGACCCGCCTGCATTTGCCAGAAGACCAGCAGTTCAGCCACCCTGAAAGCCAGATGGTGCGCACCCTTTACGACTGCCCTGATGTCTCTATCGGGCCTTCGGGACTCCGGTGCCGGGTCGTGGTCGCAACCCATCCCGCTGGGACGACGAAGAGTCGGGTTGGCGTTACTCGTGACGGCATCGTCTATGAACTCGCGCTTTCCCAACCTGCCGCAGCAGGCGTTCACCGCGGCCGATGTGGTGACGCTCTATCTGCATCGTGGCGCCTTTGAAACGGCCAAGGCTCGATGAAGATCTGGAACAGGACCCCGACCGCTGGTGCAGTCACTCGGCTGCCGGACAGGAACTGTGGCAAGTGATCAGCCAATGGGTGTGGAACCTGCGTCTGGAGCTGGGTCACGTGCTTGATCCCGAGGCCCTGCGCACGACAGAGTTTGCTCCTGCTTGCCTGCCTGCGCAAGAGGCTGAGAGCTTCTCCTCTTCCTCCTCGGTGGGGTATGGACCAGCAGAGCAGGCCCTGCCCTGGAAACGGAGCCGCTTCTCTGGTCGAGACTTTGCCCCCCAGCCGGATGGAACGCTACGTTGCCCTGCCGGGCAATCACTCGTCGCGCACGAACGTCGTCGAGAAGCCGATGGAAGCCTGCGCGTGGTGTATGCAGCCAGCATCGGCAGTTGCCGCCCCTGTCCCCTGCGTGAGCTGTGTCAATGGCAGGGCACAGCTACCAAAAAGCCGAGCCTTCGTCAGTGTGTTGCTGCACCCTCTCGTCGTCGGCGTCTCTCCCCTCCTCTGGAAGGACTGGAGCCGCAGACAGCATCGGCGGGCGTGCATGCAGCTCCTACGCCGCCAACGGGTGGACGTGACCCTTCCGCAGGCCCTCCAGCTTCCTCCAGCCCCATCGCCGCCCCTGCTCACGCGTCGCGCAGCGCGCCCATTACCGCCTCTCGTGGCAGGAGCGGTTGGCGCGCAATGCCCGTGCCCCAACCGCTGGCCGGATCACGATCCAGCTCTGCGGCGTGCCTGATGCCTTCTCCGCCTTCCTCGGCCTGCCCACCCAGTTGTAGCGCCCTGGCGCGGGCGACGAGGGGTCTCACCTCGGAAAGGCGTGCCTCTCCGAGCGGATGCGCATGCCTTCTTGGCCTGACTTTGCCTCGGTTGCTCTCATCTGCTGCTCGTTTTGCTCCTTCTCCCTCTGTGGCTGCCACCTCTCAGACGGGCAAGCTCCAGCTCTGGGAGCCTTTCGCTCTCTCACTCAGCGAGAAGCTCTTCCACAACCTCGTTGCGCAATCCGTGGGCTGAGCAGGGACCAACGCATCCCTGGGACGCGGTGACCCGGGCTGAGCACGGTCATGAGCGAGGGCAATACAGCCATGCGAAGGCGACACGGTATGCCAATCAGGTGGTCCAAATGGGACCCATGGTGGATCTCTTCTTGGCGGGCGATCCCTTGCGGTCGCCCTGACGGTTTATCGCAACTTTGGAGTCAAGAGGTGGTAGAATTCATCAAGCAATGGTGAAGAAGAGAGAAAGAGGGCAACAGATGAATCCAAGCACCTTGGTGTCGGCGCGGCACTGGGCCGAAGACACGTTCGGGTCCGTGCGCTTGGGCGACCGACGACGGACAGAGCGAGCCGTGGAGATGGCGTGCGCCATCGCCCACGATCCGGCAGCCTCTTTGCCTGCCCAGATGCAGGATGAAGCGGCCACGCAGGCGGCCTACCGCTTCTTGCAGACCCCAGATGTGACCTATGAGAAGCTGATCCACCCCCATGTGCAGCAGACGCGAGAGGAGGCGCGAGAGCCCAAGCAGGTCTTGCTGATCCAAGATACCACCGAAGTGGACTATCAGCGGCATCCCACGACCACGGGACTGGGTCCTATCGGCAACGGTACCCATCAGGGCTATCTGTTACAGAGTGTGCTGGCGGTGCTGCCCGGCAGTCGCCAAGTGCTCGGTCTGATGCATCAGGAGCCCTTCCTGCGTCAACCGGCTCCCAAAGGGGAAAGCAAGCGGCAGCGCGAGCGACGCGAGCGGGAATCGCAGGTGTGGGAACAAAGTCGGCAGGCTATCGGCGAACCCCCAGCGGGAGTGCAATGGATCCCCATCGGGGATCGCTACAGCGAGATGTTCCCCTTTCTGTCGCTGTGTCGGCAACGGCACTGTGACTTCGTGGTGCGAGCCGCCCAAGACCGCTGCGTGGATCTGCTCGTCGAGCAAGCCGATGCGAAGCTTTCTGCTCGCTCGCACCACAACCCTCGCCCTGGGCAGCAGGTCGAGCCCAAGACCCAGCAGCTGTTTGAGGTGGTGCGCGGCTGGGCGGCGGTGGGTGAGCAGGACCTGGAACTGGATGCCAGCAAGCAGAGCAAAGCCCGGGTGGCTCACGTGGTGCTCAGTTGCGGCTGCTTGCGCAGGCTTTCGCCGCGCAGCCAGGAGAGCGCCGATCTGCGCCCGCTGGTGGTGTGGGTGGTGCGCGTGTGGGAACCCGAGCCGCCGGAGGGCGTGGAGCCACTGGAATGGGTCCTGTTAACCTCGGTCCCGATCCAGACGGTCGAGCACGCCTGGGAGCGGGTCGACTGGTACCGGGTGCGCTGGGTGGTCGAGGACTATCATCAAGGACTCAAAACCGGTTGTCACATCGAGCAGCGGCAACTGCAAAGTTACGAGGGCTTGCGCCGGTTGCTGGGTCTGCTGGCTCCCACCGCGGTGCGGCTCTTGCAACTGCGAGCTGCGGCCAGGCAGAGTCCGCAGCAGCCGGCCCTCCAGGTCCTGCCGACGGACCTGGTGCAGGTCGTCGCCGCCTTGGCTCAGATACCTGCCACCCAGTTGACCGCCCAGCAGTGTTGGCACACCATTGCTCGCTATGGAGGCTATCTGGGACGCAAAGGGGACGGCCCACCCGGCTGGAAAACCCTGTGGAAGGGTTGGTTCTCCATTCAAGCTCTGCTCGAGGGCGTGCATTTAGCTGCTCGACTTCCTTTCGACTTGGATTCAACTTGAAAATTGTGCTAAAAAGTCAGGATAGGCTCCTGGATGCGAGCGGAGGGTCCCAATGCCTGGTTACGTCAATGCAGCCGTCTGCATCGACCCGTCTTAGCTATGCAGCTCATGCGCCAGACCATCGCCGAGCTCAGAGCACAGATGAAAGAGCCGACTATGGTGTGGCCCGGTCAAGTGCCAGACGAAGCCAGAGGGTTTGGCGCTATCAACGCGGCACGGGGAAGCCTGTGCCACTGGGTGTGTATCCGCGAAGGCAAAATTGCCAATTATCAAATTATCACGCCGACGACCTGGAATGCTTCCCCGCGGGATTCGCAAGGTCGGCGGGGACATTGGGAGGAAAGCTTCGTTGGTCTGCACATACGCGATCTTGAACAACCGGTGGAGCTTGGCCATATCGTACGTTCACACGACGCGTGTCTGGTCTGCACCACACACATGATTCGCCTTTGACGCTGATGCTTAGACCGGACTCCCGGTAAAGCAGTATATGAAGTTATCCTCTTGCTTAGCGGGGAAAATGGGGGTGAAAAATGTTATGACCCCGTTTTGGCCTCATCGCTGTTCCCTTGAGCTGCCTGAAAGAGGGCAACAGTATACATGACCTCAGCGGTGATCTTTGGATGAGAGGGCTGCTGGAGGACGGAGAGCATACGCTGGTAGAGTGGCTCGGCCTCATATCTCCCCTGCTCACAATAGAGTCGGGCCAAGCCATTGAGCGTGTTGACCACCTGGGGATGCTCAGAACCCAGGGCCTCTTCCCCGATGCGCAAGGCCCGCTGGTACAATGACTCGGCCTCTGCATACTTTCCTTGCTCTTTGGAGAGATCCCCCAGACTCTTGAGCGCATAGGCGACATGGGGATGTTCTGGTCCCAATTGCTGCTCCCAAATGTGTCTCGCTCGCCGACAAAGTGGTTCGGCCTCTGCATACCTTGCTTGCTCTTTGTAGAGGTCCCCCAGATTCTGAAGCGGATAGGCGACCTGGGGATGGCCTGGCCCAAAGAGCTGCTCCAGAATGCGTATCGCTCGCTGAAAAAGTGGTTCGGCCTCTGCATACCTTGCTTGCTCTTTGTAGAGGTCCCCCAGGCCATTGAGTGGATAGGTCACTCCAGAAGATTCTGGCCCCTGCTGCTGTTCCCCAATGCGTATCGCACGCTGGTAGAGTGGCTCGGCCTCTGCATACTTGCCTAGCTCAAGGTAGACGTTTGCCAGGCCATTGAGCGCTTCGACCATCTGGGGATGCTCAGCCTGCTCCCAGATGTGCAAGGCCCGCAGGTAACATGACTCGGCCTCTGCATACCTCCCCTGCATTTTGTAGGTATTTGCCAGGTTATTGAGTGAAGAGGCGACCTTGGGGTGTTGTGCCCCCAACTGGTGTTCCCAAATGCGAAGCGCTCGCTGATCGAAGGCTTCGGCTTCTGCATACTTGCCTTGCCGGGAGTAGAGATCCCCCAGACTCATGAGTGGAGAGCCGACCAGAGCGTGTCGCGGCCCCAATTGCTGTTCCCAGATGCATAACGCTCGTTGATGGAGTGGTTCGGCAAGGGTATATGAGGCCTGTTTACACAAGTAGATCCCTGTCCGGTTGAGCACATCAGCTGCCTCGGAAAACCCCAGTCCATAGTGCTGGATCAGCAGGTCACATCCCTGCACCTGTTCGAGATAGCGATGGCACTGTGGCCAGGTCGCTTCCTCGCTGTGCGGATCAGCAGGAAAGACCGCATTCACCGCATACACCACACACGTAGCCCAGTGCTGTTGTTCTTCTAGGTCCATTCTCTCTCTTTGTACCACTTGTACCAGCCGATGGATACTCAGGGTGTGCTCCTCCGCCAGACGCTTGATCAGGGAGAACTTGAGCAGTTCCTCCAGCATCTGATTGAAGGTGAAGAGATCACTGACCGCCTCTTGAAGGGCTGAAGGCCAATGAGGAGCGCCCTCTCTCAAGAGCTCTTCCGGGATATGATCAGGCGCCAGAAACGCACAGAGCCGTAACAGGTCCGCGGCGGCGGGACTTTTCTGCTCGATTTTCTGAAAGGAGAGCGACCAGGTGGTCGTGACCGAGTCTGGGTACTGCGTGGCCTGCATCCCGCGCCGGGAGAGCAGCGCATGAGGATAATTGCGATAGAGTTGGAGATAGTCCCCAAAGCTGCATCCGGTCTCCTCAATGTAGGCTCCTGCCTGATCGAGGGCCAGAGGAAACCCATCGAGGGCAATGACCACATTGGCCGCCTCGTTGCTCTGCTCATCGGTGGCATCCAGTTGGTGGGTGCGATGGAGCAGAAACTGAATGCCTTCCATCACCCCCATCGCTTCCACGTCAAGGGACGAGGCCAGAGCCGCCACTGCTTGCGCACGGGTGGTCAGCAGCACACTGCCCTTTCCCTGGCAGAGAAGATACGGCTGAACCAGCGGGAGCTCATCGGCGTTATCAAAGATCAACAACCAGGGCTCCTGGCATTGCTCAAGCCAACGGATGACCTGGGCCACGAGTTGGTGCGGGTTTGTCTCCGGGTGGACAACACCTTCGGGGAGCAGTTGGGCGAGGGCGACAAAACTGCTCAGGATGGTTTCTTCATGAGCGGCATGGATCCAGAGCGTGTGGGTATAGCGACCCTGCTCACGTGCACGATAGGCATACTCGAGCGCGATTTGAGTCTTGCCGATGCCACCCAGTCCTTTGATCGCCCTAGGTTGGGTGAGCACCGCTCGGCGCGTGTTCGTCGGCTCCTCTGAGCATGCAGGGGTGAGGTGTTGAGTTAATCGCTCAAGCAACTCGTCGCGTCCGGTAAAATGGGGATTGCGCCGATAAGGCACAGTCCAGAGGGCCAGTGACTCTGCGGGAGAGAAGCTTGCCTGCTCTGTTGCTGAGACGTCCTCCTTGGTGATGGGTGATACTGAGGCCACATCGACCAGTCCCAGTTCCTGGGCACTTTTCCCAAAGAGGGTGCAGAGCTTCACACGAAAATACAGACTGGGTTGCTGATATCCTCGTTCCCATCGTTTGACGGTCACCACTGTGGTTCCCAGTTGCTCTGCCAGATCACGTTGACGCCAGTCGCGCCCGATGCGTTCCTGCCGCAAGAGAGCATTCGCATGAGTGTTGGTGGATGTATTCATGCAGAAATCCTTCCACTTCCTCCTGATTAAGATAGGGGACGAAAGTAGTCAAACACGTATCAAAGGGTAAACGGACAAACTTCTCCTTTTTTTCATACAGATGATCCCTAACGATCCCTAACGATCTTTGAGAAAAGAGATGTGATTAGGTAGTATAGAGATATCGAAGCACACAGAGGAAATAAGATCAAAGCAATGGATATTCTTTGAGGGCATACGAAACCTCGACAAGACTGTGTTCACATATACCTTGTCGCGCGCGTTGGACTAAAATCAGCTTTTCCAGGCGCTTCAATCGAGTTTCCAAGCTCAGAAGTCGAGGGCCTCACCCGGATGTTGGTCCAATGGAGAGGTCGGTGTCTGGGAAGTATCCCCTGGCGAGGTTTCGGCATACAGGTGCAGTGCTCTCTGGCCGTTGTAAAAAAGAGTGTTTGGCACATCTATAGAAGAAAAGGGAAAAGATGTCTTACACAGAACAAGGAGCCCATGAAACTGACTCCTACTTTGTCGAGGCACAGGCACGTCCGATTCGCCTCACGAACCTTGAGGTCGTCGACAAAACGTCTCTGGCCCAAAACGCCTTTATTGGCATCCCCGGAACGTTAACCGTCTTCGTTGCGAGGAAAGGATCAGCAGCCCTTCACGAGCTTCGCGAGGCCCTCAAAGCAGGTGGGGAGGCTTTGAAGCAGTTGTATAGGAAGGTGGGAGAGCAGGCGGCCCAGGTAGAACGGTGGACATTGGAAGAAGCCGTGCAGGCAACCATCCAGGAACCAGTCTTTGCTGAGCTTCGCTATGGGGGTGCGACACTGGCTCAGGGGCTCAGCGTTCCTCAAGGGCTTGATATGACAGTCCTCTTGCTTCCCTACAATGGAGGACGATTAGCACAAGAAGGCTTCATCCTGGCTGAACGGTTCACGGAAGGCTCTGACGCTGCCCTGGAGGCGCTGGTGGTACGGATAGACCCGCCACTCACAGAGGCAGAAAGGGCTGCCCTCCAGCTAGTTCCGGTCGATCAAGCTATTAACAACGTGAGCGCAAACAAGCCGTGTGATACCACCTGGGTGGCTGTTGCAACCGTTGCCGCCGTCGCAGCTACTCCGACTGTAACAGATGCAACAGTAACAACACTGGTCATAGAAGCACTTGGGTCAAGAGGAGCCGAACTTGCTGATCTAGAGCCACATATTCCTGAGGAGACGCTGAAACTATTAGGGCCAGCGGCATCCGCACGCAAGCTGCTAGAAATGCGCCGTGAAGTCCTTTCTAAACTGCCCACAGAGATGCCCGAAACATAAGGATCAGCAACATCTGTGAGCGAATTACTAAAAACGCGTCGGTAAATACCTTCAACGGACTATAGCGACACCATCGGAGAATACTGACTCACTGCATAGGATACGTGTTGTTACTATCGTCGATTGTGGATAACAAAGAGAGAAAAGAGCGGTTCGCACTCGGATGATTGTTCTGTTCGCTCTTTTTGCTCAATGTACCCATAGGAGATCACAACACATTGGCGTATCCTATGCTCCGATCACCTATGAAATGAGGAGCTTAGATGTATGAGTGAGGGTCTAGTTATCGGATTTTTCGGAATATGGGCACTGCTTTGCTTACTCGTCCATATCCCGAGGCTCAAACCATTCATCCGTCAACGGGATTGGTTTATGTTGATCCCTGAATGGCGCTTCTTCGCACCCAGGCCAGCACAAGGAGACTTTCATCTTCTCTACCAGGACACTTTCCACGATGGGAGTTGTACCAACTGGACGGAAGTTCGGCCGATGATTGAGCGCTCTCGGTGGAACATTTTCTGGAATCCAGGCAAACGGGAGCGTAAAGCGTTATTCGATGCAGTGAATCTACTCAATGTGCGTATCTCTCTCTCTGACAAAGCACTTGAAGGCTCGACTGCCTACTTGACGCTGCTCAATCACATCTCATCCCTACCACGGTCATTATCACCTGCATTCACGCGATTTCTTCTTATGCAATCGCATGGAGCTTTTCCAGAGAAAGAACCTGATGTTACGTTCATTTCGGGAGTTCATGAGCTATGACACTTTTACCTGTAATCAACCAGCAACTGGCCATCCTTCTTGCCGCAAAGCTTGCAGCACTGGCCATCCTTGTTTCTTGCGCCGAATACCTGGTACTGCCTCGTCCCTTGCAAGATAGCGGACTCATGAGCTGGGCGGTGGGGAGACTGCGCTCCCCTCTGCTGGTGAAAGGGCCCACAGGAAGGGTTCTGAACTGGCTATTAGCCTATCCCCGGATCTTAGGCCTGATCGCCCTACGGGCAGCGATTGCTTTACTCATCCTCTTTGGCCCATCGGCAGTCGTTCTCAATCCTTTGCTTCTTTGTTTGCTTGTCCTTCTTTCCATGTTACTCACCATCCGTAATGCCTTTGGAACTAATGGTGCCGACCAGATGGGTGACATCCTGTTCGTTGGCTTAGCAGTGGTTAGTATTGTCACAACCCATACCACGATAAGCGTCTACCTCTGGTTCCTCACCTTTCAGGCGTGCCTTGCATATGCAACAGCAGGAATTGCGAAGGCGGTTGCATCGGGATGGCGTGATGGAACCTATCTTATCGGGATCTGTGGTACCCGCATTTACGGGAATGCCAGGTTGAGAGATCTACTCCTGGCAAGACCAACACTCGCCAAATGGCTCGCACGCCTGGTGATTATCTGGGAGTGCACTTTTCCCCTTGTACTTCTTCTCCCACTCCCACTAGCGCTTGTAGTACTTGTCGGTGGAATCGTATTCCACCTAATGATGGGATATATCATGGGCCTAAATGACTTTGTGTGGTCCTTTCTCGCTGCTTATCCAGCAATCCTTTATTGTCTCCAAATGCGGGGTTGGTAGGAAAGAAGGCCACGGGAACAGACAGTGCAGAGTGCCAGCAGAATTGCCGAATGGCGTCAAAAGGCGAGGATGCGCCTAGAGCTGAAGAGATCAAGGAAAAATACACTAAGGACGTATTATGAGCATGGCTCTACATCATATGTATGATGCCATCGTTATTGGCGCAGGGCCAAACGGGTTGGCGGCTGCTATTGCGCTGGCACAGGCGGGCTGCTCTGTCCTGGTTTTCGAGGCAAAGGAGACCATCGGCGGAGGTTCCCGTTCGCTGGAATTAACCCTGCCGGGCTTTGTCCACGATATCTGTTCGGCTATTCATCCCCTCGGTCTCAACTCGCCTTTTTTTCGGACGTTGCCATTGGCACGATATGGTCTGGAGTGGATTCATTCACCTGTACCGCTTGCGCATCCTCTTGATGATGGTCGTGCCTTGCTGCTCGAACGCTCTATTGAGGCAACAGGGGACACGCTTGGGAGTGATGGCGCTCTCTATCATCAGTTTATGGCTCCGCTTGTCGCGAACTGGTCTCTGATAGAGCAAGCGTTTCTGGGACCGTTACGTGTGCCTCCGCTCTTTCGCCATCCTTTTGCTCTTGGTCGTTTTGGACTCTCTGCGTTGCGGCCGGCGCAGGGTCTAGCCAAGCAACTCTTTACAGGTGAACGTGCCCGTGCTCTTTTCGCCGGGATGTCCGCGCACTCGATGCTCTCTCTTGATCAGCCTGCTAGTGCTGCCGCCGGGATATTGCTGGGGGTTATTGGTCATGTCGTAGGCTGGCCGTTTCCTCGTGGAGGCTCACAAAAGATTGTCGATGCTCTTGCGGCCTATTTACAGGCCCTTGGGGGAGAAATTGTGACTGGCGTGGAGGTCAAAGCACTTGATCCTCTGCCGCCCGCTCGTGCTTTGTTGTTTGATGTCACCCCTCGCCAGTTGCTGCGTATTGCTGGTGACCATCTATCGAATGGTTACAGGCGTGCGCTGCTGCGCTATCGCTATGGTCCTGGTGTCTTCAAGATCGACTATGCCCTCGACGGTCCTATTCCCTGGAAGGCCGAGTCGTGTCTTCGTGCCGCCTCGGTACACCTAGGGGGAACCCTGCCGGAGATTGCGGCTTCTGAATATCAGGTCACTCATGACCAGCATCCTGAGAAGCCCTTTGTGCTGCTGGCCCAGCAAAGTCTTTTTGATGAGACGCGTGCTCCAACCGGCAAGCAAACCGTATGGGCGTATTGTCATGTACCTCATGGCTCGACGTTTGATATGACGGAGCGCATTGAAGCCCAAATCGAGCGTTTCGCACCCAGCTTTCGCGACCGCGTTCTGGCACGCCACAGAACCGATTCTGCTGCTATGGAGCGCTATAATGCTAATTATATCGGTGGTGATATCAATGGCGGTGTACAGGATCTCTGGCAGTTTTTTACACGTCCGACCATTCGTCCTGTGCCGTACACGACTTCAGCGAAAAATATCTTCCTCTGCTCTTCATCGACTCCACCAGGAGGCGGGGTGCATGGGATGTGCGGTTATTTCGCGGCTCAGACGGCCCTATGTTCGGTTCTTCGCGGTAGATGACGTTCCCACGGGATGCGTGTATGACTTCCCCACTTCGTCAGAGGGATGGTTTCCCAACATCGGGTCATAACATTTTTCACCCCCATTTTCCCCGCTAAGCAAGAGGAGAACTGGATAACTTCATATACTGCTTTACCGGGAGTCCGGTATTATCAAGACTTATAAGTAAGAATGAATGCACTCCAGCTAATGACAAGAAGGCGAATTTACAAGTTGCTGATGGAAGAAGCCAGACGGGGAGCGGTTTCTCCAGGCGAGAAATGGTCGCTTCCTACAATCGAATGACCTCAAACTGAAGTTGAGCCGGATCTTTGAGCAGCGGACGAAACTGTGCTCCTCAAGGCCTTAAAGATCGGGATTGTTCGCAGTTTTACGGTCAACTTTGCTGTCAGACTACTATGGAACGTCATCTGACAGCGGGGCAGAGTGGCTTTGCAAAGGCGTTCAGGTGAGGTGGGCAGACGCGCATGAGGGCATATCCCAAGTATACCACATGTTGTCCAGGCGCTGTTTTTGGCCCGCTCCTCCCCCTTCCCGACATCCCCCATCTGGCTTCTCCGCTGGGGTCACGCTTTTTTTGGCATCGAGAAACATTCAGATACATTCAGGCGCGTTCAGATGATTTGCTGTCAGTTAAACGGTCATTTCTCTTCGCGCCCCGGATGGTCTCATCCCGCTCGACAAGCCCGCTGGCTGGTTTGTTGTTGCGTGTGGGTGGGTATGGTGGAGGGCTCACCCGCACTTTTGCCGATGCAGATGCTTATTGGCTAGTAAAGATTTTGTTGGTCTGCTCTTGAGGAGGAGTCCGCTTTAGCAGATCAATGACCAGGGTCTCGCGCCATCAATGAGTGTACAGTGGCTGCCTCTCTTAGGCGGCAGAGGTGATTGACGACTGAGGAAGGGGCTCGCTCACACGAGGAACTTTGCGCTTGACCTACAATGTGCTGCTAACTATACTTGGAGTAGCCTCCCTATCTTTTTCGCTGTCGGTTTCGTAGCACTGCTCTTCGCCAAAACGGGTTGTTTCGTTACTCGAGTACTTTTGTAGCTACTTCTTGTCACCGTTCAGTCCTTCAGAACACCGAGAGAAAGGGAACCAACTATGACGATTGACTTCACACTCAGCCCAGAACAACTCCAACTCCAAGCCAATGCTCGTGCCTTTGCCGAGGGGGTACTGGCTCCCATTGCGGCGCAACTCGATGCGATTGCTGATCCAGCCAAGGCGTTTTATTCCACGCGAGCCGCTTTCCGCGAGATGGCGAAGGCCGGGTTCACAAAGTCCTTCATTCCCATGGCCAATGGCGGACTCGGCTTTGGGCTCGTGGACTTTGCCATTGCCGCCGAGGAATTAGCCCGCGTGGACGTTAATGTCCCCACGACGCTGCTGGGCAGTGGGCTGGGACTGCAGCCCGTCATTCAATTCGGTGATGCTGCCCAGCGCCAGCTCTTCCTCCAGCCCTTTGTCGATGACGAGGATGGGGCGTTGCTCGCTTCATTTGCATTTACCGAGGTAGCTGGCGGCGCCAACTTCGACTCCAACGATGCGGCGGCGGGGGTCCAAACGTTCGCTCGCCGCGATGGAGATGAATGGGTCGTCACCGGGCAAAAACATTACACCACCAATGGTACGGGATGGGATGGCAAAGGAGCGCATCTCTACTCGGTCGTCTGCCGCACCGACCCGACCAAGGGAGCGCGCGAATCGCTGGCGGTGGTAATGGTGCCAGGGAACGCTGGCGGTGTGCGGGTCGTCGATATCTACGACAAGCTAGGGCATCGTGGCGTGATGACCCCTCGCGTCCACTTTGAGGATGTACGCGTACCAGCTAACTACCTCATTGGCCATCCGGGCCAAGGGCTCGAGATCGTGTCGGGCGCATTCTCCTGGACGGCAGCGCTGATCGGGGCAGCCTGCGTCGGCGTGATGCGCGCTGCCTTTGAGTACGCCCTCGACTTTGCGAAATCCGAGCGGCGCCTGGGTCCAGTGCCGCTCATTGAGCATCAGAACGTCGGCTACATGCTGGCAGACCTCAAGATGCGGATTGAGGCGGCACGCTATCTGACCTGGAAGTCCTGTCAATATCTTGAGCAAACGGGCGGGCGTGGGGAAGAACTGGCGATCATGACCAAGGTCTATTGCTCGGAACTCGCCGTGCAGGTCGTGTACGACGCCATGCGCCTTGTGGGCGTGGAAAGCTACACAAAGAAGACCCCTCTGGAACGCCTGCTGCGGAATGCGCTCGTCTTCCCGCTGTACGACGGCGGGAACATGGGTGTGCGTCGGCGCCAATTGCATGCGCTCTTTACCCAACCCGGCTATGATTCGATGCTTGCTGCACAGGGCCGCGTTCCACCCTGGAAGGAACAGTGAATTCAGAGGGCTAGTTCTAGAGATGGTTAACACGGTTCAGGGATAAAAAACGAGTCACTTCATGCAGAAGTCGAGCCAGCTACGCATCTCCAACGGGAGAAGATGAGCCTGCGCATTACTAGTACTAGTTTCCATTGCGAAATGGAACCAGCTCCACAGGCCGCTCCAGCGGATACAGCTCTGCTCGGATGAGGCGAATCACAGCAGAAATGGCATAATCCATCGACAGACTGATGCCGT
>Ga0137383_10001690_pt1 | contig 13325 bp, 8 predicted proteins | sample SagtaG_19_FD_104817 | JGI IMG/M metagenome (GOLD analysis project Ga0137383, IMG submission 104817) | Vadose zone soil microbial communities from Sagehorn Ranch, Mendocino, California, USA - Sage2_R_40_16 metaG | ecosystem: Environmental > Terrestrial > Soil > Vadose zone | place: USA... | reverse complement strand
CGCGGCTCGATACGTTTCATCAACTGCTCTATCCGAATACTTATTTTGGCTGGCTTTCCATTGTGCCCCGAGCGGGCTTTCGAGCGACCTATTACGACAAAACTCGCGACCTCGGGAACACACTGTTCGCCCACATCGATGACCCATTAATTCCCAACTTTATCCCAGAGGATCCCACTCCGGCAAATCCAGTCGTAAACGCGGGCAGCGGCGTTCGGACTGTAGTCGATGCGGGGGTCGAGGCCTCTTTTAAGTTATCTCGCTCGTGGGAAGACGCGGAAAGCCGCGCGCTCGGTTTGGACGGATTGCTTCACGTCATCCAGCCGTACAGCAATTTCTCATACGTCCATGAGGATGGGATCAATCCGGCGGCAGTGTTGGAGTTCGATCGATTTGAACCATCGACGCAGTTGCGTCCGATCGATTTTCCCCAATTTACCACCATTGATTCGATCGCCAGTTGGACCATCTGGCGCAATGGAATTCGGAACCGTTTGGAAACGCGCCGCGATGATCTGACCGTGACCTGGCTGGAACTCGACACATTTTTCGACGTGAACTTTGACAATCCTTACGACCGACGGACGTATTCGAACTTTTTCAATAAACTGCGTTTTACTCCGCTCCCGTGGGCGTCGCTGACGATCGATTCCCAAATTCCGGCGTTCAGCTCAGGATTTACCGAAGTCAATACAACCGTCGCGGTGCAGCCTGTCGCAAACTTGCAGCTCAGCGCGGGGCATCGATACCTCAACGACAATCCATTCTTCCAACACAGTAGTCTGGTCGTGCTTGGCGGGTATTACCGGCTGAACGACAACTGGGGTTTCGGATTTCAGGAGCAATACGAAGGCACAGTCGGCGTCTTCCAGGAACAGCGCTACGCTATCTATCGTGATTTGACGAACTGGGTCGCCTCCTTTGGCGGGGTGGTACGAGACAACACCGGTAACAAGAAGGAGTACGGCATTCTGCTCACGTTTACCCTGAAAGCATTTCCCAAGTTTGGTTTCGATTTAAATTTTGATCCGGGCAATCAAGGACAATGATCCGGTTGCAATCAGGGGCCGGAATCGTAAAGGTGAGTCGCGATCCTGGCGCCGCGGCGAGCCCGCGGCACTAATTCACCATGGACATTGCGATCATCGGTTCGGGTTACGTTGGGCTTGTCACGGGAGCATGTTTTGCCGACGTCGGCCACAACGTCATTTGCGTAGACAATGATGAGGAAAAGATTAAAACCCTCCAGGCCGGGCGCATTCCAATCTATGAGCCCGGCTTGGAAGAAATTGTCCATCGCAATGTTTCCGCGCACCGTTTGCATTTCAGCAGCAGCATCCGCGAAGGCGTAGACAAATCACACATCATCTTCATCGCCGTGCCAACGCCGCGGCAGGCAAATGGAGATGTTGATCTTAGCTTTATCGAAAAAGTTTCCCGCGAGATCGCTGACGTCCTTACCGATTATCGGGTCATCGTCGATAAGAGCACGGTGCCGGTAAAAACTGGCGAACGGGTCGCGGAAACAATCAAGCGTTACAATCGGCACGGCGCGAAGTTTGACGTGGTCAGCAATCCGGAGTTCCTACGCGAGGGCTGCGCCATTCACGACTTAATGCATCCGGATCGGATTGTCATTGGCGCCCAGAGTCAGCCCGCCGTCGATCTGATGAAAAAGGTTTACGAACCGTTCATGGCGCCGGTGCTGGTCACCGGAATTAACAGTGCCGAGCTAATCAAGCACGCTGCGAATTCGTTCCTCGCCCTGAAAATTTCCTACATCAACGCCATATCCGCGATCTGCGACGCGAGCGGAGCAGACGTGGAAAAAGTCGCGGACGGAATTGGAATGGACCGGCGCATAGGCCGCCAATTTCTCAATGCCGGCATCGGATACGGCGGTTCCTGTTTTCCAAAAGACGTCGCCGCGTTCATCCACATTAGCGAGCAACTCGGTGTTCCGTTTACTCTTCTGAAAGAAGTGCAGCAAATTAACGCCGGGCAAAAAGAGCGTTTTCTGAAACTCATCCGCGATACGCTATGGGTATTGCGAGAAAAGAAGATCGCGGTCTGGGGTTTGACGTTTAAGCCGGACACCGACGACGTTCGGTCGTCGGTCGCGATCGAATTGGTCGACGCGATGCTGCGCGAAGGCGCGCACGTGGTCGTTTACGATCCGAAAGGGATGGAGAAAGCGCGCGACCTCAAGGCAATCGCGGACGCAAAATTCGCGGCTTCTGCATTAGAAGCCGTTGACGGCGCCGAAGCGCTCGTCATCGCCACTGAATGGAATGAGTTTGCCAATGTCGATCTTGCCGCGCTCAAAAAGCGGATGACCACGCCGATCGTATTCGATGGGAGAAACCTGTTGAATCCCGAGACGATGGGCGAGCTCGGTTTCCATTATTATTCCATTGGCCGCGCGAGCATCATTCCGCGGTAGAATTCGTTGTGGCGCGGACCTCTGCTCGCCGAGTCGCTCTCGCCGCGCTGAGAACCTGGCGTAGAGAAAAAGAGTTCGCCGACACGGTCATTTCCAGCGCGCTCTCCAAGGCGGAGTTCCGGTCCGCCGATCGGGCATTCGCCGTCGAACTCTTTTACGGCGTCTTGCGCAACCGCACACTTCTGGACTTTTGGATCCGCGAGCTTCGACGCGGACGCGTGGATGAAGATCTTCGCGACATTCTGCGCATCGGTCTCTATCAACTGTTTATCGCAAAGACGCCCGAACATGCGGCGGTTTATGAAACGGTCGACCTGTCTCCAAAACGCCAGCATGCGATCATCAATGCGATACTGCGCTCCGCTGCGCGCGACCGCCGGGGCTTGCAAAGGAGAGCAAATTCTCAGTCGCTTGATGTTCGAACCTCGCACCCACAGTTTCTGATTGAGCGTTGGGCGAAACAATTTGGAGGCGGTGGGGCCGAAGCCTTGTGCACTTGGAACAATCAGTCACCCCCAATTTACGCGAGAATTAACCGCCTAAAAATTGATCGGCAGAGTTTCCTCGACCGCTATCGCAACGCGCGGACGCTGCCAAAAGTCTCCAACTTTGTCGAACTGCCGGCACCCGCGGACGCGCTCGACCAGGGCGATTGTTATGTTCAGGACCCGAGCACATCGATCGCGTGCGAGTTATTGCAACCGAAGCCAGGCGAAAAGATTCTGGACGCCTGCGCCGCTCCCGGCGGTAAAACGGGATATCTGGCGGAATTGATGGCAAACCAAGGCTTGCTCATCGGGTGCGATCGCGAACCTGCCCGCTTAAATCTACTCGACGAAAATCTCGCGCGGCTCGGTGTTCGAATTGCCAAAATCGTTTGCCATGATTGGATGAAATCTGCCGCTCCACCGGAGATTCTTTCGGCTGCGCCATTCGATCGAATCTTGATTGACGCCCCCTGCACCAATACTGGCGTGATGCGACGCCGCGTCGATGTCCGATGGCGCTTGAAACCGGCGGACTTTAATCGGATGCGCGCCCGGCAAATTGAGATTACGCGTGCTGTAATCCCGTTCCTGAAGCCTGGAGGAATTCTCGTTTACAGCACGTGCAGCCTAGAACGAGAGGAAAATGAGGACGTCGTTCAAACGCTGCTCCGGGTGATTTCGATTTTACAGCTCGAGGAAGAAAGGCGTTCTATTCCCTTTCAGGATAATTTCGACGGCGCGTTCGGGGCGCGCTTCCGCCGAAACGGTTGATCAGATCGCCTGCCAGACGGTTGCATCCCGCGAACTCGATGGAATCGTAGCGTCCTATGCACGACGCGCGTTTCGACAAGCTGGCCAAACTCCTGGTGGAATATTCGACCAGGCTCAAACGAAACGAGAACGTCTTGATTGAGGCTTTCGACGTCCCCGACGAAATGACCATCGCGCTCATTCGCGCAGTTCGAAAAGCAGGCGCAGTTGCATTCGTCCGGATCCAGCGGGCCCGCATCGGACGCGAGCTAGCGTTGGAAGCATCGGACCGACAACTGACGCTGGCCGCGCGGCATGAGCTGGCACGCATGAAGAAAATGCACGCCTATGTCGCGTTGCGGGGAAGCAATAACATTACCGAATTATCCGACGTACCGGTGGCGAAAATGCAGCTGGTCGCGAAGAAAATGCGCCCGGTTCAAGATCAACGCGTCAAGAAAACCAAATGGGTCGTACTGAGGTGGCCGACTCCGTCGATGGCCCAGTTGGCGGGAATGAGCACCCAAGCTTTTGAAGATTTTTACTTCGAAGTTTGCACGCTCGATTACCGCAGACTCCAGCCAGGAATGAAAGCCCTGAAAGCGTTAATGAAGAGAACGGACCGCGTCGAAATCAAAGGACCGGGAACGGATCTGCGATTTAGCATCAAAGGAATTCCGGCAGTCATTTGCGGAGGCGACCGGAACATTCCGGATGGTGAAGTGTTCACAGCGCCAGTGAAAAATTCGGTGGAAGGCCATATCACATTTAACGCGCCAACAATTTATCAAAGCATCGCCTTTGACGGGATTCGCCTCGATTTCCGCAAGGGCAAAATTGTTCAGGCGATAAGCAACCAGACTGAGAAACTCAACAAGATCCTCGATTCCGACGCCGGAGCTCGCTACATCGGCGAGTTTTCGCTCGGATTCAATCCGCACGTTCTCGAGCCGATGCGAGATATTCTTTTCGACGAAAAAATTGCCGGTTCGTTTCATTTCACTCCCGGTCAGGCTTACGAGGAAGCAGACAATAGCAACCGAAGCCAGGTGCACTGGGACATGGTCAATATCCAGCGACCGAGTTATGGCGGAGGCGAGATTTATTTCGACCGGAAATTAATCCGGCGAGACGGCGAATTTCTACCGCAGCCACTACGGTCGCTAAACCGCAGCAACTTCGTTAAACGCCGATAATCCGCGACAAAGTCAGATCGATTCGTCGAAATGCTCGAAAGATTTCGATCTTGCCCGCCGGATCAGGCCGCGCGCTTGGGACCGTGACCGGTCAGGTTCAGCTGCATCATTCCGATTTCGCCGCTGCCAGTGAGCTGCAAATTCGAGATTTCGAAAACCGGTGCGCCTTCGACGACAGCGCCACCGGCGCTCGGGAGCTGCACTGATACTTGCTTGGAATTCGAATTGAGCACAATCGATGAAATCTCAAAAGACGGTGAGAATTCGACCGTCGCGATTTGGAACGGAACAACGACGTGGACTGTGGCTTGTCCCTGCTGTGACGGCGTTAGCTGAAGTGGTGCGGCCGCGAAATCCGAAACTAAATGCAAACCCCCGACCGTGAACGAAGGCGATCCAACCACGGTTGGACGCTGCTGTTGCGATGGCGTGAGGCGCACGCTTCCCAGCGTTCCGCCGGCGGGCTGCATCCGTGCGATCTCAAAAGTCACCTGCAGATTCATTGCCGGTTGCGGAGCTGACCCAGCCAAGCGCATCGTGACGATTTTCGAGAATGGCCTTAACTGCAACGCCCCCATCTTGAAGGTTGGAGTCAGTTGCATCGACGCAATCTCGAAAGCGAACGTGAGTTGGACGGCAGTTTGCATCGCCCCGGCTGGTTGAGGCATGCCGCCTCGCCCTGCTGAAGCAGTTGGGATTTGGATCGGTTCAGGCATGTTTACTGATGTGGTTGGTTCGTAAATTCGTGATTCGAAAACAGGCTCGAAAGACGGTTCGCTAGGTTGACGAAGCGCGTCAAATCCGGCCGGTTCAGGTTCAGTGACCTCAATGATGGACGGTTCCTCCACAGGCGTCAACTGAGGAATCGGTTGACCCTGACTAACAGGCTCGATTTCCGGTTCGGCAATCGTTGCAGCGTCGGCAAAGACCGGCTCAATTTCGGGAACCGTGATTTCTTCCGGTTGGGCGGTTATTGATTGCGGAATTTCGACCGGTAGCGACTCAGGCTCAGGCGCAATCCATTCGGGTTGCGCAAACACCGGTTGCGCAATTTCGATCGGTGGCAACTCAGGCTCAGGCGCGATCCATTCGGGTTGCGCAAACACCGGTTGCGCAATTTCGATCGGCGGCAACTCAGGCTCAGGCGCGATCCATTCCGATTGCGCGACCGGTTCACCAACCGCTTCCACCGGCATCGCACCCTGTTCAACAATTGAACCAACCGCTTCGAATGTTTCGACTTTCGGTTCAAGCTCGAACTGGCGCTCACCATTTCCCTCGACTGCCGGCTCCAAAGCCGTCCCGCCGCCAAAAGCACGGCCTGGCGTGCTGAGGGGCACTACTGCGCGGCGCAGTGCCGGCTCGGTTGCTTTCAATTTAAGAGAGACCTGGCGCGGTCCGCCACTCAATCGCGGCATAACTTTCATTTCTCTGGGAGCCGCAGCGGCATATTCCATACCTTCGAACTGCGGACCGGTTGCCGGCGCGGCCCGGCGGAAACTTGGGAAATGAATTCCGCGGCCACGAATTTCGTATACAACGAACACGATGATGCCAATTCCAGCCAAAACGAAAATTGCCGCAATTAAATTGCCGGCTTCAAATTTTCCGCGAGAAACTTCGCCGACATGCGCAGGAGCAAGCGCGGTTGCTGGCGTGGCCGATGCCGCGGCCACGACTGGCGGTTTTGCAGCCGCGACAGGAGCGGGCGCTTGCTGAGCAGGCGCCTTGGCGGGCTGCGATTGCACAACTGCCGGCTCTTCGCGCGTAGCGGGAACGGCCGCGGACGATGCTGGCGCGCGGGCCGCTGCTACTGGCGTTTCTACGATGGGCGAGAAACTCGGCGCGGGCGATGTCGGAATCTCTTCAGGTCTGGCTGGACTGCCAGCGGCAAATGATCCCGGCGCGGCGCCGGAAGATTGTGTGACAGCGGTGCTGGCCGTGGGCTCTTCCGGTTTGGGGGCAGTCGCCTCCATTCCGGCAATCGCGGGTGCAGCGGCCTTGGCCTTAGCTTCGGCTGCTTTACCCTTCGCAACAGCTGCTCCAGGAATTGGGCTTGGCTCTATTGCCGGACTTGATTCGGTTTGTGCTTCAGCCAAAGCAGTAGCGGCTTCAACGGCTGGCGCGGGCGAGGTCGCGAGCGCCGGGCTTTGCATCCAGCCGAGATCGTAAAATGAATCCGCGAAAACAACGTTCAGCGCGGGCGAATAAATTTTCTTCGCGGAAGTGATCCAATCGGTCGCCCTGGTCGGATTGTTATGTTTAAACTCCCACGCGGCCTGGGCATAATAGAGAGCCGGCGTGTCGCCGGTAAACTGGAACTGCTCCATCAACTTCTGAGCACGACTGTCTTTGCCTTCCAGCAACCACGTCATGTAGATGTCGAACTTGATCAGTTGCGCGGCTTCGGTTTTGTCTCCCCCCGGTGTCTTGCTCAGGAGCGCTTCAAACCGATCGCGGGCGGCGGCATAATCTTTTTTCTTCAATGGCACCAAAGCCAGATTGAATTGTGCCTGGCGGAATTTTGAATCCGCTTTCAACGCCTTTTTGAATTCGGCCTCGGCCTGATCGAATTGCTTTTGCTCCAGCAAAATTTCGCCCCGCAAATTCAAAGTAGCTGCCTGATTTGGATCAGCCGCGTCCGCGTCGTCGATAAATTTGCTGGCGGCGGCAAAGTCGCGTTGTTGATAAGCCTGCCGCGCCTGCTCAACGCGGGATCGGGCAAACGCCTTGGTCTTGGCCGCACGATCAGCCGCTGTGGTTAACTCAAGGGCTGCGCGTGTTTGGCCGGCCTGTTTTTGGAGCCAACCGACCTCGTAGAGCGATTCGGCAAAAAGCTTGTTCAGCTGGGGCGAGAAATTCTTTTCCGCTTGTGCCATCCAGTCCTTCGCTTCCTTCGTCTTGTCTTGCTGGAGTGCGATCGCCGCGTTCGCGTAGTGGACTGCGGGGGTGTCCGGAGAAAGCTCGAACTTGGCCAGAAGCGAATCGACCATGTTCTCTTTTCCTTCGAGCAAATAAGTTAAGAGGATTTTATATTGAATGAGCTGGGTCGCTTCGCCCTGCAGCTCAGACGCGTTGCTCGAAAGTAATTCCTGAAAGCGATTGCGCGCCTCAACCCAATCCTTTCTTAGAAACGGAATCTCGGCCAAATTGAAACGGGCGTTCCAAAATTTCGAATCGATCCGCAACGCTTCGCGCAGCGCGGCTTCGGCTTTGTCGTAGATTCCTTGGCGCATCATGATTACGCCGCGCAAGTTTTGCGATTCGGCGAGGTCCGGCTGACGCGCGTCAATCGCGTCGAGTTCTTTCAGTGCGTCCGGAAAATTATTCCCGTCGAACGCTCGAAAGGCTTTGTCATACATTGCTTCAAGTTCCGCTTTCGAAGGAGCAACGTTGTCCGCCGCCAAGGAACCGAGCACCAACACTGCGACCGCCGCGATTTTGCGAATCTTCATGCCTCTTGCCATCAAACCTTTTCGCAAGCCCAATTACAAGCCCTAAATTTTGACGCTGGAAGAGGATTTTCCTGCTCCCAGAGCAGCCGGAATTAAGCCCGCCTACGCGTTGAGATTTGCGACGATCCGCAAGCCTTCCAGGGTAAGATTTGGATGGACGGCATCGATCTCGCGTAGCCGTCCGGCGATCAAATCGGCGTAACCGCCGGTCGCAATCACATGCACTTTCTTCCCGGGAAAGCGCTCGGCCTTGATCCTGGCAATAATCTCGCGCACGAGTCCGCGATAGCCGATCACCGCGCCGGAGCGCATCGCCTCGATTGTCGATCTTCCAACGGTCGACCGAGGTTCTTTTAGAGAAAGCTTCGGCAAAAGCGCGGTCCGTTGATAAAGAAAATTTGTCATCGATTCCAGTCCGGGCGCAATCACTCCGCCGACGTATTTTCGCTGGGCCGAGACGATGTCGAATGTCACTGCGGTCCCAAAATCAACTACAATGGCGGGACATCCATAAAGCGCGGCGACCGCTGCTGCATTTGCCAGCCGATCCGCCCCAATTGTTTTCGGATTCGGGTAATCGATTCCAACGCCAAGGTCGACCCGCGGCGTTAACCATAAAATCCTCGATCGCTTCGCGGCTTCCCGGACGGTACCGTTTTTCTTCGGCACGACTGAGCAGACAACGAAGATATCGATCCTGTCCGTCCCCGGACGGACTCGCCGTGGCGAGCGCCGTCTCACAAAGCGTTGAAGCGTCGCAGCCGTGAGGTTTGCGGTGGGAATGCGCCTCGGTTTCAAAATTCGCCGCCGGGTCGCGAAGGCGAGTTTTGTAAACGAGTTGCTGATATCGATCAGCACGTAATTTGTCGCACCCACGAAATGCGACTTCACTGCGAAGACGCACCGAGGTCAAGTAGCGAACTTGCGACGTAATCCCCGACCGCGTAGCCTCGTCGCGTGCGAAAGTTGGTCCATCGTCCACGACGGTTGCGGCGGTCTCCAGCTATAAGAAATCTCGTTCGCGAAACCAATCTCACCGCGCACGATTTCGTGTTGCCTCTTTTCGTCAACCAAAAGATCGACAAACGACGTCCAATCGCGAGCATGCCAGGCGTCTTTCAGGTTCCGCTTGGCAAAATCGTCGATGAAGCGCGACAGGCGCACGACGCCGGGCTCCAAGCCGTTCTCCTTTTTGGGATTCCGCAAAAAAAGGATGAACATGCAAGCGGCGCTTATGCCGAAAACGGCGTTGTGCAAAAAGCGTTGCGCGCGATTAAGGAAAAATGTCCGGATGTGGTCGCGATCACCGATGTTTGTCTTTGCGAATACATGAGCCATGGCCATTGCGGCGTGACCCGCATCGACGGCGATCATTTCCATGTGCTGAACGATCAGACTGTCGATCTTCTGGTGAAAACGGCGCTCTCGCACGCGCAGGCCGGCGCAGACATGGTCGCGCCCAGCGACATGATGGATGGCCGCATTGGCGCAATTCGCGAAGCGCTCGATATGAACGGTTTTGCTGAAACCGGAATTATGAGTTACGCGGCGAAGTTCGCTTCTGTCTTTTACGGTCCGTTTCGGGAAGCCGCCGAAAGTCCGCCTCAATTTGGAGACCGCCGCTCCTATCAAATGGATTCGGCAAACGCCGACGAAGCGTTGCGCGAAGTCGGCCTCGATATCGACGAAGGCGCGGACATCGTGATGATCAAACCGGCGTTACCGTACATCGACATTCTCTGGCGTGTGCGCGAGCGCTTTCGCAAGCCGACCGCGGTTTACCACGTCAGCGGTGAATACGCGATGATCAAGGCGGCAGCCGAAAAAGGCATCGTGGACGAACGCGCCGCCGTGCTTGAGATCATGACTTCGTTGAAGCGCGCCGGGGCAGACATCATTGTAACCTACTGGGCGCGCGAATTGGCCAAATGGATCAGCGCCTGAGGAATCGTAACGGCGAAACGGAGGCGCACGCTCGTCTGAAACGCCTCGCTCTCGTTTGGGCTCAACGAGAAGGCTACTCCGCCTGCGCGATGGAAGTCACTTTGCCGCGCTGCCGATATCGCGCAGACCTCGCGGCGTATCGCCCGAATGGAAGACAACCAGTCGTGACCGCAATTTTTGAGTGCAAACAGGCGCTGGTCGATCTTCGACGTGACAACGGATGCACTTCGACAACGATGCGGCGTCTCGACCAAGTTCACCGGAGACGTGAGATTCTGGAGAGAAATCTGCGCGTTCATTACCCAGCGCTGCGCGTTGCCGATTCACTCTTCGACGAATTCGATTCGCACAATTTCTCCGCGATCGACCACCGCGGTTACAAACAGGTTGTGCGGCAAACGCAGGCATTACAAAATCGACTCTTCGATTGCACAAAATTTGAAACGTTAATTCGCTATCGCTGCGCGAATTTGTTCTTTCTCGTTTTGCCCAGCGAATTGTTTCGCGGGCCGGAAATTCCGATTGGCTGGGGCGCGTTGATTGAATCGAACGGCGAGCTGATCCTGGCGCGCAAACCGGTGTGGCACGAAATGGAGCCCGAAAGTCAGCTCCGCTTCTTGGAGCGGATTGCCGCCGCCGGCACACGTGTGCTAAATCGACAGCACGAAATCACGTTTGAGAACGTCGCGACCGCACCTGGTCGATCTTAACGAAGGTCGATTCTAGCCGCGTTTGACCAGTAAGTTGCGCCCGGTCATTTCTTTCGGTTTTTCCATTCCAAGCAAGAACAGGAGCGTTGGCGCAACATCCGCCAGAATCCCGTCTTCGCATCGAAATTGCCCGGCATCATTCGCTACATAAATGCAATGAACAAGGTTTGTAGTGTGCGCGGTATTGGGTGAGCCGTCGGGATTTCGCATCTGTTCGCAATTGCCATGGTCGGCGGTGACGATGCATTTGCCGTCGAGCTCAAGCAGTTTCGGAACAATCCGACTGCAACATTCATCTACTGTCTCGACCGCTTTAATGCCGGCTTTCACAACCCCGGTGTGACCGACCATATCAGGATTGGCAAAGTTCAGGATGATCAGATCAAATTTGCCCAGGCGCGATAGCAGTTCATCCGTTACCTCAAGCGCGCTCATTTCGGGCTTCAAATCGTAGGTGGCGACTTTGGGCGATGGGATCAGTTTCCGTTCTTCCCGCGGAAAAGGCTTTTCGACTCCGCCATTAAAGAAATAGGTCACGTGCGCGTATTTTTCAGTCTCGGCGATGCGCAACTGGGACTTGCCCGCTGCGCTTACCAGTTCGCCGAGAATATTCTTTAGGTCTTGCGGAGGGAAAATGAACGGGGACGGAAAGCGAACGTCGTACTCAGTCAGCGAAGTGAATTTGATTTGCGGCCACACTTCCCGGTCAAAAGAATCGAAATCCTGGAACAGAAATGCTTGCGATAATTGGCGCGCGCGATCGGCCCGAAAATTGAAAAACAAAACGACGTCGCCATCGCGAACGCGTTGCTCATTCGCCTGAGCAAAAATCAACGGCGGCATGAACTCGTCCGTCTTGCCCTCGCGATAGTGCCGATTCAAAGCTTCGGATGGAGAGTCTTCGCAAATCTCGCCGCGTCCGAGAACGACCGCGTCCCACGCTTTCTTGGTCCGGTCCCAACGACGATCGCGATCCATCGCAAAATATCGTCCCACTACAGTCACAATTTGCGCACCGCTTTCGCGAAGTTGTTCTTCGCAGATCTTCAGATACTCCCGTCCGCCGGTGGGCGACGAGTCACGACCGTCGGTGAAGGCATGAACGAAAATCTCATCAACGTTTGCAGCCCTGGCTGTGTTCGCGAGTGCAATCATGTGATCGTAATGGCTGTGGACGCCGCCATCCGAAACCAGGCCTAACAAGTGAAGGCGATGTCCCCGCGCGGTTGCGAAAGTTTCCTGCGCGACGTGATTTCGGGTCAGCTCACCATCGGCAATCGCCTTATTAATTCGCGTAAGGTCCTGGAGAACGACGCGACCCGCGCCCAAATTCAGATGCCCGACTTCCGAATTGCCCATTTGGCCTTCGGGTAAACCAACATCAGAACCACTAGCGCTCAGTTTGCTACCAGGATAATCGCGATAGAGCTGGTCGTGAAAGGGCGTGCTGGCAAGAAGGGTGGCGTCGCCATTTTGCTCGCGCGACTTCTGGCCGCCGGGATTGATCCCCCAGCCATCACGAATGATGAGCATCACCGGGCCGGCCATATGCGCGCACTCTGCCGACGATTATGAAGTCGGACAAGCGGTTTCCTGCGGTTGCGGGATTGACAATAGAACTAATGCGCAGCTACATCGCGCTGGTGAAATGGCGCAACCAGTTGCTCGCGCTTTTGTGCCTCGCTGTTTTCGCTGGGTTGGGGGTTCTTTATTTCCAGCATTGGGTCGTCCAAAAGCCGTTCGGGATAATTCTTGTTATCGGGGAGGGGCTCGCACCGGAACGGATTGCGCTGACTCGTGTTTATCTCGGAGGCTCCGACGCGCGTTTGGCCCTGGACGGAATGCCACACGTCGCGCTGGTAACTAATTACTCCAGAGATTTCGCGGTCTCCGATCAGGCAGCGGCCGCGAGCGCGCTGGCCACCGGCGTTAAAGTCAATAATCGCTCCCTCTCGATTGATCCCGCCGGCAAACCGCTCGCAAACATTATCGAATTAGCGCGGGGTCGGGGGCGTGCGACGGGTTTAGTGACAAATGAATCGCTGACAAATGCGACATGCGCGGCGTTTTATGCCCATGCGCCGAACGCGAACGACAGTGATCAAATTGCGCGTCAACTCGTTGAAAGCGGCAAGATCGATATCTGCATGGGAATGAGCACGGCCGAGTTTCTGCCCGAAGCAAAACAGGGGCAACGACAAGACAATCGCGATCTTCTCTTAGAATTGCGCCAAAACGGTTTCGACGTAGTCCGGACCCGAGCGGAATTGGAATCCATTCCGGTATGGCGGCGACCGAAACTTTTCGGAGCGTTTGCGGATGGAAATAGCAGTAGCAAT
>Ga0137383_10001683_pt1 | contig 13337 bp, 15 predicted proteins | sample SagtaG_19_FD_104817 | JGI IMG/M metagenome (GOLD analysis project Ga0137383, IMG submission 104817) | Vadose zone soil microbial communities from Sagehorn Ranch, Mendocino, California, USA - Sage2_R_40_16 metaG | ecosystem: Environmental > Terrestrial > Soil > Vadose zone | place: USA... | reverse complement strand
GGAACAGCGACCCACCGGACGATCCCGAGAGTTGGGGCATCGCCGTGTTCCGATTGGCGCGGCGCTAGCGTAGCTTTCCGTCCTCATGAAAATCGCCGTGTGCATCAAACGCGTCCCCGATTCGGAGACGCGCGTGAAAATCGCTGCCGACGGCAAGAGCCTCGACGAAGCGGGAGTCAAGTTCGTCCTGAACCCGTATGACGAATTCGCGGTCGAGGAGGCGCTGCGCCGCAAGGAGAAGGCAGCGGCCGGCGAGGTCGTGGTCATTTGTCTCGGCCCTGCCGCCGCGCAGGAATCGATTCGTACCGCCCTGGCGATGGGCGCCGACCGTGGTGTCCTGTTACAGGCCGACAAGATCCCCGCCGATCCCTTCGAGACGGCGAAGGTCATCGCCGCCGAGCTGAAAGGCACGGCCTGGGATCTGATCCTGTTCGGGCGCATGGCGATCGACGATTACAACACCCAAGTCGGCCCGCTCGTCGCCGAGCTCCTCGGCCTGCCGTGCGTCACCGCCGTGTCGCATCTCGATATCGACGGGGCGAACGGCGTCGCCGAGCGGGAGATCGAAGGCGGCATCGAAGTGGTGGACTTTCCGCTGCCCGCGGTCCTCACCGCCGACAAGGGACTCAACGAGCCCCGCTACCCCGCACTCAAAGGCATCATGGCAGCGAAGAAAAAACCGCTCGAAGTGAAACCGGTACAGCCGGGAGCCGGCACGCTGGAGATCGTTGCGCTCACACCGCCGCCCGATCGGAAGGAAGGGAAGATCGTCGGCGAGGGCGCCGCGGCTGTGGGCGAGCTGGTGCGGTTGCTGCGCGAAGAGGCTAAAGTCCTGTGACCACGCTCGCCGTGCTGGAGCAGCGCGACGGCGTGCTGCGCAAGATTTCCCACGAGGTGGTCACGGCCGCGCAACGCCTCGGCGGGAGCGTCGACGCCGTGGTGTGTGCCGCGGCCCCGGTCCAGGGGGCTGATCAAGCCGCCAAGTTCGGTGCCGACACGATCGTCACGCTCGCCAATCCGGCGTTCGCGAAGTACGCGCCCGAGGCGTGGGCGCAGGCACTGGCCGAGCGCGCGAAACAGGGCGGCTATCGGACCATCGTCTTCGCCGCGAGCGCCACGGGCAAAGATCTCGCGCCGCGTGTCGCAGCCAAACTCGGGGTGGGCGTCGCCGCTGATCTCACAGATCTTGCCACTGATGGCGCCGGTCTGATGGTCACCCGTCCCGTGTACGCGGGGAAGGCACTCCTGAGAGTGAAGGTCATGTCTCAGCCCGCCGTGCTCTCGCTGCGACCCAACGTCTTCACACCGGTGGAGCGGCCCAAAGCGGGCGCCGCCGAAACGGTCGCCGTAAATGTGCCGGCCGGTCGCGTTACGGTGCGTGAGATCAAGGCCGCGCCGGCGGGCACGCTCGACGTCGCGGAAGCGCAGATCATCATCTCGGGCGGCCGCGGTCTCAAGGAGCCTGCCAACTTCAAGGTGTTGGAAGAGCTCGCGCGCGCGTTCGGGGGCCACGCGGCGGTCGGCGCGTCGCGTGCGGTCGTGGATGCGGGTTGGCGCGCGCACGCCGATCAAGTCGGACAAACCGGGAAGACCGTGAGCCCGTCGCTCTACATCGCGGTCGGCATTTCCGGCGCGATCCAGCATCTCGCCGGCATGCGGACGTCGAAGGTGATCGTCGCGATCAACAAGGACAAAGACGCGCCGATCTTCAAGGTGGCCGACTATGGGGTCGTGGGCGATCTATTCGAGATCGTCCCCAGGTTGACCGAAGAAATCCGCAAACTGCATGGATAAGATCGTCCCGGCCCACTATCAGCCCGCGTTACCCCTCGACACACTGATTCTCCAGGACGGCGCCGCAGGTGCCGGCGACCGCATGGACCTCGACGTCCTGATCGTCGGCGCGGGGCCGGCCGGACTCGCGTGCGCGATCGAGCTTGCCAGGCTGGCGAAGGCCGACGGCGGTGAGCTGAACATCGGAGTCCTGGAAAAAGCGGAGGCTTTGGGCGAGCACTCGCTCTCCGGCGCCGTCGTCAACCCACGCGCATTCCGGGAGCTGTTTCCCGATCTCAAGGATTCGGATTTCCCGTTCCGCGCACCGGTCGGTAGGGAAGCAGTGTATCTGCTGACGGCCGAACGCAGCTGGCGTCTTCCCACGCCACCGTCGATGCGCAATCACGGCAACTATGTCGCATCGCTCTGCGAGATCGTGCGCTGGCTCGGCACCAAGGCCGAGGAGTTCGGCGTCAACGTGTTCACCGGTTTTCCCGCGGCGCAGCTGCTGGTGCGCGACGCGGCGGTGGCTGGGGTCCGCACCGCGCCCGCCGGACTTGATCGCGAGGGCAAGCCGACGCCGGGTGGCTCGGCGCCCAACGACCTCGTCGCCAAAGTCACGGCGCTCGCGGAAGGGACACGGGGTTTGCTGGCGCAGGCGTGGTGTGCGTGGCAGCGCGTGCCGTCTGAGAATCCCCAGATCTTCGCTCTCGGCGTGAAGGAATTGTGGGAGACGAAGCAGCCGCTCGATCGCGTCATTCACACACTCGGATGGCCGCTGCCGAGTGATGCGTTCGGCGGGAGCTTCGTGTACCCGCTCGAGCCAAATCTCGTTGCGCTGGGGCTCGTGGTCGGTCTCGATTACCGCGACGCCGCGCTCGACGTGCATGTCTTGGTGCAGCGGTTGAAGCGACATCCGCTGCTGCGCACCCTGCTCGCGGGCGGCGAGATGGTCGAGTGGGGTGCCAAGACGATTCCCGAGGGCGGTTTCTACTCGCTCCCCGAGCGCCGCTCCGGTGATGGTGTCGTGCTGCTGGGTGACGCCGCAGGGTTCGTGGACGTGCCGTCGCTCAAGGGAATTCACTACGCGATGCAGTCGGGGATCTCCGCGGGGCGGGCCATCTTCCAGAATCTCAAGCGCGGCGCTGCCTTAGCGGAGTACGATCGCCTGGTGAACGCGTCGTATGTCGCCAGGGATCTCTATCGCACGCGCAACATGCGGCTTGCCTTCCGCGACGGCTTCATCCTTGGCGGCATCCAGGCAGCGCTGATGACGCTGACGGGCGGGCGGTTCCCCAACGGGAAGTATCGGATGCATGCCGATGCCGAGGTCGCACGGCGGTTATCCGCCGGCTCTCGCCCGGGATCAACCGAAACTCCGATCGGGGTCAGCAAGGTGGACGCGGTGTTCAAGTCCGGGAATTCAACGCGGGATACGATCCCGAGTCATCTCATAGCCGCTCCCGATGTCCCGCTGGAAGTCGCGCGGTTTTATTCGCGGATGTGCCCGGCCGGTGTGTACGAGGCGCATGATCCGGAGGTAGGGGCGCAGCATGCTGCGCCCCTACTCCGTGTGAACCCGCCGAATTGTGTGGATTGCAAGGCGACTGACGTACTCGGACCACGATGGACGCCGCGTGAGGGTGGGAGCGGACCGAAGTACAAGCGCATGTAGCGCCAGCGTTAGACGTGGCTGTCGGTGAAATACTTCCGCGCGCGTGCAACGAGCTGTGGGCTCGACATCGGGAGATTGCGTTTCACCCAGAGCATCGTGCGTTGCCCGCTGGGGAAGCGGCGCGCGGCGTCGTGCCGCGACACGCCCGCCATCTGCGTGAGGGGAATCCCGAAGATCTCCTTGCTCGCCCGATCGAGCGCCACCCCGAACCGCTCGTCTTCCGGCGTGCCCAGGATGTCGGAATGGGTGCGGCCCAATTCCTCGAGCGGGGCGGCATACGAATGCTCCGAGTACGTGTCCATCGTGTAGCCGCAATACAGCGAAAACTGGTAGTCGGCGGCCATGGCGTTCCAGAAGTCCTCGAGGCGAATCGCGGCCTCCGCATGCCCCGCGGTCCACAACCCATTCGCCATCTCGGTGTAGACACGTGTCCCGCTGCCGTAGGGCAGCAAGCGGGACAGGACGGGCGCGAGCGAGGCGCGGAACTTCGCCCACTCGGGCAGCCCGGCGGCCGAGCATTGGTCCAGGACCTTCGCGGTGTTCAGGATCGACAACTGCCCGGCGTCGCATAACGCCTGGGGGTGGAACTTGCTCGCGCTGAGGCGCTCGAACAGCCGATCCACTTGATCGGTTCCGGTGATGACCAGCACACCGTTGCCGCGGCGCAGGCCCGCCTCGAGGAACACGAATGCGGACTCCGTGAGAGCGCCGTCATCGCGATGGAATTGGGCGAAATGACGGCCGTGCGGCGCATCGGTGAGCAGGGCACTACCGGCGGGGGCGGTCACTCCTTACCGCAACGAGGCTTCGTAGTAGCGACGCGCCCGCTCGAGCACCGCGGCGCTGGCGGACGGCAGATTGCGCTTCACCCACAGCATCGTCCGCTGCCCGCTGGGCAGCCGCTTCTCGCCGTCCTGATGGTCGCGCGAGAAGCCGACCATCTCCGAGAGTGGGACGCCAAACACGTCCCGGCTCGCGGAATCCAACGCGTCACGGAAGCGCTCGTCGTCCTCGGTGCCGAGGATGTCGGAATGCGTGCGGCCAATCTCCTCCAACCCGGTGTAGGCTTGGTCGTTGTGCAGGTCGAGCCTGTAGCTGCAAAACAGCGAGAACGGATACAGGCGCGCCAGCGCGTTCCAGTATTCCTCGATCCGAATGGCCGCTTCCTGCTTCCCTTCGTGCCACAGCAGATCCACCATCCCATCGTACGCCCGCGACGTCCCGCGCCCGAACGCCCGCACGCGCTCGAAGATGGCTGACATGGTCCACCGGAAGTCCTTCCAATCCGGCGTGTCGTTGCGCGTGAACTTGCGCAGTGTCAGCTCGGCATTGTGCAGCTCGAGCCGTCCGGACTTGAGATGCACGCCCGGGTCGACGTCCTCCTCCCGCAAGCGCGTGAGGAGGAGGTCGGTGAGCGCGTGGGAGGCAATGACCACGACGCCGTTCCCGCGCTGCAGACCTGTCTGCACGTACTCCGTGACGGCGTGGGTGAGGGTCCGCGCATCGGCGTGTAGCAGCGCGAAATGGCGATTCACGGGCGCTTCCAGCGGGAGCGCATCGACACGGGGGTCGGCCATCTACTGGTTCATCGGGGCAACGGCGGAGGGGGCGCTCATTGGAGCAAACAGTAGGGAAGCGCATTCTGGTCGACAATCAATCCGTTGGACGACCGGCGCGTGCGCCGTACCCGATCCGATGGACTAGTCCATCGGATGGAAACTCAATTTTATCCCGTCAATGATGAACTGGACGGCAATCGCACACAGGACAAGGCCCATCAGCCGGGTCAGGATCCGCATCCCCGTCTGGCCGAGCCGCCGCTCGACCATCGACGCCGCCGCCAAAACCAGATACGTGATCACCGCCGTCAGTACGATCGAGGCGTACACCGTTACCGTCGCCGCTACTGATTTCGCGCCGAGGGCGAGCACCATCACGGTCGAGATCGCGCCGGGCCCGGCGAGCATCGGCACGCCCAGCGGCATGATGCCGATATCGTCCTTCTGGATCCCCTCGGCCGTCTCGACCGGCGTCTCACGCTGGAGGCTGCGCCGCGCCTGGACCATGTCGAGGGCGTTCAGGCCGATGAGCACGCCGCCCGCGATCTTGAACGCGCCGATCGTGATGCCGAAGATCTTGAAGATCATGCTGCCACCCAGGGCGAACGCGATGAGCGTGATCGTGCAGGTCCACGCCCCGCGGCGCGCGAGCACCTTCCGCTGCGCAGGGGTGTCGCGCACGGTCATGGCGAGGAACGTCGGGATGACCGCGAACGGATCCACGATGAACAGGATCGACGTGAAGATCAGGACGAGCTCGATCGCCCGCTCGGTCATCGGGGGGCTCGGAGCAGGCCGGCGCGAATGCGTCGCATCTTCTCGGTCGGCGCGGCGACGTCGCCCAGCTGCGCGCGCACGCGACTGTACGTCCCCGCCAGGAATCGGATCGTCATGGGCTGGCCGTCGCGGACGACGTTGATCGCGACCGGCGCGCGCGGACCGATGGCGCGTACCGCTGCGGTCACGTCGGTGCCGTCGATGATGGACCGGCCGTTGATCCGCACCAGCTCATCCCCCGTGCGCAAACCCGCCGCCTCCGCCGCGCCCCCCGGCGCCGCGACCGCGCGCCAGCGGCCGCCCTGGACGGCGGGCGGGATCGAGCCGATGCGCGCGTCCACGTCCGGTATCTCGGTGAACGCCACGCTCCACCCCGCCGCGCGCAGATAGTCATCCCAGGGGATTTCGGTCGCGCCGCTCACGTATAGCCGCCAGAACTCCGCGAAGTCGCGCCCGGTGGCGCTGCGCACCGCCGCCACCAGCTCGTCGCGGGTGAAGCCGCGCTCGCCCGCGTAGTGCGCGAGCAGATAGCGCATCACGTCGTCGAGCGATTTCGCGTTGTCGGTCGAATCGCGAATGGCGAGATCGAGCAGGAATCCGAGCAGCTCGCCCTGCAGATAGTACGAGATGACGTAACTGTTGTTGACCGCGGGCGAATCCCAGACCGTCCACGACGACCGCTCCGGAGAAACCAGTAGGCGAGCGGGATTGCTGCGGTAATTTCCGATCGACGTCGCGAGACCGCGCGCGAAGTCGTCGGGGCTGTCCAGGCCCGCCCGCGCGCGAATGACGTCGGCATAGTAGTCGGTCACGCCTTCACTCCACCACAGATTGACCGTGCGCACCTCGCGCTCGTAGTCGAACGGGCCGAGCTCGAGCGGCCGGATGCGTTTGACGTTCCAGGCATGGAAAAACTCGTGTGCGCTCACGGCTTCCGCGCCGCGCGGATTCCGCGCCAGCGTCGCGGTGGTGACGCCGATCGTGGTCGAGTTGAGATGCTCGAGCCCACCGCCGCGCCCGCCGACAAAAATGTATGTGTAGTCCTTGTAGGGAGCGGTACCAAAGATGTCAATCGCTGTCGTAGAGATCCGGCGCAGCATGTCCACGAATACGAGCGGGGCAAGCGCCCGACTCCCCCCGAGATCCACGACGGCGCGGTGCGGCGTTCCGGCTGCGCTAAATGGGTAGGCCAGGAAGTGGCCGAGCAGCACGGGCGAGTCGATCAGCACGTCGTAGCTCGGCGCCTGGAACGTCGTGCTGTCGATCGTCGTCGGCACGAGCCCCGTCGCAATGCGCCATCCGCGCGGCACGTGGAAGGTGACCTGGGCCGGCGCCTGCTTCCACCCGTCGAGATACATGAACGTGCGCGGACCGTCCACGACTCCCGACGTGGAGCGCAGGAACCAGCGATTGTTTGGCCGCCCCCATTGGTCCGTGTCTCGCAGACCCGCGGTATAGCGTACGGTCATCGGCCCCGAGCCTTTCGGCTCGATGACCCACGAAATCGGCGAATCCTGCCGGATCGCGAGCGAGTCGCCGGCGGCGGTGACGGCGACGACGTCCCGAATGTTCTGCCAGGAATCCATGAGCCGGTACGCCCCCGGCGCCCAATTCGGGATGACGAGGCGGCTAGGATTTGGGGGATGCGTGATCTGCAGCTCGACGATGTACGCCGACCGGTCGGAAGGAACAGTGACGCTGTAGGAGAGCTGTGGAGTGGAATCTTGCGCGGCGAGAAGCGCGACGAGCAGCAGGATCAAATCGCTACCTGCACAACCCGATCTTTGCCAGACTTTTTCGCGTCGTACATCGCCTGATCCGCGCGCCTCAGGAGATCGTCGGTGCTGGCCTCCGTCGCGGTGCAGGAGACCACACCAATGCTGGCGGTCACATTCGGCGTCCCCTTGAACACGTTGCGGAGGCTCGCGACGAGACGCCGCGCGGCGGCATCGGCGAGCTGCGCATCGGTCTCGGGCATTATCACAGCGAATTCGTCGCCGCCCAGTCGGCCGACGACATCGGCCAGGCGCACCGACGAGCGTGTCGCGTCGGCGACCAACCGCAGCACGGCGTCGCCCGTCTGATGGCCATGGGTGTCGTTGATGACCTTGAAGTTGTCGAGATCCATGTACATCAGCGACAGCGGGCGCGGATACCGACGGTTGCGGTCCAGCTCCTGGCCGAGCCGCTCGGCGAACGCGCGGGCGTTCAAGACATTGGTGAGCGGATCCTGAATGATCAGCTGCGCCATCTGGGCTTCCCGCCGCCGCAAGGTCTGCAGCCCCGCCATGGCGAGGCCCAGAACGGCGAGATAGGCGAGGCCCGTGAGAACCCGCCACACCATCGGCGTGTCGGCGGGCATCTGTACCCACGCGATGGCCTCGCGAAATCCGGTGGTCACCACGGCGAAGAGGATCCCCCAAGCCAACCCCTCGGTCCAGGTGACGAGCAGCACCGGAATGATGTACAGGATCCCGAGCCTGGCGGCCGGCGGAGTGACCGCGTTGATCCAGTACACAAGCAACGTGAGGAGGATATAGCCCGTCAGCCGCAGCGCGCGGCGTACGGCAGGGGTGCTTAGCACAGCCATCAGTAGGGTGGTTCCGCGACGTGCTGCGGATCGTCGAGGATGATTGCCTGCAGCTCGGTCCCCACCGGAACCGTCTGCAGCTCGGCTGGGACGATCAGCAGGGCGTTCGCGCGCGCCATACTGGTGAGAATGCCAGAGCCCTGCGGCCCTGTCAAACGCGCCTCCCCTTCCTCTACTATTGCGCGCAGGTAGTGGCGCAGCTTGGGACCGAGCGTGATGGGCTCCCTGACAATAACCGGAACTGTGCGGCGAAACGGCAGCGTGTGTCCCTGGAGCCGTCTGATCGCCGGACGTACGAACAGCTCGAACGTTACCATCGTACTCACCGGATTGCCGGGCAGCCCGATCCAGGGGACTCCCTGCAGCAGCCCGAACCCCACAGGGGCGCCGGGGCGCATCGCGATGCGCCACAGTTTCAGCTCGCCGCCCAATTCTTGTAGAACGTCGCGCACGAAGTCGTGCTCCCCCACACTCACGCCGGCGGTTGTGACGAGGAGATCCGCTCCGGCCGCTCCGCGCAGATGCTCGCGCAGGCTCTCCCGGGTATCGCGCGCGATGCCGAGGTTGACGGGTCCCGCGCTCGCGCGGCGAATCGAGGCATCGAGCGTGTACGAGTTCGAGCTCGCGATCTTCGTTCCCGCGAGAATCGCGTCGCGCTGCTCGAGATCGACGATCTCATCCCCCGAGCCCATAAACGCAACCCGCGGTCGCCGGTGCACCAGCGGCGCATCGTACGCCATCGATGCCAGGACGCCGAGCTGCGCCGGGCCGAGCGCTGTGCCGGCGGGCAGGACGACCGTGCCCTTGCCGATGTCTTCGCCGCGGCGCCGGACGTTCTTCTTCGCGTCGCGCGTATTGCGGATCGTGACTCTGCCGTTCGACGCCTGCGCGGTATCTTCCTGACGGATCACCGTGTCCGCGCCGTGCGGCAGCGGCGCGCCGGTGAAGATGCGGGTGGCCTGCGCCTTCCCGACGGTCTGCTGCGGAAACTCTCCGGCCGCGATCGTCTCGATGACGTCGAGATCGGTCTCGGGCTCCGCGAGATCGGCACTCCGCACCGCGTAGCCATCCATCGCCGAGTTGTCCCACGGCGGCAGGTCGATCGGACTGGTGACGGCTTCAGCGAGGACCGCGTCGAGCGCCTCGCGCAGCGGCAGGTGCGCTGGGGGAAGCGGCCGGCAGTGCGACAGGATGATCCCTGCGGCCTCGGCTGGCGTCATGGCGGCAGGATTTTCGCGCGATCCCAGGCGAGATTGGCGATCGTCACGAGCCAGGCGGTGTCGCTGAACCGGAAGACGGGGAAGGGGGCGCGGAGATTACGGTCGTCCGTGACCATCGCGACCCAATCGGCGGGATCGTGCACCGCGGGATCGAACAGCGGTCTCGGCCCCGCGACTACGCGATACACCTCGATCTTGGGAAGCGGCGCGCGCTTGAACCCCTCCACGAGGACGATGTCGGCGTCCGCGAGGTAGCGCTGCGCGAGCGTAATGGGATCGGATTCCGCTTCGGTGCGCTCGAACAGGACCCGCTGACCCGGCCCTTCCATCAGCACCCGCTCGACTCTTCCCTCGTGCCAATGCCGCCAGGTATCCTTGCCCTTCTGATCCATGTCGGCGGGGTGCGATCCGTGCTTGATCGTCATCACGCGGAACTTGCGACGCACGAGCTCCGCCGCGAGCGCGACGAGAAACGTCGTCTTGCCCGCGTTCTTGAGGCCGATGATCGAGATCATGCGCGTCGCTGCCACAGCGCCTCTGCCCGCTCGAGATCGTCTGGCGTGTTCACATTGAAGAACAGCTCATCGGGGTCGCCGAAGGCCCGCACCTGGGCGAGGGGGAGGATACCGACCCGTACATCGGGGTGGAAGGAGATGGCTTTCAGGTCGCCGCGTTCCAGCCGCCGCGCAATCGCCGGGCCACACGCGGGGCCATACACCGCGCACAGCGGCTCCAGGCCGCGCCGGCCCGAGCTCTCCGGAAGAAACGCGTCGTAATCGCCGGCAGCCATGCCATCGATCAACGCCCGCAGCAATCCCTCAGGAACGAACGGCATGTCCCAGGCGACGCACAGGACCGGCTTGGGTGCAGCAGACACCGCTGTGTAGATGCCGCCGAGGCTGCCGTAGCCGGGTCGCGCGTCTGGAATGGTTTGCAAATCGGGACGCCACGCGGAGGCACCAGGCGCATTCGCGATTAATAGAGGAACCGCACCGGTGACGGCTTGCACAGCGTCGACGACGCGGTCGAGAATCCGGCGGCCGGCGACCGTCACCAAGCCTTTGGGGGCTCCGCCGTAGCGACTGGCAGCGCCCCCGGCCAGAATCGCTCCCCGCATCTAGACTCCGAGCTGACGGTGTTCGACGGCGAGGCAGTGATCCATGACGAACGGAATTCCGGCCTTGGCGGCGCGCGCCTGCGCTACCGGGTCGACGACCCCCTGCTGCAGCCAGATCAATTGCGGCTTGAGTGGAATCGCTTCGTCCACGACGGCACCCGCGTGCTCGCTCCGACGAAATACGTCCACGACGTCGATGGTGTGATCGCGCGCCGCGTCGCTCAGCGTTCTGTAGCTCTTCTCGCCGAGCACCGTATCGTGACCGGGATTCACCGGCACGATGCGATACCCGGCCCGTTGGAGGTAGCGCGCGACGGAATGACTGGGACGCATCGGATTGGGCGACAGGCCCACCACCGCGATGGTGCGCGCCCCGCCGAGCACCTCGCGGACTGCGGCTTCCTCGGCTGGAGTCATGGCTGGCGCTTGTGGACGTGCGGCGTGCCGCTGACCGCGCGCCCGACGAGCACCATGCCCGACCGTTCGGCGATGGTGACGGCGAGCGTGGAGGGGACGCTCGGCGTCGCGACCCAGGCGAGGCCCGCCCGCACCGCCTTGAACGCCAGTTCGGCTGAAATCCGCCCGGTCACGAGCAGCCCGCGGTTCTCGATCGGGGTCCGCTTGAGCACCGCGGCGCCGATCACCTTGTCCACCGCGTTGTGCCGGCCGATGTCCTCGGCGTGAAAGAGGAGCGCCGTGTCGTCGGTGAGCGCGGCGGCGTGAATGCCGCCGGTCTCGTTATAGCGGGCGCCGGCGGCAAACAGCTGCTTGAAGAGCGCGCGCAGCGTTTCGGGGGAGGGAGGATCACCGCGCAGCGGTGCCGAGCGCGCCATCGCCTCCGGGTCGGCGAGCATCGTCGCAACCGCGCCACAACCTGATGCCAGCACCCGCTTGCGTTTTTCGCTTTTCACCTGGGCCAGTCGCTCCGGCTTCACGTCGGCCCAGAATCCGAGGTCGGGCGCGCACGGCCGGAGCTGCAGGAGATCGTCGAGCGAGGCGATGTAACCCTCACCGTGGAGCCATCCGACCACCAGCTCCTCGAGCTGATCGGGCGTGCACATCCATGTGACCGCGGGCTCGCCGTTCACCTCGAGCCAGACGAGCCACTCCTCGACGACGGCCGAGTCGGCCGTCATTCTCCCCCTACGGTTCGCCGCGGTATTCGGAGTAGTGATTGGGACTCTCCTCGATGCGCACGCAGTACAGGCCGACGCCCGCCGGCAATGCCCCGGCGATTTTCTCCCACACGTGCAGCGCGAGTGCCTCGCCGGTCGCGACCCACGTGCCGCCCGCGAACGGCGCGATGTCCTCGTTGATATGGCGTCCGTCGAACCGAGCCACCACTTCGCGTTGCAGCAGGGTCTTCAGGACGGGCAGGCTCATCACACCGCCGCGCGCCGGATCGAACACACCCTTCACCGTCACGGCACAGCGATACCGATGGCTGTGGTCGCTCGTGGCCCCGGCAAACTCGGGCGTATCGGGAAAGCGGTGCGTCGCCGTGAACTCGACGATGCGCGTGAGATACCCGGTCGGCATTCCTTAGAATACCTGCACGGCGGTGGCCTTGAAAGAGAACACGACGGCGCCACCGGGATTGAGCGCGAGATCCCGCGCCGCCTCCGCGGTGACGGCTGCGACCAGCTCGACCCCGCCCATGTCTGCCCGGACATGCACGCCCGCACCGCGATGCTCGATCGCCATGCCGGTCACGCGACCCTTGAAGACATTGCGCGCCGAGGATGGGAGCGGCTCGCGGCTCACCAAGATGTCGGTGGGCGGGACGGCGACGACCGCTGGACCGGTACGATCGGTCATCACCACGAGCTCGATGCTTCCCACCCGCACCGTCTTCACGCCATCGCCCGCCGGAAGGTCGACGCGGAACAGGTTCTCCGGGGTCACGGGGGACAGGCGGCCCTCCGCGAGCGCGCGGATGTCATCCGCCCAACGGTAGGCGTCTTCGAGCTGGTGTGAGGCGATGCAAACCGCGAAGGGACGCGCCGCTCGCTCGGCTGCAAGGGCGTGATACAGCGCGCCCGCCGCGGCGCGGTCGGCCGAGCTGGCCGGCTCATCCAGCAGCAACACATCGGTCCGCAGCGCGAGCGCGCGCGCGACGGCCACGCGCTGGACCTCGCCGTCGGACAGCTCGTGGCGGCGCCGGCGGAGCAGCGGCTGGAGTCCGAGCCGCTCGACGACGTCTGCGAGGATTCCGTTCGCCGCCGTTTGTCCGACATCGCGCACGCGCAAGCCGTACTCGAGGTTCTCTCGGACAGTTCCGCGAAAGAGAATGGGCCGCTGCTCGACCAAGGTCACGCGCCGGCGCAGCGATGCGGGGGCGCGGCGGGGAACCACCGTGCCGTTGAAGAGCACTTGTCCTTCTGTCGGTGCCTCCAGCAGCGCGAGCACGCGGAGGAGCGTGCTCTTCCCGGCGCCGTTGTGTCCGACGACCGCCATCGCCCCGGTGCGCGGGACGGTGAACTGCTCGAGGTCCAGCACCACGCGTCCTTCGTAGCGATGGCGAACGCCGCGCAGCTCAAGCATGACCGCGTCCTTGCAGGACCTGCAACGCGATGTTCACGACGAGCGCCAGGATCAGCAGCACCAAGCCGAGCGCCAGCGCCAG
>Ga0137383_10001651_pt1 | contig 13416 bp, 10 predicted proteins | sample SagtaG_19_FD_104817 | JGI IMG/M metagenome (GOLD analysis project Ga0137383, IMG submission 104817) | Vadose zone soil microbial communities from Sagehorn Ranch, Mendocino, California, USA - Sage2_R_40_16 metaG | ecosystem: Environmental > Terrestrial > Soil > Vadose zone | place: USA... | reverse complement strand
GCAAGTAGAACGCTTCGGGCGTAACTGCCGAATCAGGCAAATCCCATGAGCAATGGCCACAGTTCATCCGCGGCTTTTCTCTTTCCACCGTTATATGTCGATCAAAAGCGCGAAACCTTACAAAGCGCACGAAAGATCGACAGCTCTGTAAGGATTCGCCGCCACGCGCGACGCATCTGCAAAACCTATGATCACGCTCCGCTCATCCAAAGCTCGCTCCGAAGTGGCGCTGATTTGTCTCGAGGTCACTTTAACGACGCCGCGCAGTGTTTACACAATTTTCTCGGAAGGCCCGATGACCGATTTAGGATCATCTTTTGATGGCGCTCGTTTCGGCGCTATCTCCTGGCCAATTTCGTGCTTTCGTCTCGCAGACGGAGTGCTGATCGAACAGCAAATGTTCTTACCTCATGATGGATCAGCCGTCGCACTATCTTGGACGCTCCAGGGCAACACAGGTATTGCCGCGCAGCTTGTGGTGCGACCCTTCTTTTGCGAACCGATGGTCGTCTGCTCAATTCAAAATTCGAAGCGGCGAACGAGGTGGCCTGTTCTTTCGTCTCAAAAAACGCGCGCTTAGTTTGCCCTCCTCGCGGTAGTTGATCACGTACTTGAGGTGTGGGCGGTTGTCATCGCGGTATGGCCTAAGCTTAAATTACGTGTTTCCACGACCTATTTGTTGCCACATTGTTGCCGAATTTATAAGGAAAATGCGTTAAAACGAGTTTTCTCGTCGGAATGAGTCGGACAGGAGAAGACACAAACAGCCCCTGATTTTCCCTATGGGAACTACGTTTTCAGAGGGTGCGCGCCCGGAAGGACTCGAACCTTCGACCTACGGATTAGAAATCCGTTGCTCTATCCAGCTGAGCTACGGGCGCAGAAGCTGTGCAATATGTCGCCTTTGAGTTTGGAAAAATCCAGAATGAATGCCGAGTGGCTAAAGGTTAGAAAGTTGCAAGGCCGATTTGGCCTCAAGATTGACCAATCGCTTCGGCGGTTATCAACTGGCAGTCAGGCGCGCGACCTACTGCTGCTTGGCGCGTTCTTCGATGTATTTGACGACATCACCGACGGTTTGGAGTTTTTCGGCGTCTTCATCAGGCAGGCACCTCGGTTGACCTCGTTCGGGCATAAGATCTCGACTTTGATCATGTGGCTCAAGTTCATATCGAGCCGCTCAAAGCTACCCCTTCGCCACGGTTGGTGTCCTAATTTGTAGGGATAAGTCCTAATGTGTCGTGAAAAGTCCTTTGAATTGTCAGCAAAACCCTCCTAGCGTACTAAACTATGTTCCCCAGATCACTTGTTCTTAGCTTCATTGGCTTACTGCTCGCAACGTTCAGCGTCTGGGCTGGGACGTCGGCTCTTGAAGGGGTTGTGAAGGATCCCGCCGGACATCCCGTCAAAGACGCCGATGTCCGGATTGAAGCAACAAACGGAAGTAGTTTTGCCAGAATTGTTAAGACCGATGCCGCCGGCCATTACACTTCAGGTGGCCTCGCAGTTGGCATTTATAAAGTCACTCTCATTGTCAATGGAGCGGTCAAGGCGTCTATCCCTAACGCATATACGCAGTCTGCCAAACCCACTCAGCTCAACTTTGAGCTGACAACAAAAACAAAGCTCGTCAAGACACACAGGGTTTTCATTCCCCCCGACACCGGGACTCATATCGGCAGCGGTACATGGGTCGACGTGGATGATAACGGCAATATCGTTAGCCCTGGCGGAGCCAACAATAGTGGAGCGAGTAGCATCTACAAATTTGGGGGAATGCAACCCACCATTCGCACAGGGCGTCCCCCGGGTCAATGACCCAGGCATTGTCCTAAGTGAATTAAGATCTAGGGTCCTGGTTACGCAGGAGCAAGCCTTCTCAGTTCACCGCGCGACGAGTAGTTTGCGATGGTCAAAGCGAAAAGGTACAGGCTGACGACCTCACGCGCAGCTGGTGCTAGAGAAGCGGGACGGGCTTGATCGGTTCCTTTAGATGCCATGACAATGAATCAGACCGACAGCTCAAAACATCGCCTCCTCCGATAGATATGCCGCCATCAGCGCACGCGCTGAAATCGCAATGAGCACCTCAAGTGCTGAACCTTCAGTACCGATCGCGAGTCGAAGTAAAAAGTCAACCTTCATCGGAACCCCAAAGAAAGTGACCTATAACCTTTGCGGGGCCGTGAACTGCGATGCGACTCATGCGGCCAAAAGATAACAAATTTCCCCTTGCAAGGACCAAACAACTGGCCTGGTCGCTTCGGATAATATCAACCGGCAGTCAGCTGTGCGACCTACTGCTGCTTGGCGCGTTCTTCGATGTATTTAACGACGTCGCCGACCGTTTGCAGTTTTTCGGCGTCTTCATCCGGCACTTCGACACCGAACTCTTCTTCAAAGGCCATCACCAACTCGACAATGTCCAGCGAGTCCGCTCCCAAATCCTCGATAAAGGACGCCTGCGGCGTGACCTGCTCAGGGTTCACACCGAGCTGCTCGACGATGATGTCCTTGACCTTTTCTTCGATTGATTTTTCGGCCATAAAATTCGTTGGTTTCGTGCAGCCTTAAACGGCTCGGCACAGCAACGCAAGTAAAACAATTAGGCTGCTTGTCAATCAATTTCGGGACGGTAGCAATATCGCGCTGTCCCGCATGCGCGGGGAGACAGCGCAGTGCGTTATCTCTATGCGATTCTTCACATTTACATCCCTTATCAATCGAGTACATGGAAACGATGTCCTCTTCCGTTGTCGAGCCCGTTGATTTGCTCGAGCTAAAGTTGCTGCCTGCCTGGGTAAAAGAAGCCGATGAGGCGACCAACTACGCGTGTTACACGGGAGAAGAGCAGAGACGGGAACTGCGAAATCGTCGGGATGGCAAAGGTAAACGCTCAACGTCTAAAACGATAGGTAAGCAGACACCCAAAATGGTAGTGCGCGACCGCCGGGCGCGCCGGCTAAGGGATCGCAGCCAGGCTCAACGTAAGCAAGCTTGGCATTATCCAGGCGCGGCGAACCCCCCAATTGATATCCGCTTTCTGCCGTACCCGCCTGCGCTTGAGAATGTGATCGCGCAGATCAAGGCGGGCTCAGTTGCGTATTCGTTGTTTGCGCTGGCGGGCCTGTTCCTTCAAAAACCGCAGCGCTACGAGGTACGTTTGACGGCGAAATCCGAGTCGCCGCTCTTTCAATTGGGCGAGAACGGCGCCTTTTCTTTAGATCGAGACTTTCTCGAGCGGAACGCGTTTCGATTTGCTTATGAAAATTTTTACAAGACCGACATCACGCAGTCGGAGCCGATCAAAGGTAATTTCTCAAATGTAGCGCGGTGTAGGCTGAGCGGGACACTTCTGGGCCCGACCAATCATCACAATTATCAGCCGCAACTTCGCAGCCTTTACGAACAACGCTTCAGCCGTCGGATGAGCTTTGCTGATTATCAGCGACAAGTCGAGATTGTGAACGATTCGGCGCTGATTGAGCGGTGGAAGGAACAGGCATGCACGGTGACCACATATACCACGCTGCGCGAACCAACGCCCTCAGCGTTCGCGTCCGCGGCGGAAGCGGAACGGCATTTTCGCATGCATTACTTGCCGGGCTTGATTCGCAGCGTTGAGGAGGTGACGGTCGGTGGAGTTTTGAGTCGGCGTTTGGCTGATCGGATGCTGAACCGCGCGATCGAGGACACGTGGACACGCGAGACCCGGTCGCCCTCGAACATGATGCAGGAATTATCCGCTCGATTTCGACAAACTGGTCTCAATATTTTCCGGGATCGTCGCGGCATGTTGTTCGTCTCGCCCATCCGGCCGCGTCGCTTCGTCAGCGGACAAGCTGGCGTGTCCCCGAGCGTGCGTGCGATTCTCGAAGCAGTAGGCGCGAAGCCGGCAATCAATCGCAAAGAACTTTTCGAGAAATTGATTACCGACCCGGAGAGCGAAGATGCGGAACCGCGCAAGTTTGGACTTGCTTCCGACCTGCGTTGGCTGATTAGCGAAGGTTACATCATCGAGTTCAATGATGGTTCGCTCGACTTGCCCCGAGCAAAAGCTAAATCTGCTGTTGCTGCGGCTGTCCCAGCCGCAAATGAAGATTTGGCACTCGTCGCGGCGAGCGACGCTATTCCCCTAAGTGAAATGGAAATCGGCTGCAGCTAAATGGGAGAGCAGGCGCTCGACGACCGTTCGATGACAATCGAATTTGTAGGGCATCTGTGCGAGATGCCGGCGTCTCACAGAGACGCCTTATAGAGCTAGATGATGCCGGCTTTTTTTAAGGCGCGATAGGCGCCGTTTTTGTTGATCGTTTTAAGCCCACGAGCGCTGACGCGGATCCGCACGAACTTCCTCAGCTCCGGTACCCAGATGCGTTGATGGCGCAAATTCGGCGCGAAAGCACGCGGCACATTTTTCGTGATGTGCCGACCCACTCCGCCTTTTTTCTTGGCCAAGCCGCGGCGATGAATGACGCTTCCGCGCGTCGCTCTCGATCCTGTGATGTCGCAAACTCTCATGTCTGGGAAAAAAGCGACGTAAGATGCCGTGTCTTAGTGCTTGGGTCAAGCGGATCGCTGCTCGCAACCGTTTAGTTTAACCACGAATGCACACTAATTAACACTAACAAAGTTTGAGAAAATCTGGTCCTCCTCAATTGGTGTTTATTCGTGTCCATTCGTGGTCGTGTTGAACGCGCAAGTGTCCGGGCGGTCAAATTTATCTCGCGTAAGAGGGCTGTGGTTTTGCAAGATCGACGTCGCAATTGAGCCATGACGCAAAAGAATAATCACAAACTGCGGATCGGGATTGTGGGCGCGGGCAATATTGTTCGCACCCGCCATCTGCCGGCGCTCAAAAAGCATCCCGAAGTCGAGATTGTCGGCGTCTCGAATTCGACCTACGAAAGCTCGGAAAAATTTTGTCGCGAACATCTCCCGCATGCTACGCCAATCCGCAACTGGCCTGAGCTCATTGCGCTGCCGGACCTCGATATTATCTGGATCGGCACTCCGCCGTATATGCATTCGGCGGTAACGATCTCCGCACTTGAAGCAGGCAAACACGTTTTTTGCCAGGCGCGGATGTCGATGGACCTAGCTGAAGCCGAGGAAATGCTGGCCGCATCGAAGCGCTATCCCGAACTGGTGACGATGCTTTGTCCGCCGCCATTCGGGATTCGCGCCGACTTGCTGGTGAAAAAGATCCTCGCCGAAAATTACATCGGCCGCCCGCATCATGTGCGACTACAGAGTTTTACCGGCAATTATCTGGATCCCGATGCACCGGCGCATTGGCGGCAAAGAATCGAGATCAGCGGACTCAACACTCTCACGCTCGGCATTTACGTGGAAGTATTGCAACGCTGGCTCGGTGATATCACCGGCGTCTTCGCGCGCGGCAAAATCATTCATCCAATCCGCCAGGGCTACGAAGTGATCATTCCCGATTTACTTACTGTCCTTTGCAGTTTCGAAAATGGAGCCGAAGGCGTGCTCGAGTTCGGCGGAATCAATGCAATGACGCCGAGCGATCGGCTGGAAATTTACGGCAACGTAGGGACCCTCACTTACGATTTTGGTTCCGATGTCGTGCAGGCGGGCAAGCTCAGCGATCGCGCTTTGCATCTTGTCGATCTTCCGCCCGAGCTGGCAAGAGATTGGCGCGTGGAAGAAGATTTTCTCGCCGCTGTTAAATCAAAGGGCCGTATACGGGCACATCCGAATTTCGAGGAAGGCGTGCGCTACATGCGCGTCGTCCAAGCGGCGGCCGATTCGCGCGCACGCAACGAATGGGTGGCGATTAAGAAGTAGCCATTGAAATTCCGTCTATAACTCGGATAGATGGAATAATTCAGTATAAACCTTGTTAGGTCCTATGCGACCCGTCCTCCTTTTTTGCGCGGTGGTGCTGCTTTCCTAGGCATCAAGAAATGACGCACTCACGCGCGGAGGTTGTTGCATCCGTCGAAGCGACTTTTCCAAAAGAGAGTTGGGCGTGCGTGCTGGAGTTACTCGACAGCTATGGCATTGAATCATACGAGCGAGAACGCGAGCGGGTGCAGCTCGACATCCTGAAGCTCAGCGCCGGCAAGGAAGAGAAAGTGCGCGAGTACGTGGCCGTGGCAAAACGCGATTATCGCGACGTGCTGTTTTGGGCGGAGTATCCCGAAGAATCCAGATTAGACACGCCAGAGAAAAGGCAACGGGTGAGAAAAATGTTCGAGAAATTCGGCATCGAACCACCGAGCGATCTTTGATCTGAAGATTGCCCGAGATCAGAGCGCCGCTGCCGCGCGTGCGAGCACATAACCGATGAGGCCGCTTGCCGGCAGAGTGAAAAGCCAGGCCCAGATAATTCGCTCGACCACTGTCCATTTCATGCCGCTAAAACGTTTCACCGCGCCGACGCCCATGATCGAAGTAGAGATCACATGTGTGGTTGAGAGGGGAATACCGTAGTAGCTCGCGCTTTGAATGATTATCGCGGCGGTGGTCTCCGCCGCGAAGCCATGCACCGGCTGCAACTTCACCATCCGATGGCCGAGTGTGCGAATGATGCGCCAACCGCCGGCTGCCGTTCCCACCGCCATTGTCACAGCGCAGAGAACGATGACCCATTTGGGTAGCACGAAGACTGGCGTCTTCAGAAAATCTAACCAGGCTGGGAGATGATCGAAACGGCCGGCTTTCGTACCGGTAAACAGCGCAAGTGTGATAATACCCATCGTTTTCTGCGCATCATTTGTCCCGTGACTATGCGCCATCCAGGCCGCGCTAAAGATTTGCAGTTTGCCAAAAAGAGACTGGACAAAGTGCGGCGTAAAACGATGAAGGGCGAGAAAAAGTAAAAACATCAGTAGCCCGCCAAAAATAAAACCTGCCAAAGGTGAGGTGATCATCGGCACAACAACTTTTGGCCACACCCCGGCATTCCATTTTATCACCGACCAATCGCCGCGCGCGGCAGCGAGCGCTGCACCACAAAGGCCTCCAATGAGCGCGTGACTCGAACTGGAGGGCAGACCAAACCACCAAGTAGTGACGTTCCAGACAAATGCGGCGATCACCGCGCAAAGCACTGTCGTCATTGTGACGATGTTGGTGTCCACGAGTCCCTTGCCAATTGTCGAAGCAACTGCGCCCCCAAACAATGCGCCGGTGAGATTGAAGAAGGCAGCCATGGCAATCGCCTTGCGCGGTGTCAGGACTCGCGTCGAAACCACGGTGGCAATGGCATTCGCCGCATCATGGAAGCCGTTGCTGTATTCGAAAATGATGGCCGCGACGACGACGGAAAAGAACGTGAACACGCGAACAGCTTGCTACGAATACTTGAGCGCCACCTGCAGGATGATATTTCCCGCGTCCCGGCAACGGTCGATCACTTTCTCCAACAAGCCGTAAAGATCGCGCAGAAAAACGATCTGCTTGGGATCATAATTGCCTTGGAAAAGATCCCGCACGCGATCCAGTTCCAGCTCGTCGGCCTCGCCTTCGATGGCCTGCAATTTTGCGTTCATCTCGCGCGCCGTGCGGACATCAATTCCTTTCCGCAATTGCTTCACCATCGCGAATACTGTCTCGGCCGCCTGATCAAGCAGTTCGACTTGCTTCTGAAAACTGTGCCCGCGCAGATCCTCAGGGCAGATCAAAATGCGCTCACCGATTTTCTCCACCGTCTTCGGTATTTTATAAAGAGCAGCGGCCAATTCCTGGATGTCTTCCCGCTCCAGAGGGGTCACGAAAGTTTTAGAGAGCTGCTCAGTCAATTCCTGCGTGATGCGCTTGTCCTCACGCCGGCTATGCGCGAATTCCTCTAAATTCTCCGGGGTCTCATTCTGTTGGAGTTTTTCCAGCAGCCCCACCAGATGATGCACGCTCGTGTCCGCCTGCTGCGCGCTCGCCTCTAGGAGATCGTAAAACTTCCCATCATGTCCGAGAATTTTCTGGATCGACAACATAAGCGTTTCTTCTTGTAGCCGAGAGCGTTGACCCCGGCAATCCTAGAACTGGTTGTGCACACCCCTTACAGCATGGCACCGCGCATGATCAGCAATGCAATACTAAAGTAGATAATCAACCCAGTGACATCGACCAGGGTTGCGACGAACGGCGCGGAAGACGTCGCAGGATCTGCCCCGACCCGTCGCAAAACAAATGGCAACATCGAGCCAGAGAGCGAGCCCCACAAGACCACGCCTACGAGGGCAAGACCCACGGTCATGGCCACCAGCGGCCAGTGCGGGCCGTACAGTTCGCGATGAAAATATTTCTCGCCAACGATCGACCAGAGCGCCACCCGCAACGTGCCGATCGTGCCCAGAATGGCGCCGAGCGAGAGGCCAGCCTGAATTTCTCGTCCCGCCACGCGCCACCAATCCCTCAGGGTCACTTCGCCTAATGCCATTGCGCGAACGATCAAGGTCGATGCTTGTGAGCCGGAATTGCCGCCGCTGGAAATGATCAGCGGTAAAAACAACGCCAGTACCACGGCCCTTGCGATTTCGTCCTGATAATTTGCCATCGCAGTCGCGGTCAACATTTCTCCGAGGAACAAAATCACCAGCCAGCCAGCGCGTTTGCGAATCATTTTCCAGAGAGAGATGCGCATGTACGGTTCGTCCAGCGCCTCCATACCGCCGAATTTTTGGATGTCCTCGGTCGCTTCCTGTTCGGCGACGTCGAGCATGTCGTCGATCGTCACGATGCCGAGGAGGACGCCGCTCGAGTCAATGACGGGCAGCGCCGTACGATCGTATTTGCGGAAAGCATTCAGCGCTTCCTGCTGAGAATCGGTCACGTTCAATGCGACAAAGGTTTTCTGCATCAAATCGCGGACGGGCGAGGTCAGTGGCTTGAGCAGAAACTCGCGCATCCGAATGTCGTCTATCAGTTTGCCGCGGTCGTCGACCACATAAATTACATTAAGCGTCTCGCTGTCCTGCCCGTGTTCGCGGATGTAATCAAGAACTTGCTGGACGGTCCAATCTTCTCGCACGGCGATGAAGTCCGGCGTCATCAAACGGCCCACGCTGCCTTCCGGATAACCCAGCAATGCTTGCGCAATCCGCCGTTCCTCCGGCGTGAGCAGCCGGATCAATTGGCGCGCCGCAGCGCTCGGCAATTCCTCCAGCAGCGCGGTGCGATCGTCCGGCGACATCTCATTCAGAATCGCTGCTACCTGCTCATGAGCCATCGCGTGCAGCAGTTTCTGTTGCGCGTCGAAATCGAGATATTCAAAAACGTCCGCCGCCAGCGCGTGCGGCAGAACTCGAAAGACGATTACCTGTTCGTCTTCCGGCACATCGAGAATCACTTCGGCGACGTCGGCCGGTGGCCACTCGCGAAACACTTCGCGCAATGCCCCGAAATTGCGGGCATCGATTAGGCTCTTGATTTCTGGCTCTAAGATTTTGCCGACCACGTGGCGTTTCTAGCACTCGCGCCTGACACACGCAATGGTAGGGTCATCGCGCTGCGATGACCGAACGCCGCATCGCGACGTCCTACCTCTCCGCTTGGCATTTGACGGAAACGTTCGAAAATGATGGTAATGCCGGCGGTTGCTACAGCTCCCATGATTCGGCGCGAGATCGGCGACGATTACATTTGCCTGCTCACGTTCGATCGCCGCGAATCTGGCGCGAACATTTTCGACGCGGTAACTCTCGATGAGCTAAATGAACATCTCGATTTTGTAGAGAACGAGAGTCCACTGCGGGGGCTGATCATCGCGTCGGCCAAAAAATCGATCTTCATCGCCGGCGCGGATCTAAGAACCCTGTTGCAAGGCGCGCGAAGTGGCGAAATGCGCGCATTCATTGCGCAGGGGCAAAAAGTCTTCAATCGGCTGGCCGAACTGAAAATCCCGACTGTTGCCGCAATCCACGGCGCGTCTGCTGGCGGTGGTTATGAAGTGACGCTGGCGTGCGATTATCGTGTCGCATCGGATGATCCGGCGACACGGGTCGGACTTCCTGAAACGACGCTCGGTCTCATTCCCGCGTGGGGCGGTTGCACGCGTCTGCCGCGGGTGATTGGCGCCGAAAAAGCCGCGGACGTGATTCTAAAGGGCAACCTCTATTCTGTGCAGGAGGCGTTAAAGCTTGGGCTCATTGATGAAATTGCGCCGCGCGATCAACTTGTGGATCTGGCGAAAAAGAAATTGCGCGACGGAAAACGCAGAGCATTGGCGGCGCTAAAGCTTGATCGGGAAATTCCCCCGCCGCGCAATCACAATCCTGCTCCAGCACGCGCGCTGGAGGTGATCAAGAAAGGCCTTTTTGCATCCACTCAGCAGGCGCTCGCCTTCGAGTTGGATGCGATTGTTGATCTTGGCAAAATCGAATCGACGCAAAACCTGATCCGCAGTTTTTTCCTGGCCGAAAAGTATAAGAAAGGAACTTCGAAAACGCCACGGGAAAGAGTAGTGCATGCCGCTGTCATCGGCGCCGGCGTGATGGGCTCGGGCATCGCACAATGGCTCAGTTCCCATGGCGTGTCGGTGATTCTGCGCGACATCGCACGGGAGCAAATCGATCGCGGCCTGGCGAACATCGAGAAAATGTACGGCGACGCGGTAAAGCGCGGATTGATGACGGAGGAAAAAGCGAAGGAGGGACGCGCCCGGATTGTGGCCTCCACCGCGCCGATGGAATTGCGCGATGTGCAAATTGTCATCGAAGCCGCCTCTGAAAAGATGAATGTGAAGAGAGAAGTCTTCCGCGAACTCGCGATGGAAGCCGGCTCGAAAACCATCATTGCCACAAATACCTCAGCGCTTCCGATCGGCGAGTTGGCCGACGTGACCGTCTCGCCGGAACACGTTATCGGTCTCCATTTTTTTAATCCCGTTAGCCGGATGAAACTGGTGGAAGTGGTCGTTGCGAAGGAAACATCAGAGGAGACGCGCGAGCGGAGTCTCGCTTTTGTGCGACAAATCGGAAAACTCCCGGTCGTTGTGCGCGACAGCCCAGGTTTCCTCGTCAACCGAGTCTTGTTCCCTTATCTGCTTGATGCCGCTGAACTGTTTGAAAGCGGTCTGCATGCAGAGAAGATCGACAACGCGCTGCTGCAATGGGGCATGCCAATGGGCCCGCTGCGATTGATCGATGAAATCGGCGTCGATATTGCTGTGGATATTGGCAATACACTCGAGAAAGCTTACGGACGGCGCGATCATGTTTCCCCCGTTCTGCTCTGGTTGCGCGACCGGCAGATGCTCGGCCGCAAAACGGGCGCAGGTTTTTATAAATACGATGGTAAAGTGCAGACGCCTAACGACTCGTTGACGCGGTGGCGGCGTGCGTTGCATGGCGAGCCAGAAGGCGCCGACGGCCCGAATCCGGCCGCTGCCGGACCGGACTGGCATCGCGATCCGCGTTTGCGGTCAAACGAAGAGGAGCTGACCCACCGGCTGATCTTTCTGATGGTGAACGAAGCCGCGGGCTGTGTGGAAGAGAGAGTTGTCGATTCCCCTGAGGACGCCGATTACGGAATGATTTTAGGAACTGGTTTCGCGCCGTTCCGCGGCGGACCGTTGCGTTTCGCCGAACATTTTGGACTAAAGAAGATTGTCGAGGCAATGGGCCGACTGGCGCAAAGCGAAGAGAAATTTTCGCCCTGCGATATTTTGAGAAAGCACGCGCGAGACGCAACGAAATTTTATGCAGACTGAAATCGCGCGCTCGAACTTCCATCGTTGTCATGTCGAGCGAAGTCGAGACATCTTTTATGTTTCTCTGTGGGAGATCCTCGACTCCGGCTCGGAATGACAGATTGACATGAAATCGCCGCTCGAAGCGCCGGAAAAGCAGATAGCTGAAGAAACCAGCGCGACATCCGGTCGCCGCGGCGACACGGACTCGTCCCGTGGCGAGCCGGAAAAACCTGTGCCCGCCATCATCGACACATCGAAGATGGCGAAAGGCCAGCGCGAAGCACTCGAGCTGGCCGAGGCCGCGCGCGATCCGCTCGAGGATCGCGGCAGTTTTGCCAGCAATCTTTTCATCGGACGCTATGATTTTGATCGGATTTACCCGTATCCCGCGCAGAGCGCGGAAGATCGCGCGGCTGGCGAAAATTTTTTGCGCAAGCTGGAAAATTATCTGCGGGAGCATGTCGATCCGGACGAGATCGATCGCACCGGTGAAATTCCACCGGAAAATTTCAAGGGACTTGCCGAACTCGGCGCATTTGGAATCAAAGTGCCGAAGAAATATGGCGGGCTCGGTTTGTCGCAATGCAATTATGGACGCGCCGCGGTTTTGCTTGGCAGTTGGGATGGAAACGTGGCCGCGCTTGTCTCTGCGCATCAATCAATCGGTGTCGCGCAACCGTTGCTCCTGTTTGGCACGGAAGAGCAAAAACAAAAATTTCTGCCGCGTGTTGCAGGCGGCGAGATTTCTGCGTTCGCGCTGACCGAGCGCCATGCCGGCTCCGACCCGGCGACGATGAGCCTGCGCGCGGAACCGACTCCGGATGGCAGCGAGTTCATTTTAAACGGCGAAAAACTCTGGTGTACCAACGGTGTAAAAGCGGGTGTGCTGGTAGTCATGGCGCGCACGCCGTCGAAACTGGTGGGCGGGAAGGAACGTAAGCAAATCACAGCGTTCATTGTCGATGTGGACACGCCGGGGCTGGAGATCACCTATCGCTGCCGGTTCATGGGACTGCGCGCCCTTTACAACGCAGTGGTGAAATTTACTAACGTGCATATCCCCCGGGAAAACATCATTTTCAAGGAAGGCGCTGGATTAAAGGTAGCGCTTACCACGTTGAACGCTGGGCGGCTTACACTTCCCGCCGCGTGCGTCGGCCTTTCTAAGCGGCTGCTTGAAATCTCGCGAAAATGGGCAGGCGAGCGCATTCAATGGGGCGTACCGATCGGCAAGCACGCTGCCATCGCCGGCAAAATCGCAGAGATGGCCGGTAACGTTTTCGCTATGGAAGCGATGACTTTCCTCACCTCATCACTGCTCGACCGCAAAGCGGGCGACCTGCGCATCGAAACCGCTATGTGCAAAATGTGGGCGACGGAAATGACGTGGAGAATTGCCGACGACGCGATGCAAGTGCGCGGCGGCCGGGGTTATGAGACTGCGCAATCGCTTGCCGGCAGAGGCGAACCGCCGATCGCGGTGGAAAGGTTCCTGCGCGATTGCCGCGTCAATACAATCTTCGAAGGTTCGAGCGAAATCATGCGGCTCTTTATTGCCCGCGAGGCGCTCGATCCGCACTTGAAAGTCGGCGGCGCGATTTTCAATACGCAGTTGCCGATGTCCGAGCGCGCCAGGGCCGTTTTCAGTTCCGGAAAATTTTATGCCGGTTGGTATCCGCGGCAGTGGATGCCAAACGGCGTGCGCAAGATCGACAATTTGCACGAAATATTGCGCAGCCACGTCGATTACGCGG
>Ga0137383_10001647_pt1 | contig 13421 bp, 11 predicted proteins | sample SagtaG_19_FD_104817 | JGI IMG/M metagenome (GOLD analysis project Ga0137383, IMG submission 104817) | Vadose zone soil microbial communities from Sagehorn Ranch, Mendocino, California, USA - Sage2_R_40_16 metaG | ecosystem: Environmental > Terrestrial > Soil > Vadose zone | place: USA... | reverse complement strand
CGCGCCGTCGAGGGAGAAGATCTTCTGGACCACCTTGGATCCGACGAAGAACCCCTTCGAGGCGCGCTTATCGGCCGCGAGGACGACGCCGTCCTTGCTTCGTATTCCGACCGTTGTGGTCATGTCGAACCTCAGAGGCATATGTCGGCGGTCGAGTATGTTGACTCGAATCGCAGGCGTTCAGTCACACTTCACACCTATCGTCTTCCTCGTTCCAATCTCGCATGTGAATTTGACTCTGATCATCGACCGGACTCCAAAATGCCCGTCGATTACATTGCCACTAACCGCTTGGCGGCAGCGCCCGTCTCTTTCGCACCACGAGAGCGACGAACACTACAGCCGCGACAATCACTATCGCGACAATCCCCCACACCAGCACAGCAGGCAATGCGCTGGGTAATCCGCCTTCGCTTGGTGCTGACTCGATGTGGATATCTCGAACCATTCTTTCGAGTGTCGTATTCGCCCATCCAAAAAAGGATTCGTGAACCGCCAGGACGATGAGCCATACGCGCCCCCGACCTTCGTCGGCGATGGCGACGATCCTCTCCTCGTGGCAACAGCTGGGATCTCGTATTTCGAAATCTACCGCGGTGTGCCCACTGACTTCACGAAACGCGACCCCTAGGAGGTACGCGCTCGGCCAGAAGCCGACCGCAAGGGCCAAGGATCGGTTGACGAAAGAGGCCAGATACGTCGAATTCTCCCCAACTTTTGGATCTGAGAAGTTTCCAATCGCGATTGTGGTCGCGTATCCATTCTTGCTCGGACCTTGCAGGACCAGCGAATATGTGCGGTCGAGGACCGGTGCGTTGTATCTCCGTGCCCATCCGGACGGAACCGAAATGTTAAAGCCATTGGAATCCGGAAAGAACTCGAGCGGAGGGAACGGCGGCTCGGGTCCGATTACGAGCGTCCAGATCGCCAGTTCGTCTCCCGCGCTCGTGTTCGCCCAAATCGCCACGACATGCTCGCCTGCCGAGAGATTCCATGCAATGTCCGCCTGAATCTCGCTTTGGCTTAGAACGCGTGTGATGAGGAGCTGACCGTCGAGTGTAGTTCGAGCCTGGTTTAGCTCAACATTGGGAACAGTTGCAAACGTGCGCGCTCGCATGTAGTCCGGAGTGTAGTTCAGGCCGATGTAGATTGAAGGGTACCAAGGATAGATAATGAGCGGCGGGACTTGGGCATTCGTAAAGGACCAGGTCACCGAATTGTTCCCGTTCGACCAGTCAATCGAAGCCCTCACGGTGCGGTATCCATTCATGAGAGAGGCGTTCAAGCTGGCGCGGAGTTCCGTGGTCGCCGCGAATCGAGCCGGCAACGGCATTTCGTCAAGCGTCAGTGCGAAGTCAGTGAGCTGGACCGCGGGCAATCCCAGCCAGACGCTCGCAGAGATGTTGGCAGGGGACGTGTCCTGACTCGAGTCTGGGGAGGGATAGCGTGGGTCGACGTCAGGCGGGGTCGGGAGTCTCCAAAGCGGATCGAGCGAGTAGAGGAACTGGCCGTCCCCCGAAACGAGGAGACCGCCATTCGTATCGCGGGAGAGCGGGACTTCGTTCCGCGAACCGGGATCCGACACGTTGAAGACATAGAGAGAGTTCGGCCAACCGCCGCCGCTCGTCAGCCCATACACAAATTGGCCGTCCGGTGAAATGGCCACCCCGTAAGGATACGCCTTCATCAGCAATACGCCCGACAAAGTGATGTCTGGCAAAGTGATGACCTCGGCGCCGTAACCGTTGAAACTGCCGGGCAAGTATACCCGACCGCGGGTCCAGTCTACGGCGAACTGCGGGATAGTCATCCAGAGGTCATGATGATCTTGACCAAGGAGGGTAGGCGTGTCGGTCGTGATGTCATAAAGATACATCGTCGTCGGGGTCACGCTATCCCCCACAAGAACCAACCTTGCGCCCGAGGGATTTGTCTCGAGAAGTACCTCCTCCCACACCGACAGATTTCCAATTTCCTGACCGCTGGTCCAATTGAGAATATGGAGGTACGAACCACCTACTTGACTCACGTACATTCGGTCCGATCGTCCTACGCGCAGGCTGTGTGGTGAGAACGACACGTTGAGGGCCTGGACGACTAGTCGTGTGTTCAGGCTTATCTGGAAAATCTGGGGCGTGCCCTGGTACGGGTTCGTACTTGCATAGAGGAAGTTGCCATCAGCGCTCAGATCGAGAGCGTTAACCGTATCGTTGACCTGAATTGTGTCAACCAATGCCAATGTCGTTTCGTCGAGAATCTCTACGCCGAAGCCCGCTTCATAGACGACCTGGCGGAAAGGATCAGCCACGAACGCCTGGTAGCCGGTGTAGAGAGGCGAAACACTAGGTGGACCGAAATCGACGTGCTCTGGAAAGGAGACGAGCAAAACAACAAGTGTGATAAGCGCAGCGAGCTGGTTCGTCGACGGAAGGTTAACCACAATGTCATACATTGGGAAGAAGGGTTAAAAAGCAATTGCCAGCCGTGTCGGCATGTCAATGCTCCGAACACGTTGAGCGAGAAGGATTTGGGCAAGACAAAGAGGTCCCGTGGACTTCCGGAACGCCCCTGTCGGAGCAAACCGAGCGATGCGCGCGGAAGCCGCAGGTGGAACCTAGCATTGCCTGATTCTGCGGGCGACAATCGGCATAGCGTTGTCCGGTGAGTTACACTCCACAGCGATTGTCACCGTGCGAGAGAAGAGGCGATGTCCGCGGGATGGACAAGCAAACTTCTGGCAGGCCTAGCGCCCGAGTCTCCAAGTCAGGATGGCCAGGATGACTGTCAGTGCCACCAACGCTCCTGTCAGGCCAATCAACCATCGCGTGAGACGCTCAATCCGCGCGGAACTCTTCCACAACAGCAGGCTTTGAGCAGCCAGCGCTACCTCACCTTTCGTGACGATTGGCGTGGCTGTCCCGGGACTATATTCTTGCACGTAGTCCTCGGATCCATTGAGATACGGCTGAAGGAATTCTTGCACGACCTCAACAGCTTTCTCCTCGAGGTCGTGGGCAATGGGCTTACTCCCGACCATGCAAGAACGTACGCGTTCAGCAACACATGAAGCCTCGTAGCAAAGTCCTTTAAGTTTCTCGACAGTGCTCTACGTTCTACCCTAGGGTGGTGGGATGGACCCGCTACTACTGGCCCCAGTCTCTGCGGCCGCCGTCATAGGCATTGCCGCGTTCCTGTGGCACAGGAAACGGCAAATCCACCAGGCCGGGATTCGACTACAGCAAGTCGTTCCCGATCTTCAGAGCATCGAAAGCTCTCTGCAGTCCTTCGTCAGCACCGGCGATTACATCCCCGAACGAGTCCGGAGGCCCCTCGAAGCGAAAGTCGCCGAAATCGCGGAACGAATCCTACCTCCGATCGCCAAAGTCGTTCGCCGCTCACGGGATATCTCGATTCGGGCTCAGTTCGAGGGCAACCTCCGTCAAGCGAACCAGCTGCGGCAAACCCTCAACGGACACAACCAGAACTATGCGCGGCGAATGATGGCCCGCCACTCGAAGTTACTCGTCGAGGAACTCAAGGCGGACGAGGCGCAACAGGCAGCAATCGTGCGCGACGACGTCCGTAACCTTGTGATCGCCGGAGCAGGCTCGGGCAAGACGCGAACTATTGTGGGCCGAATCCGATACCTTTTGGAGCGGGGCGTTCGTCCGACGGCCATCTTGGCCGTCACATTCACGAACAAGGCCACCCAGGAAATGCAGGATCGACTCAAGCAGATGGGAGTTCCGATCGCGGATCGCGAGAGGGAGGGCGTCACAGTTTCGACCCTTCATTCGCTCGGCAAACGTGTCGTTCAAGCGACCGCCACAGGGCCCATGAGTGTCGCGGACGACCGATGGACGGATTCCTTAGTTGCCGCTGTGCTGCGAGAGGCAAGGACTGGGCAGGACCCGCACCTTGCTCAGCTCTACATCAACGCAATCCTCAACTTTCATCGAAGTGAGGACGAGAGTGCACCCGCGGTCGGCGGCGACAAGACGTATCGAACGCTGCGAGGGGAGCATGTCCGATCTATTGGCGAACGGATGATTGCGGACTTCCTTTTCTTCAACCATGTCGAATACAAATATGAGGCCAAGGCGTCCTGGGCCAGCGTCGACGGGGGACGAGGCGCCTATCACCCCGACTTCACGCTTCCCAAAAGTGGGGCCTCCGTCGAATATTGGGGGGTCAATCGATCCGGCGAAGTGCCTGCGGGATGGACGACTTCAACCGCCGAGTACAAGGAAGGCATGGCGTGGAAACGAGATCAGTTCCGCCACGAAGGGAAGACGCTCATCGAATTCTATGATTACGAACGAACCGAGGGCACGCTGGACTCTGCACTTCGAGAGCGGTTGACTCGTGGCGGTATCGTCTTGCGGCCCATGACATTCGAAGAGATCGGGAAATCTTTTGGGGATCTGAAGTACATTGGTAGCTCGATTGAAAAACTGCTCGTTCAATTCATCACCAACGCGCGAGCGATGCGGCGGGAGCCGAAGGAAATACAACCGCATCTTAAGAGGTCGACACCACGAGTTCACCACTTTGGGCTACTCGGAATTGCGGTTCTCGAGCGATATCAGGCAGCGCTCTCGGCCGAGGGCCGTATCGACTTCTCCGATATGTTACATCGGGCCGCCGACATCCTGGAAAGTGGCACGAATCCTCTTCCGAAGTACGAGCACGTGCTCGTGGACGAATTTCAGGACACCTCGGCCGCGATGGCGCGGTTCTTGAACTCTCTCATCGCGGTGACGGGGGCCCGCCTTTTCGCGGTCGGCGATGACTGGCAGGCGATCTATGGCTTCGCAGGCGGGGACGTCGATCACATCATCAATTTCGAGTCGCACTTCGGTCCGGCATCGACCACGATGCTGAACATGAATTACCGTTCTCCCGCGGTCATCGTGGAGGCGGGCGCCGCACTCATTGCATGCAATCAAAAGCAAGTGCCCAAACAAGTCGTCATCTCCAGCCGCGAGCGCGGGGAGGCGTACGTGCATGAAGTGTCCGATGACGACTCGGCGATCGTGGATCGCACGGCCTCGCTCGTCCGTCAAGAGCTTCGCCAAGTCCCTGCAGATCGTATCCTCGTCCTCAGCCGAACCAATCACCTGCTGGAGGACGTCATCGAGGCCTGCCGACGGAATGGAGTTCCTGTGGGGAACCCGGATCGGGACGTGCAGGGAGTGCGCATCCTGTCCGCGCATAAGGCAAAAGGATTGGAGGCCGACATAGTCATCGTCGCCAACGCCAGCGACCACCTTTTCGGTTTCCCGTCCAAGGTCGAGAATCCGGACGTGTTGGAGCCCGTGCGTATGAGCGCTGGGGACGCGCCGGCTGAAGAACGGCGGCTGTTCTATGTCGCAATCACGCGAGCCATGAAGCGCCTCCATCTCGTCTCCCGACAAGGTCTGCCGTCTCCGTATCTCGCTGAGATCGAAGGCGGGGCTACCCCTTCCAGAGCTCCAGACCCCTCGAAGGTTCGCGTCGGCGCGAGGTTCGCAGACGCCTTCAGTGTGGAGCGTCTCTATGATCTCAGCGATCGCCAAAAAGCAGCCGGGATTCGTCAGTCCGGGCTGCTTGCCACCGCGACTAGCCGCACGGCTTTCACTTCTTGGGCTTCCTTCAATCTCGAGGAAGGGGCTTTGTACTGGCTCAACGACGTGGTGAAGGAACAACCGTACCGAGACCAGCAACGTGTGAAACTCGACCAGTACACGAGCGGGAATCTTCGGCCCCGCTCACGGGTTGATCACCAGGATGGCGGCCGTGAACTGCGACCCCGTCCACCTCCGTCCCATCAACCACGACATCTTCAGCGATGACGATCCACGGTGTTTGGCTCCGACGGGAAGCTACTTAGGTCCATCGGTCGAATCCCCCACGTTGAGGCCAAGCACATCTCTTCTTTCAGACCTAGCCTTGAGCCTGAGTCGAGTTCCGGCTTCGCCTCGCAAAGCCCGCGGAGCACTGTTCGAGGAATTTGCTGCAAAACTACTCACCGCTTTGGGCTCCTCGGTCTACGAACCGCACGGCCCCGAGGTTGATTGGGTTGCTGAATTCCAAGGAAAGTTCATGAAAGTCGAGTGTCGGTTCAAGGAACACGACAGGCTCACAGCGGGGGAAATCAGGGAGTTTGTTGAGCGCGTCAGGCATGGGCCTTCGGCGTATGTTGGCCTGCTTCTGACAAACTCGATCATGCCCTCAACTGCAACTCGATTGCTCGAAAGGGCAACGCCACATCAAGTGATTATCATCGATGGTCAAGATCTTCAGAAGCTACTTACTGGCGGCGAGAACCTCGAGGGGCTGCTGTCGCGTAAGGGAGTGGAGGCCGCAGGAGGCATCTGGGAACCGCGGGGTCACGGAAGAAAGCGAGTGTTTTCTGAGCGGGCGCGGCGTCTAAAACCGCCTTCCCTGGTTCTGTCCAGCCCGGCAATCTACTTGGCTGGTCGATTATCGACATACCTGACAAATCGGTCGCGCGGACCCATGTGCTTGGTCTTCTCACCGATCTGGTACCGGGCTGGGTCGAGGAGTTACATTCTCGAGGCGGTTTTCACCAGGAACGTTTACGTTAGAGACACCCAACAACTTCTGGCACACTTTGACGATTGCTTCGGGTTCACCGAAGGCGGTGCATTCACCATTGCCCAGGATCCGGTTTCCTGGCACGGGTTTGGGGCGAGAGACTTTGTTACTGCATTGAACGAGCAACGGAAACGATATCAAGCGTCCGGCCTCAGCGAATACCATCATACCGAGACAGCGCTTTTTATCGACGAGGTCCGTCTCAGCGGTGGTGCCGACTGCCTGTTCTGGGTCGCGGCTCAACCATCCACTTCCAAGCGTATGCTCACGCACTTCTCTTGCGGTTTTCTTGTTTCTGAAATCCTGTTCCCGACCAAGCGGTTTGAACGGTTCTTCGACCTGATCGGAGAGTCACCCGATGTCTACGAGACGTGGGAGAATCTAAAGACACACCACTACAGGCCGCGGGACAAGCTGAGCATCCAACCTGTGGGATTGCTCACTGCCAGAGACACCGACGGAGAACAGCTCGTGCGTGGTTTGATCGTCCGCAGGAGCGATTTTGATTTGGTCGACGACGACCTGCCAAGAGGGCCCGAGCACTGGACTTTCAAATCGCTCGGCGACTCAGGGCTGTGGCTGACCGATTTGCGTGGGGGCTGGCACGAGCCCTTTGTTCGCCCAGAATACCAGATGGGTCTGGTAAGGGCAGTTGAAGTGCCGGCCCCGGGCTTCGGAGGTGCTCTCATCTCTGCCGAGGCCCGTTCCGTTTTTCGTAAGCGTCCCAACTGACCCAAGACGATTTGGCGCAAGTGTCGCGCCCCGTTCGACGAACTGAAAGAGAAATACGCTAGTTCGTGAATCGCCTGAGGGGTGAGGAATGGAGCTTGAGGTGGGGGAGAGGATGTGCCTTGATCGCGTTGAGAACAAGATGCGAAACTTGTTTGGCCTCCTGACGGAGAGGATTCCCGACTTGACTTCGTCTGAGATTGGTGTCGCCTACAGGTGGCTCGTCGAAATCAAGATGGTTCTCGGGAACCTCAACAACGATGTCAGTTTTGTCGGTGCTCTACTTGCGAAGGACTTCCTGCTGAAAAGGCACCGACTCTTAGGCCTTGACATCTCATCGAAGGCCCAAGGGGCGCCCGGTCTCGACATCGACGAAACCACATCGGAGGGCGATCGGGTGGTCGCCGAGATAAAGACCACAATCCCCTACGCGGGCAACAAATTGGGGGCGCAACAAGAGGTGACGTTTCGGAAGGACTTCGTCAAGCTTGGGGCCGCGAAGGCTCGCTTCAAATACTTCTTCGTCACCGAAAAGGACGCGTTCGATGCGACGCTTCGAAAGTATCAGCAAGATCTAGAGGGTATTACGCTCGTCCTTCTACCCGAGGGGGCGCACGATGACAGGTTTGTCAGAGCGTTGTGACGACCGCGGGATTCAACCTCAGAGAACTGGGCCATCTCCCCAATCACCCCTGTGGCATTCTGATGCCATTGCTAGCCTCGTGCAGAATTCCAATCTGGCTGGATAGCCGAATTCGCGCAATCAATTCCTTGGAAGGATTAGTTTCTCTCAGGGGGCGGAATCTGGCGGTTGTCAACCGAATCGCGCTTGGCTTCGGCCGGCTCGATTCGCTTTCGCGTACGAACGAGTCTATCCTTCATTGATATCCGAGAGGGCGATTGCCGCCACGGTGGTTCCGATTTCACCATCACACGCTCATCAAACCGGATTGGCCTTCGACCATCGACGGTCGAACGCTTCCCTTACATCGTCGAGCAGGTCAGGGGCCAAGTCCCTGGGGATCGTCACGACAAACGACTCCTTCCCCCCGAGGTCCTTTAGTCCGTGACCGATGAGTAGCAAGGCAGAATCAGAGAGAACGTACCTGTCGTGTAGAGCCGCCGGATCGTCGCAAGTCCGCAATTCGGCTTTCGGTCGCTCCTGTCTGAAGTCCTTCAGCGGCCCTTGGAGGCGAGCTGGGTTCTCAGTCGTGCGGGCCGTTAGAAATCGAACCTCGCAGTCCTCATGGAGCATTTCCAGGGCGTCCAGTGTCCGGATGCCGTAGTAAGGGTCGCAGATTCGGATTACGCCCCGAATTCCACCGAGAATTTCCCTAAGTTCGCGTCTCGCAGTTCGTGGCTTGTCTCCTTCCACGTAGGATACGCTGATTTTACCAACGCCAAGGATCGACTCGACCTCCATCCGACCTTTCGTCATAAGGCTGTACGAACCTTCGTCACCGTCTCGTCTCCTGCTGACACGGTCATTAGCCCGCGCGAGCGCTTTCTCCAATCGATCCGGGGTGACAGCAACGCCTGCTCGTTCTAGGGCCTTGGAGATCTCGGCGGACGTCAACCACTGGACGTTCGTACGATCTTTGGCCAACATGAGTGCGGCTAAACCCAGTTTCAATGGGGAATCGATTCCCGCGATTGCGACTTTCAGGCCATCGTCAAGGGATTCGAAGTCAGAAAGAAGACGTTTCCGGGTATTCGCGTTCATGGAACCTACGGATTTACGTATTTCCAGACGCCGTCTTCTTTGAGCCTCCTCACAGTACGGGACCGCACCAGCTTTACTAACGCGGGCGACAAGCCCCCCTGGCCGTAAATATGACCCTGCTCTTCGAGTTTCTTCTGAATTTCGCCAATCGCTTTCTTCGTCTTGAAGAAGCCCTCTTCCTTCAGCACGCGGATATAACCGACAGGACCTTGTGGCGTCTTCTTGCCCCCTAATCTAGAGGATGCTTTGGGTGCTTGCCCGGTGAGCTGATGCACCAAACCCGCGACCTCTTCGGGAGTACCCTCGAGTGAGACTGTCGCGCCACTCGCGAGTATAATCTTAGCCTTCGCCAATTCGATCCTTCCTCACGATTTTGCTTTCGGCAACTCGTGCTCGACAAGGTAGCGGCCGGTGTCGGACAGCTTGAACTTGTTAGTCGTGCTACCTTTGTCAAAGTAACCCTTCTTCCGTTTTGCATCTGTAAGCGTCTGTCCCGGCGCCTTCGGCGGCTTTCTACCAGCCTTGGTGGTCCATTCACTTAGCAGCTTCTTGTCGATCTCCTTTATGCCCCCATTTTCGGCCAAGAAGTAGGCGACGACTGCCGCCGCCTCCATATCCGAGTCGGGAGACTTCTGAGCCATGAACTGCTTGATGGTCGGCTTGCCTCCGGTAGGCGTAAGTGGTCCAGGTGGCGGCGGCGCGCCCTGCGCCGTTGGCTCCTGTTTGAGCCACTTGTCCTCGAAAAACTTGAGTTCTTCACGGACGAAGGCCTCGGTTCCCTCGAGTTCAACCGAGAACTGCCCCATTATGATCTTCACACGGGTCGCAACCTCTCCCATGTCAAGACCCATGGATGCCTCTAAGATAAGTGTTTCGTGGCCCTAACAGTGGTCAATTGGGATACAATGAGACGTGGATTCTGTTGGATGTCGCGTCGAGGTGCTACCGCTTCGCCGCCATGAACGCGGCGTATGCAGACGTAGAATGGAGAAGCCCGCCTAGGTGAGCAGGCGCCGAGAGGTGACGTTATGACGCGATTGCCACGGAACCGCCCCCAATCGTCATTCCCTGCTGGGCTCGAGCCAATCCTTCCAAGCTATTTGGCGATATGTCCGAGTACTGAGGTCCACAAGCCAGACTTCCAACTCGGGGAAGGCCCCGGCAATTCGGATCCAGGCAATTCGGTGGTGGCGGGCGCGTTCGCGGAGGCCGGATTCTGCAATGGAGGGGACGGCAACCACTACGTGTTCGGCGCCTTCGTCTAGTCGCGAGACCGCGTGGAAGAACGCCTCGAAGAAATCTCGTCCCCAGCCAGAACCGGCTCGGGGCCATTTGTAGCCAATAACCTCGACATGGTAAGTCACGTCATCACGTTTAGCTATGATATCGACGCCTCTCTCGCCGTACCTTTTCTCCGCGCTTAGGGAGTACCCTTCGTTCGACAAGCACTCGCGCAAGCATTGTACCACCTCGGTATTCTGGACTTTGGCCAGAGTAACCGCCCGAACCTGAATGGTGTCCTCGGTTCATCAAGTTCCTGGGGGCGGAAGCGGCCGCTATTCACGAAGTGGCGTGACGCTACGCAGTGATCACTACGTCACATAGCGTGCCAGGAGGATCATACGAAAGTGGCGGTCGTCTTGAGGCCCTGCGTCCGACAGAGCGACGCTGCCTTGAAATATCCCCGCTTGAATAGATACCCTGTGGTACGCGAATACTTCTCTGAGAGGGCCGGTAGATCCAGGCCAGGTTTGGTTGATGAAAAGCTTTTTGCGGTCGCTTTCAACCACATATATCGGAAATTTGATCGGCAGGGTTATTTCCAGAAGGCTTTCGGAAAGAACTGCGTTGACGAAGGGTATGTGCCTGGTGACCTAGGTGCATCACTGGCGGAGGAAATTCTAGTCCGGTTCGGAGTGAACCGACAACATCTTCTGCCGACAGCGGAAAATGTGAACAAAGCCACCCGAGATGACCTCTTTGATTTGATTGAGTATTTCTATGATTATGTCGCCAAACCCACCCAGTCGCACAATCATGCGTGGAACAAGTGCGGTATCCACGTTCACGAGGCAGTAGCGAGAGACGGGCGGCGTGAGTGGAGGAGTGAATGGAATCTCACACTCGGTCGTATGGAACCTCCGCATCGCCTGACTGAACAAGGCGTTATCGAACTCCTCCCTGAACCGCGCGGTCTGAAAGAGCTGGTTGACGAAAGAACGCCGTATGGCGACGAGGAGAACGTAGATTCGAAGGTTGATCGCGCTTGCAAACTCTTCTTTAGTCGCAACGTAACGAACGAGGATAGGCTTGATTGCCTCCGCGAGCTTGCCGCGGTCCTCGAGTTCCTTCGAGAAAAGGCAACGTCCATCCTGCCCAGCAATGAAGAACGAGAACTGTTCACTATTGCTAACAATTTCGGAATCCGACACCATAACGAACGGCAGAAAACGGGATACCGGAAAGAGCTTTTCTATCCCTGGATCTTTCATTCGTATCTCGCAGCGATCGATCTGTTAGCCAGAGCCAAACGCGCGTCGACGAAGTAGCCGCTGGCTTCTGAACCATCACCGACAGTAACGACATGATGCAATTGTCATTGCCTGACTCAAGTCTTTTCGGTCTTGAAGCCAGGTAACAGTCCGATCCCACCTGGTCCCACCACCTTGAACTGGGTTTTTCGCAACGGCGCGTTACTCGGCTTCTCCAACAGACTCTTGACGTGCTGTTCGAAACTAGCGTCGAGGGTGTAGTTTGTAGCCAGGACTGAGTGTTTGACCTTAGCCCCAACTCTTTGCAGAGAGGCAACTTGTTTCGAGAGTTGGTCAAACGAACTCGCCAAATTTGACTTGATCGTTCTCGCGGGCACGTCCGTAGCAAAGGCTTTGCATTCGACGACGACAAGATTTCCGTCTGGCAACTGATAGAGGATGTCTTTCTCGACGTCTTCGTTTTGTCCTTGGATGAATATCTCGGCGTTCCAAGCTACCTCGCGCTGCTCCAGGTTGAGGCCAATAAGGTATGGCATGACGCCTTCGTACTGTCGAGCGACCGTCATTGCCGCCGAGGAGAGGACATAGAGGCATCCATGGCTCAGGCCATGATTGCAAACGTCACACTTCATTCGCGGGAGAGCTCGCTGACCAACCAGGTATGTTGATGTTGGCAACTCTTTGTGCCGCTCACACCAAGCTATAGAAAGGAGCGGACGAGCGTATCCATCTTCGACTAATGCGGCTATGCACCGTTCATAGGTTTCCTCATCGAGACCACACGCTTTCATCACCGTCGCACGTCTCGCTACCGCATAAGTGAGGAAACCAGACTTTGTAGCATTCAGAAACGACAAAGCAACTTCCGACAGGTCGTCTGCGATGTGGTCCTCGTAAGGCTTCAGCAGACTAATCATGGCCCGCAAAGGTGATCCCGCAGACAGCAAGCCCAACGCACGCAGGAAATGAAAAACGAACGTCTCTTGGTCCAGCGCTTCGATCTTGACTCCACTTGATTCCAGTTTCTTGACGAAGCTCTCAAGCTGAGTCGTAAGACGCGGTTTCGCGCCTTCCAAGATCTTTTCAATGGCGAACGTGCCGTGCTCGGCTCCCTTTTTCGCTTCGCGTCCGAGGACTGTCTGTGGGTCGTCGCCTTCCAGTGCGATGCTAAACAGACCAGGGAGACTCGCTTCCTCCAGGAGACTGATTTGGGTCCATTGGAGGGAGAACAGCGAACAGATTCCAGGATTCGTCAAGATCAGGTTAGCGAAAGAACGCGATTCCGATCGGTTCTTGATCTTCGCGACGATTCGGACAACTCTTCCCCGAGAGACCAGCGAGTACTCTTTGCCCCTTCCGCGAATTTTTTCGAGAAGGTGCATTTGGTCAGAGTCCGGCAAGAATCTCGTCCGGAGCTAATGAGACGACGGAGTCATATAAAGCGATTTCCGCTCTCCTCATCGGACACTCGGCAGCAAGCTGATCCACCCCATCTCGACTCCGGAGATGGGTCACATTGTGTATGCAAAGTCGCCGCAAGAGGTTGGATACTTACGCGTCAGCCGCTAATGCCGGCATACGGCTCGCGGGACGCTTCGCGCGCGATGTGTTGGAACAAGAGGTGTCCCAGGCGCGTCGCGTCGTCCAAATGGCTCGGGCCCGCGACGTTCGCCGTCACGATGAGCTGACCCGGGCGGATGAACGTCTCCAGTCGGATCGTATCGTCCTCGAGGGCCCACACGAGGCGCATTCCATCGGCGAACTCGGATAGCCCGTACCACCGCAACGGTCCGATCCAGCTCCCGCGGAGCGCCTGGACGAGTCCCCTCAGATCGAGGTTCGCCGGCAAGTACGTCTGTAGGATCGTGACACCGGGT
>Ga0137383_10001646_pt1 | contig 13422 bp, 10 predicted proteins | sample SagtaG_19_FD_104817 | JGI IMG/M metagenome (GOLD analysis project Ga0137383, IMG submission 104817) | Vadose zone soil microbial communities from Sagehorn Ranch, Mendocino, California, USA - Sage2_R_40_16 metaG | ecosystem: Environmental > Terrestrial > Soil > Vadose zone | place: USA... | reverse complement strand
GCGAGGCGTACTGCTGGGGCAGCAACAACAAGGGCCAGCTCGGAGACGGTACAACCAACAACAGCAGTGTCCCTGTGAAGGTTGTGGTCCAGCAGTAACGCAATCGTCTGATTGTCGATCCCGCATGGCGGATTGGCTGCTGCCCAATCCGCCTTTCTTTCACTGCTCCCTCTGCTGACCTGCTGAGCAACCCATCCCCGATCGTCCGTCTCACGCTCACGTCCATCAGCGTCAGATCCTTCGCGGGGAGGGTTCATGTGTAGCATGCGCGTCAAATGGGTCGTTGCCTCAATTCTGACAGTCGCGTCCTTCGCCTGCGATCAAGTTCAGCCGGTCGCGCCCACTTTGGATGTGCGGGCTTCCAGCGCACCGGGCGTGACGGTGAACGCGCCAACGAGTCTCACCGCCATCGCGGTCTCAATGAGCCGTATCGACCTCTCATGGCAGGACAATTCGTCCAACGAGGGCGGGTTCCAAGTGCACCGCTCCACGACCGGGGCGAGCGGCGCTTTCACCTTGCGCGCCAGCCTCGCGGCGAACACCTCGGCTTACAGCGATACGGGGCTCACCGCCAGCACGCAATACTGCTACAAGGTGCGTGCCTTCCAGACGAAATCGTCCAAGACGTTCTTCTCGGCCTTCTCAGCCACCGCGTGTGCCACCACTCCGGCGCCGCCTCCGCCGCCACCCCCGCCACCGCCGCCGACACCGAGTGCGCCAGGTCAAGTCTCTGCGGGACTGATGACGGGCATCACCGCCTGGGTCCAATGGGTCGACTATTCGACGAATGAGGATGGCTTCCGAGTCGAGCGGTCGGGTGACGGCACGAACTGGATGACCGTCGGATCGATCGGCCCCTCGAGCGACTACTCGGTGTTATTCGTCGACACCACGTGGACGATCGAGCAGTCGGCATGCTACCGCGTCATTGCGTTCAACGCTGCAGGAGACTCGCCGTCGAGCGTCGCATGCACGCCACCACTGCTGGGCCCGACTCTTCTCACTATGGTTGGAGACGACTTAACATGGGCCGACAACTCCTCGGTGGAATCCAGCTACGAGCTCTGGTTCATGGACGTCGACGGTGGACCGGCCTACGAGGGACTCGCCGGGACCTACCCGGCCAACACGACGAGCATTCCGGGCCTCGGCCCGTGTCCGTTGAGTTGGTGCTGGGGCTGGGTAGTGATGGCCGTCTCGAGCGACGGCCAAACCTCGGCTTATGCCGCTGTCCAAACGCGCCAGCCATGAATCCTCTCAATGCGAGGTGGACCATGTATCGCACACAATCGAGCGTCCCAGCACTAGCAATCGTAGCGGCGTTGGCCTTGGGCGCTTGCCAGGATCGAGCGCCGACAGGGGCGAGCAGTCGAATGCTCGCAGCGAGCGCTGCCTCGCTCGAATCAACCGGTCGCTACGTTGTGGTTTTCTCAGCAGAGCGCGTGCCCGTCGACTTCGGGGAACGCGTCGCGGCGCTGGGCGGCTCGATTGAGGCCGCGCTCGACAGCATCGGTGTCGCCGCGGTGACCGGCCTGTCCGAGGCGGGAGCGGCTGAGCTCGCGGCCGCGGCCGACATCCGGGCGGTGGAGCCCGACCCAATGACAAGCCCGCGGGATGACGGCGAGGCCACCGACGGTCTCGCCGATGAGGCCGTGAGCGAGGCCGCCGAGCCAGCCGATGCCACCGCGTCCCCGACCGCAGCGCAATTTTACGCGCGGCAGTGGAACCTGCGGGCCGTGTTTGCCCCCGACGCCTGGGCCGCCGGCTTCCTGGGTTCCCGCGACGTCGTGGTCGCGATCCTCGACACCGGCATCGACTATACGAACCCGGATCTCGCGGGGCTCGTGGATCTCGACCGCTCGATATCCTTCGTGCCGGAGGACGTGACGCGGCACTATCCAGGCCGGCTCCCGTTCAGCGACCTTTTCTGGCACGGCACCGCCGTCGCGTCCGCCGTCGCGAGCAATGCGAGCGTTCTGGCGGGCGTGAACCGGTACGTCACGCTCCTCGCGGTGAAGGTCGCGGACTCCACTAACACGCACACGGCCGGCCGCATCATCAGTGGAATCGTGTACGCCGCCGACCAGGGCGCCGACGTCATCAACGTCAGCAGAGGCAGCCAGCGCGACAGGAGGCTGGATCCGGGTACGGTAGTAGCCTATGAGCGCGCGGTGAACTACGCGTTCCGCAAAGGCGCCCTCGTCGTCAGCGTCCCCTTCAACGATGCGGCCGATCTCGATCACAACGGCGACATCGTGCGCTTGCCGTGTGAGGCCGCCAATGCGATCTGCGCAGCCGCGACGGGACCCACCGGAGCCAGCAGCATCAACGGGCCGTGGGTGGACGTGGACGCGCCCGCACCCTACACCGCCTTTGGCCGCTCAGCCATCAGCGTGGCCGCGCCCGGCGGCACCGGCAACCCGGGTCAGTTCCGGAGATTCTGGGCGCTGTGCACGACAACCCCGAGCCTGACCACCACCGTACCACCGGCATGTCGAGCGCACCAGCCCATCGTGCAGGGGGCAGGGACGAGCTTCGCGGCGCCCACCGTCGCCGGACTTGCCGCGCTGCTCGTGGCGCAACTGGGGCACGGCAATCCCGCGCTGATCAGGGCCCGGATTCTCCAATCAGCGGACGACCTCGGTGAGCCCGGGGTGGACCCGTACTACGGCAAGGGTCGCATCAACGTCGCGCGGGCGCTGGGGCTCATTCAATAGGGGCGGAGGTGCTTCGGCAATCACACCGGTCGAAATAACTCGGCCAGCTCGAGCGTGAAGGGCTGGCCGGCTCCCGCCGGACGCCACACCAGCCGCTCCGCTTCGATCATTGGAAGCTCCGCACCCGGCGTCCACACCTCGACCCGCTGCTCCTCACCATCCACGATCCAGTACAACGGTACTCCAGCCTCCTGGTAACGACGCCGCTTCGTGAACCGGTCCGCCCGCGCGGTGCTCGGGCTCAATACTTCAGCAGCAACGAGCAGCGAGCGGAGCTTCGACCAATCACCAGTGCGCGCTTCGTCGAGCGGGACCACGAATACGTCGGGTTGCACGAGCACGTCCTGCCCCCACGAGATGTCGGCGGGCGATGTCAGCATCACCCCGACCGGCTCGTGTTCCAGGTACTTGGCGACGGCAACGGCCAGCCGGCTCACGAGAAGCTGGTGGTTCAGGCGGGGTGCCGGCGTCACCAGCAGCTCCCCGTACACGACTTCGTAGCGATTGCCGTCGTCGGGAAGCTGGCGGACCATTTCGGCAGTCCAGTAGATCGGTGCGGCCATGCCCATAGTATCGGCTCCTCGGCGTACGGTGAGCAAGGGAACGGCATGCACGAGGATCACGCCCTGTCGCCAGATCGTAGTCATCGTTTTGCTGTCGGTGGGGTCAAAAGACTGCGACGCGGCGCCACTGCCGCGAACGATCATCGCGCAACTCCTCTAACCAACGTCCGGTGGCCCTCGGGGCTCACTAACGTCGGCATAACGCTCAGCAATCGTCGAGGTGGTAGGCTGCACGGCCCCTTATAAAGAGCACCGTCAGCGAGCATGAGGAGGAGGACCCATGTCACGCCCGTCCCGCATCATCGCTTCACTCGCTCCACTCACCCTGCTGATTGGGTGCAACGCGAAGCCTGACCAAGTCACGTTCGCACTCCAGGCCGATCGCTTCGCCAGCTCCGAGTGGTCCGACCCGGTCAATCTCGGCCCGCTGATAAATTCCAGCGCCCTCGACGCCAACGCCGGCCTCTCGTCCGACGCGCATACGCTCTTCTTCGTCTCGACACGCACCGGCGGTCTCGGCAATCTCGATATCTGGATGTCGCATCGCCGCTGTCTGGCGTGCGATTGGGAAGCCCCGGTGAATCTCGGTGCGCCGATCAACAGCGACGCGATCGACGCCGCACCGACGCTGTCTGAAGACGGCCGCCTCCTGTTCTTCTATAGTGCGCGCGCTGGTGGTTTCGGCCTCGGCGACGTTTACGTCTCCCATCGCGTGAGCACCGGCGCGGACGGGGACGTCTGGGGCCCTCCGGTGAACCTCGGACCGGATGTGAATACCGCGGCCAACGAGCAGGGCTCGTTTTACGTGCATGAGCCAGGAGAGCCGAACGCCTTCGTGTACTTCAATCGACCGACCGCCGGCGGCAGCCTCGACATCTACCGGGTCGTGGTGTCGAATGACGGCGACGCGCTCGGTCCTGCGGTCCTCGTCCCGGAGCTGAGCGACCCGACCGCGGTCGACCAAAAAGTGACGGTGAGCGCGGACGGTCACGAGCTGCTGCTGTCCTCGATGCGGGCGGGAGGCTTCGGCAACTTCGACATCTGGCGCTTCACCCGCCAGTCCGCCCAAGACCCCTGGTCGAATCCAACCCATTTGGACGCGCCGATCAACACTCCGGACCTCGATTCGCAACCGGTGCTCTCGCGCGACGGCCGTACGCTGATCTTCACGTCGAACCGGGCGGGCGGGTTCGGTCTACAGGATCTGTGGATGTCGACGCGTCGGCCGGGCGGGCAGTAGCGGGGGGAGGAGTTGGCCCCCTAGGATTCGAACCTAGATTAACGGATCCAAAGTCCGCTGTCCTGCCATTGGACGAGGGGCCAGTCGTCTGCGGTGGTGGAAGTTAATGAGGGGCGAGCGCAGATGCTCGCCCCGCACGTAATCCAATCGGCGCCACCGTTCTCATTGGACCACGATCACGCCGGTCATGGCCGCGCCGTGGACCGCACACTGGTACGGGTAGAGCCCGGGATTCTTCAGAGTCACCGTATAGCTGTTGTTGCGGGCGCCCATGACGACACTGTTCCTGAAGATCCCGGGCGGCGTGCCCGTCGACTGAATGCTGTGCGACCCCTGCGCGTCCCAGATCCACGTGACACTACCGCCCGCCGCAATCGTGTCCACGGCGGTGTTCTCGCTGCCGTTATGAGTGCTTCTGAAATAGATATTCCCGACCCTAACCTGGCCGACCAGGCCGCCACCACCACCGCCTCCCTGCGGTGAGTTCACGCTGCCGCATGCCGCCAAGGAGAGGAGGGCAGCGGCCACGATCCATGCCATTCGCATTCAAAACTCCAGGTCAGGTGTGAGAGACTCCGCCCACTCACTATCGGACGACGATCGTTCCCCGCATGGCCGATCCGTGCACCGCGCAGTCGTACTGGTACGTGCCCGCCGTATTGAACGTGACCGCGTAAGTCTTCCCGTTGCCGCTCTCGATGGCGCTGTTCTCAAAACTCGGCGCGGCCGTGGACTGGACGCTGTGCGAAGTCGTTCCCGTGGCCGTCCAGGTCCACGTGACGGTGCTACCGACGGCGACTGTATCAACCGCGGGGTTCTGGGTCCCGTTGTGCCCGCTCCGGAACAGGATGTTCCCGACCACGATCTGTCCGGACGGACCACCCCCCCCGCCACCACCACCGCCGCCGCCACCGCCGTAAGAGGTGATGCTACCGCAGGCGGCCAGAGCGAAGAGGGTTGCTGCTACGATCCATTTTGCGTGTCGCATAGGACAAACTCCGTGCAAGTGGTTCACATCGATCGCTGACGCAGACAATCGTAGCCGTTGTCCCACGCGGGAGGCATCGGACGCAACACCGTTGGCGATTGGAAAACGCAGGAACAGACGTGTCGGACAGCGGACTACATACTCGAGGATGGTTGCGTCAGCCGATCAGCCCATACCTCGCGGCGTAGCGGACCAGGTCCGCGTTCGTGGCCACCGCCATTTTTTCGAGTATGCGCGTCCGGTAGGTGCTCACGGTCTTGGCCGAGATCGCGAGCTCGCTGGCGATCTGCGAGACCGTGAGGCCGCTCCCCAAGCGCCGCATGACTTCGAACTCGCGATCGGACAACAGCTCGTGGGGCGCGCGCTGTACACCCGCATCGAGATGCGTGGCCAGCCGCTCCGCGAGCGTCGGACTGACGTACTTGCCACCCCGATAGACGCGGCGAATCGCTTCCAACAACTGATTGGGCGAATGATCCTTCGTGAGGTAGCCCGAGGCCCCAGCCTTGAGCGCTCGCACCGCCCACTGGTCTTCGGGGTGAACGCTCAAGACCAGGACCCGGATGGTCGGATGGCGGGTTCGCAGGTCCCGAAGCGTCTCGAGAAAGGGACCGCCCGGCATCGACACGTCGAGCAGCACAAGATCGGTGGCTGTAGCTTGGAGCGCGGCAATCAGCGTCGCCGCGTCGCCCGCCTCACCCGAAATCACCAGACCTGGGTCCGCTTCGACGATACGGCGCAGTCCCTGCCGGACGATCGGATGGTCGTCGGCAATGAAGATCCGAATCGCGGTCCCCCCCGATCGGCTCACGGCCCGGCGACCGGAATCGTGACGACGATCGCGGTGCCCTCGCCCGGGCTGCCTCGGATCAACAGGGTCCCCCCGCAGGCCAACGCCCGCTCGCGCATGCCCACCAATCCCAGGGACCGAAGGCCGCTCAGCGACTGGGGCACGAACCCGACGCCGTTGTCCTCGACCGCGAGGATGATGGCCCTCTCCAGACGGCGCACCGTCACGTCCACTCGGGTGGCTTTGGAGTGTCGGGTAACGTTGGTCAGCGCTTCCTGGATGATCCGGAAGGCGTGACTCGCCACCTCGTCGGGGAGCTTGGGGAATTCCTCGGCCTGGAGCGTGATCGCGATTCCCGTACGTTGCGTCGCCTCCTGCACCAGGCATTCGACGGCGGCCTGCAGGCCGAGCTGGTCGAGCGTGCTGGGCCGGAGCTCGCTGGCGATCCGGCGGACCACCGCCATCGTTTCGTCGATCCGGGCCGTGATCGACTGATCGATCACGCGGAACGCTCCAGAATCTCTCGCGCCGCGCGGTCGCTTGCCGCCGAGCCAGGCGACATCGAGTTTCAACGCGGTGAGCGCCTGGCCCAATTCGTCGTGGATCTCCCGCGCGATCCGCGTGCGTTCCTCTTCTCGCGTCGTTTGCAGTCGGGCCGCGAGGGCCCGCAACTCGGACCGCGACTGCTCCAATTCCTTCGCGGCCAGAACACGCTCGGTGACGTCACGCTGAATCCCGAAGTGTCCGGTGATCCGACCTGCCTCATCGTAGAAGCACATGTAGTCACCTTCGACCCACATGGTCGATCCGTCGAGTCGCCGCTCATTGGTGACGCTGTGGGTGTGACCGGCGTCGAACAACGCCCGCCAGCCGCGGCGTCCGCCATCGAGATCGTGCCGGAAGAAATCACTCGGCGTCAGACCGATGAGCTCCGAAGGCTTGGCGCGGAACTGTTTGGCCATCGCCGGATTCACCTTGGTCATACGCTGATGAGCAAAGACGTACTCCAAGACCGCATCCTTGTCGGTCCCCGGCCCCCATTCGACCGGTTGATCGAGCATCATGAAAAAGAAACCGTCCTGGGAGCTTTCGAAGAAAGCTTCCAGGAGTGCAGGCGTATTGAACTGCGCTGTTTCCGCGGAAGGTGGCACCGTCGAGTCTCCTGGCTCGGAAGATGTGGAGGGGGCCCCGGGCGAGCCAGGGCCCCGCACGTGGTACGGACAGGCTACGGCAGGGGGTGCGGCTCGCCGTAGACGAAATCATCCATGACGACGAGATCCTTGGTGCCCCCGGCGCTAATATCCGTGCTCGTCGCGCTCAAGGCCGCGTCGCCGCTGGTGATCCGCACGCGGGCGACGATCGGGGACGGGAAAACGGCGCCGGTGAACGACAATAATTGCGTACCGCTGTGATTGGGTGCCACGAGTAGGGCGATCCGAACGTTATTCGCATCGAAGAATTCGACCGTGGTGGAGCCGTGCCGGTCCACGTCCGAGAAGACGACTCCGAAGCCGTTCACCAGTCCGTTGGTCGTGGTGCCGACGACCTTGAAATCGACATCGAGCTGGTTGCTGCCCACTGGCATGAACAGCTTCTTGGTCGAGAAGAACCTGAACTGGTCTCCCAGACCGGCGTTGACGGCTGCGAAGTCAGTGCTGTCGACTCGAAAGCCGGTACCGGGGGTCGTGAACACCGCGCCCCGCTTCGAGTTCACGTTGAAGAAGTTCGCGGGGAAGGTGTCGACGTCGGTCAACGCGGCGGGGACGCCGTCCCAGTTGATCTCACGCCGGCCGCTGTCGGCCGGAGGCGCGTTGGGTGCGTTGAGGCTACCGCCCAGCGCGGCCCGAAACTCGATCAACTTGGCCGCGACCGATACGCTGTCGCCCAGCGTCTCAAACGTGCTGTAGCTTGGAGTGGGAGGCGAATCGGCATCGTTGCACGCAGCCAGGACTGCGAGGGCCCAGAGGGGAGCAAAGACCGTCGGTTTCATCGCGTTCTCCATCGTGAGTAGGATCGGTTCGCTGACGATGGCAAGGCTAGCGGTCGCCTATCGATGGCAGTATCAGACCCAATGCCGTTGGCACGTGGAAGAAGCGGAACAGCGCTGTCAGGCGAAGGACTACATGTGAAAGGGCTGCCGAACGCCATCCCTGGACAGTGCGGCCCGCCGCGGTCTAATCTCTCTCATGCGCGATAAACTCCTTACAGCACTGGCCATCCTTTCTCTGGCCGCCAGCGCGAGAACCGCCGTCGCTCAGACCGCCCTGCAGCTCCGCTGGGAGCTGGTGGGGGACAGCATCACACATGATGGAGCCGCTTCTCGTGCAGTATTCACCATCACGAACCGTGACGCGAAGCCGCTCCCCGCGACCGGATGGGCGATCTACTTCAGTGCGTTGCACTCGGCCGACTCGGGGAGCGTGGGATCCGGATTCGCGATCCAGAACGTGATGGCCGACCTGCACCGCATCGTCCCCGCAGCCGGGTTCACGGGACTCGCGCCCGGCGCGACCATCAGGATTCCATATCTCACTTACCAGCTCCGCAATCGCAGTTTCGCTCCGGCGGGCCCCTACATCGTGTTCGACGCCGCGAGGGACTTCGGCGTGTCGTTGACCGATTACGCCGCGGCTCCGTTCGAGCGCTCGCAGGGTGTGGTGACACCGGAAACCCAACTCGCGCTCGACTCCATGATCCGCGACATCCCTGCGAGCGAGCTGCCACCGGTGTTCCCGACGCCGGTGCAGGTGACTAGGGGAACAGGAGAGCTGCGCCTTACCGCAATGCCGCAGGTCAGCGCGTCGCCCGAGCTCGCGAACGAGGCAGCGTTCGCCGCCGAGTATCTGCGGCCTTACTTTCGGGGGCGCGGGCAGGGAGTAGCCGTCCAGCTGCGACTCGAGATCGGCGCGGTCGAGGGGCAGTCGTCGCCCGAGGCGTACGAGTTGGTCGTCGATTCCGCGGCCGGCATTCGGATCGCCGGTGTTTCGTCCGCCGGCGTCTTCTATGGTCTGCAGTCACTGCGCACTCTGCTGCCGCCGCCGTCTCCTCGTGGAGGGCTGGTACTGCCGGCGCTTCGCGTTGCAGACGCGCCCCGCTTCGGCTACCGCGGCTTCATGCTCGACGTCGCGCGCAACTTCCATCCCAAGGCCGCGGTGTTGCGCACGCTCGACCTAATGGCCCGCTACAAGCTCAACGTCTTCCACATGCACCTCACCGATGACGAGGGCTGGCGTGTCGAGATTCCGAGCCTTCCGGACCTGACCGCGGTGGGGGGCCGGCGCGGCCACACACTCGACTCGCGCGAATTCCTGCAGCCCGCGTTTGGTTCGGGTCCACAAGTGGGCCGCCCGTTCGGCAGCGGATTCTTTTCCCACGCCGACTATGTCGACATTGTGCGCTACGCGGCCGCGCGACACATCGAGGTCATCCCGGAGATCGAGATGCCGGGCCACGCGCGCGCGGCCATCAAGGCGATGGAGGCGCGATTTCGCGCGACCGGGGACCAGCAGTACCGGTTGACCGATCCCGCAGACACGTCGAGGTATACGTCCGTACAGGGCTACCCCGACAACGTGATGAACCCGGCGCTCGAGTCGACGTATCGATTCATCGAGCGCGTGGTGGGCGATCTCGTTGCGATGCACCGCGAGGCCGGTGGGCCGCTCCGCCACATCCACATGGGCGGAGACGAAGTCCCGCCAGGAGTGTGGGTCGGGTCGCCGGCGGTGCGAAGCTATATGCAGGCGCACGGTCTCACGAGTGTCGACGATCTCTGGTTCGCCTTTTATGGCCGGATCGAGCAGATCCTGAAGGCGCAGGGCCTCGTCCCCTCGGGATGGGAAGAGATCGCGGTACGCAAGACCAGCCGCGACGGACGCCGGACGAACATTCCCAATCCCGACTTCGCCGCGCGGGGCTGGCGCGCCTATGTCTGGAACAATGTCCCCGGCTGGGGCGCCGAAGACCTCGCGTACCGGCTTGCGAACGGCGGGTACGACGTCGTGCTAAGCCCGGTGACGAACTACTACTTCGACCTCGCGTGGAATCAGAACCCCGAGGAGATCGGACTCGACTGGGGTGGCTTCATCGACATGGAGAAGCCATTCCGATTCATCCCATTCGATTACTATCGCAACACGCGCGTCGACCGTGCAGGCAACCCGCTCGATCCGGCAGTCTTCACCGGCAAAGATCGGCTCACCGACTACGGCCGCGGCCACATCGTGGGCATCCAAGCCAACCTGTGGTCCGAGACACTGGGGGGCGAGGGGCGGCTCGACTACATGCTGGTCCCGAAGCTCTTCGGGCTCGCCGAGCGGGCGTGGGCGCCTGTTCCTGATTGGGTCAAAGAAGCGGACCCGGCCCGTTCCGATTCGCTCTACCGCGAGGCCTGGTCGCGCCTGGCGAACGTCGTTGGCAAGCGCGAGCTGCCGCGCCTCGATCGGGAGGTACCGGGACTGAATTACCGCATCCCCACGCCCGGCCTGAAGGCTGAGGGCGGGGCTGTGTACAGCAATGCTGAACTGCCGGGCTTCACACTGCGCTACACGACCGACGGCAGCGAGCCCACCGTGCGCAGCCCAGCGGTCAAGGGTCCGATCCCGTTACGGGGCGGGGGCGGGGGCGGGGGAACCGTTCGTGTCGCCGCGTTCAGCACCACGGGACGCAAGGGCAACACAGCCAGGGTCGCGGGCCCTTAGCTACTGCGTCTCCGCGACCACATTCGCGATATTCTTCTGCTTGAGTAGCCCGTTGAATTGCGCCAGGTCCTGCGCCACGAGCTGATCGAAGCGCGTGCGTGACGCGCTCAGCTGCTGGCCGAGCAGCTGCCGCACCTCGAGCTGCTGGCGTGTGGGCGCGAAATCGGAGCTCGCGATCCCGCCAGCGAGGTACGCGATCTGCGCCGCGAGCTTCGCCGGCCAGCGCACGTCGTCCTGGCCTCGACCCGTGAGCCGCAGCTGGTGCAGGTCCCCCTCGACCGTGATGAACTTTTGCTCCAGGGAATCCGCCGCCGCGCGGATGTCAGCGGCCAGCACGCTCCGCAGCGTGACCAGCTGGCTGCGCACCATCTCGATCTGGTTGATGAGCCCGACCGTGGCGCCGAAATCGCTCTGCAAGTCGAACAGCAGCGAATCCTGCGTCGCGATCTCCTGCTCGCTCCCGCCGGAATTCGGATCTTTAAGCACCACTAGTGGCTGTGAGTACTCCTGGCCTCCCACCGATAGCTTCACCGTGTACGTCCCAGGCGACATCAACACGGTCAGCGTCGCGATCCCCGGCGCGGGCCGCCAACCCTCGGTCCCGAGCCTCACGTCCGGCGCGTACAGCGGTGGCGTGCGCAGCCGGGCTGGCGGCGTGGAATCGTTGCGAAGATCCCACCACACCCGGTTGATGCCGGCGTTCTTCGTCCCCTTGAGCGTGCGGATCGTCTTGCCCGCCGCGTCCTGAATGGCGAGAGTGGCGTCGCCGGCCCCCGAGGGGGCCGACTTGAGCCAGTAATTGATCGCGGCGCCGTAGGGTGGATTCTGCCCGGCGGTGGGATCGTCAGTCATCGCGTTCGGCGACGTGATCGAGCGGAACCGGTACGCGACGCGCGGCTTGAACAGCGCGGCCGTCTGACCACGAACGTCCCCGGTGAGCTGCTGCAACGGTGTCAGGTCGTCGAGGATCCAGAAGCCGCGCCCGTACGTCGAGACCACGAGGTCGTTGAAGTGATCCTGGATCACCAGCCAGTACACGGGCGCGTGCGGGAGACTGGTCTGCAGCGGCTGCCAACTCTCGCCGTCGTCGAACGACACGAACAGCCCGCTCTCGGTACCGAGGTAGAGCAGTCCGCGACGCACCGGGTCCTCCCGGACCACGTGCGCGTAGCTCGCCGGCCCTTTGGCGACGCCGTTCACGATGAGTCGCCAGCTGCGCCCGTAATCGGTCGTCTTGTAGACAAACGGGTCGCGGTTGTTTGCCTGGTGAGCGTCCACTGTGAGGTATGCAGTGCCGGTGTCGTAGCGCGACGGTTCTATGTTCGAGACCGTGCCCCACGCTGGCATGCCTGGGATACTGGCGGTGACGTTGGTCCAATTCTTCCCGCCGTCGCGCGTCAGCTGCACCACGCCATCATTCGTGCCGGCCCAGATCAGCCCTGCCTTGAGTGGGGACTCGGCGATCGCGAACACCACGTCGCCGTACTCGACGCCGATGTTGTCCGGGGTGAGCCCGCCCGAGATCTGCTGCTTGCTCTTGTCGTTGAGCGTCAGATCGGGGCTGATCACCTGCCAGCTCTTGCCGGCGTCGGTCGTCATGTGGACGAACTGGCTGCCGGCGTAGATACGGTTGTGATCGTGCGGTGAGATCGTCAGCGGCATCGTCCACACGAAGCGGTACTTCACGTCCGCCGCGGGGAAACCGATCGTGCTCTGCGGCCAGATCTCCACGTTCTGCGCCTGCCGCGTGCGCTCGTCGTAGCGCACCACGATCCCGCCCACGCTCCCCGAGCCGGACGCCGACGACCAGATGATGTTCGGGTCGGTGGGGTCGGGCGTCGCCCAGCCGCTCTCGCCGCCGCCCACGGAATGCCACTCCCCGCGCGGGATGATGCCCGTTCCTCCTCCGCCTCCGCCCCCCCCGAAGCCGCCGATCTTCGAATTCGACGGCCCGCGCGCTGACGGCCCGTCCTGGCGGTTGCCCATCACGTAATAGGGGATCTGGTTGTCCACGGTGGCGTGATACATCTGCGCGATCGGGAGTTGCACGCGATCCCAGCTGCGGCCGCGGTTGGTGGAGATCGCGACTTGCCCGTCGTTGCCCACGACCATGCGGTTGCCGTCGGTCGGGTCGATCCACATGTCGTGGTTGTCGCCGCCGGGCGATTGCGGGAACGGGACGTTCGTCGTCGTCTCCCCGCCATCGAGCGTCTTGGAGAAGGCCGCGCACAGGAAGTACGCCTCGTTGTCGCGGTCGGGCGCGACCGCGACGCGCGTGTAGTACGGCTGGCGGCATGACAACTGTCGGTCGTAGGACACGACGCGCCAGTTCTCACCGCCGTCGTCGGAGCGCCACAGCTCGCCGCGATCGGTGTCTTGGCCATGCGCCGGGACGCCGTCGCCGGTCTCGATGAGCGCGTAGAT
>Ga0137383_10001645_pt1 | contig 13422 bp, 12 predicted proteins | sample SagtaG_19_FD_104817 | JGI IMG/M metagenome (GOLD analysis project Ga0137383, IMG submission 104817) | Vadose zone soil microbial communities from Sagehorn Ranch, Mendocino, California, USA - Sage2_R_40_16 metaG | ecosystem: Environmental > Terrestrial > Soil > Vadose zone | place: USA... | reverse complement strand
CTGCCTTCCCATGGTTGGGTTCGAGTCACGATGGGTGCTCCTTTGCTGCTCTGTTTGTGTTCCTTTCCTTGCTCTTGATTCTCTCACCTCCTACGAGGTTTCCGGATAAGTTCTTGCGGGTGTGGCGGCAACGCACCTTCCGGTTCTTCTCTATGAAGCGGTTGTTGTGATTGTAGCGTCATGGTTTTGCCTGCGTTTTTAGCGATTTACCCCTACCCCCCGCCAGGGGGTATAATCTACTGTAGTTGAGAATGCCAGACTTGTCAAGGGGTTGATGTGCTCTTTTGGGCGGGCACGCAGATAGTGTGAGTGCCTTGTGATGGTATCGACGATCGCCGCAAAGTGTTTGCCTGATTCCCGCGCAAAGCTCGCCGCTTGCTGGCTGGAGTCACAAAGCTTTCTGTCGCGAATACTGTGAGACGCTTGTGACAGGGTAGGCTCGTCTTGTGATTGTGATGTGAGAGCAGGCAGTTAGTCTGATCTAAGGAGCATTATTCGGAAAAAGCGAAGTTGTTCTTCATTGAGAGGCAAGGAGGGAAGAGCATATGATGCCCACTATGATGTTTGGTATGGCGACATCTCTGTTTTTTTTCTGGCTCGTACTAGCAACGCTGCTCTGTCTTCTGCTCATAGGCCTATGCATCTGGCTCGTAGCGGGCTGGCTGAAGAAACAAAGGACGCCTCTGATGCAAAATACACCGCAGCCTCAGGATGCCTATGAAGGCTATGAACAAGGCTATCAGGCACACGAGCAGCCGCGAGCAACCTATCAGGAAGGTGGTCAGCTTTATTCCTACCCACAAGATGAGCAGCCGCAGACTTCGTATCAAGCAATGGAGCAGCTGGAGCGCTAGACTCACGATCGCAGGCAAAGAGGAGGGGCCGTGAAGTATTTCCTGCGACGGAGCCAGTTTCAGGCATTCGTCGTGATTGGTTTCCTTACGTCTGGTATAGTAGCACGGCATCTATCGACAAAGTACCGGTAGAGCGCCTGTCACGTCGTCGAGAGAGAATTGGAACGGCCTGATGCTCACAAGAGTCGAGCGCTCTGGCTCGATATCTGTTCGGGCGCAAGCCGCGACTACCAGGTACTCGCTTCCTTGAAGACCGCGGAGGCCAGCCTAGCGGTTCGCGTGGCGACCTCTCTGGGGGTGTAGGATCTTCCCTGCTCAAGCCACCAGGTGATGGCTTCCACAAACATCGCGGACATGAGGTCTGGCACCAACTCATCGGAGAAAGTGTGGACGGGGCGAGCAGAGGCAATCGGTCCGTGAGGAAGGTGTCCTTGCCCGCGCTCTTTGATCAGGTCAGAAAGACGCGCACGCATCTTCCGCACAAACCAGGGGCTGCCCTTGCTGCCGAGCAGCGCCCGGTAGAGCCGGTCGTACTGGGCGATATGCTCGAAGAACTTCACCCAGACCTCGGCAGGATGTTCTCGCCCCAGCTCTCCGACCTCGCCCAGCAAGGCGCTCATGGCTTCCTCAAAGATCTGCTCCACCAGGTCGTACTTATCCTGGTAGTTGCGATAGAAGGCGGCCCGGCTCACCAGCGCGCGCGAGGTCAATTCGCCGATGGTGAGCGCCTCGAAACCCCGCTCCTCGATCAACGCAATTAACGCCTCCCGCAGCAGTTTCTGTGTGCGCCTCACGCGTACATTGCCGATTTGCTGTGTCATTTCGCGCTCCTTGTCTCATTTGAGACAATTTTCCTGATTGAGCCTTGCTTCTTCGCACTCGACCGGCTACACTGAGAACGAGAGTTGGAAGTCCGTTTGAGACAGTATGTCTCAATTGAGCTGTCTTGTCAACTGACAGATGTAACATCTATGAGGTATCAAGATACACGTGCGATGATGTGGATGAAGCATTGCATGCAACACGCACAGCGTGAATCACCACACCCTCGTACAACAGGAGTGTGCTTTGAAAGGAGCACGATCCATGCATTCGTTCGCACGTCACCGCCACAACTCCGCGGGTAAGATGCCGACCAAAGAGACAAAAGGGCTGGTCCTCTCGGGAGGCTGGCGTTACGACCTGATGGAATGGTACCACGACACCTTTTCGTTCCGTGGAAAGCTGCGGGAGTTGAGGCAGAGAACCGCCAAGCTGGCCCGCATACAGTACGGAGATGCGGTGCTGGATGTGGGCTGCGGCACGGGAACGCTGGCACTTGAAGCCCAGAGGCGCGTTGGCAGCGCGGGCCGCGTCGCGGGGGTGGACCCTGGGGAAGAGCAGATCGCTCGTGCCCGCGCGAAAGCGGCTCGGCGTCACGTACCCATCGAGTTCCAGGTCGGGGTGATCGAGCAGCTCCCCTTCCCCGACCAGACATTCGATGTAGTGCTCTCGACCCTGATGATGCATCATTTGCCGGCTCCCCTCAAACGCCAGGGACTCGCTGAAATCGCCCGGGTGCTCAAACCCAAGGGGCGTCTAGTCATTGCCGATTTCACACGCAAGCAGGAACGAAAGGCGCGGGCCGCGCGCTTTCACGCCGGGGGGAGCGGCATGCAAGAGCTAGCTGCCCTGATCACGGACGCCGGTTTCGAAGATCTGGAAACCGAGGAGATGCAGCCCCCACGCTTCTCCGCTTTTCCAGGTGCAGGTCTGGTTCGTGCATGCAAGAGGTAAGGTTCGGTCTCATGCGGAGTGATCCTTGGTCCCAATCAAGCGCTCCCGTCACCGGGGCGAGGATACCGATAATGGCAAGCCCAACTGCAATCGCCAGGACCGAAAGCGAGAAGATCAAGTTCTGCTTGATCGCTCGCATCGCTCGCAGGGAAAGGCTCAGTAAGTGGGGCAGTTTCGTCAGATCATCGGACAAGAGGGCGATTTCTGCGGTTTCAATGGCGACATCCGTACCACCCAACCCCATCGCCACACCCACATTCGCCGTCGCCAGCGCTGGTCCATCATTCACGCCGTCACCCACAAAGGCGACATTGTGCCCTTGGGCCTGGAGCTGCTTGACGATCTCCACTTTCTGCGCTGGCAGGACTTCAGCGTGGACTTCACTGATGCCCAGTTCTCCAGCGATCCGCTGGGCCGTCACGACGTTGTCTCCTGTCACCAGGATAGTGCGGATACCCAATTTCTTGAGCCGTGTGATCACGGAACTTGCCTGGGGCCGCAGGGTATCTTCTAGAACCAGCATCCCGATGAGTCTTGTATTGTGCGCTACCAGGATCACGGTGCGCGAAACTTCTGCCAGCTTCTTTGTGCGAGCCAAAACCTCCGCATCCACAGCAATGCCCTGTTCGGAGAGCAACCGAGGGCGACCAATGACCACCTCACCATCCTCAAGACGCGCTCGTACACCCAGGCCCGGCAGGACCGTAAATTCCTCTGGATCAGTGACGGTCAGTTCTCGCGTGAGGGCTGCCTGCACCACAGCCCGCCCCAGCGGATGTTCACTCAGCTTCTCCGCAATGGCGGCCAGGCGAAGCAATTCGATTTCAGTCATGTCTGCAAGTGGCTGGATGGTGGTCGGCTTGGGCTGACCAAAGGTGACCGTCCCTGTCTTGTCGAAAGCCACGGCGGTCACTTTTGCCATCGCTTCGACGGTGGCCCCTTTCTTGACCAGACTGCCACGAAGGGCGGCATTGCCAATGGAGGCGACGAGTGCCGTTGGCGTTGCCAGTACCATCACACACGGGCAAAAGACAATCAGGATCGTAATGGCGCGCAGAAGATCACCACTCCACCACCAGACCAACGCTCCCAGGATGAGAGCGGCAGGGGTGTAGAACTTGGCGTAGCGGTTGAGAATGCGCTCAATGGGGGCTTTCTGCTCTTGTGCTTCCTCAACCATGCGGCGGATCTGGCCCAGCGTGGTCTCAGTTCCCACCTTGGTGGCACGCACTTCCAGCGCCCCCATTTCATTGAGGGTTCCTGCATACACCTGATCCCCGACCTGCTTGTCAACGGGAAGGCTTTCTCCCGTAATCGCGGCCTGATTAACCGAAGCTGTTCCATGTTCCACCGAGCCGTCTACGGGGATGCGATCTCCAGAGCGGACCAACACCAGGTCATGGCTCTCGACCTCCGACAAGGCCACTACCCGGTCCTCGCCATTCCGACGGACAGTCACCCGGTCAGGGAGCAGTTTTGCCAATGAGTCCAGGGCATTGCCCGCTCGCGCGGAGATAAACACTTCGAGCATCCCACCCAGCAGTAAGAGCACCGCCACGACCGCAGCAGCAGAATACTGACCGATGATGAGGGCGGCGGCGGTGGCAAACGAAACAGGAATATCAGCCGTAAAGTCGCGCTCACGGATACCCTGGATGGCTGACCACCAGATGTAGAGGGACCGGCCAGAGCCGCCGCCAAATAGAGCCAGGACCGTGCATGTTCAGAGTTGATCAACCCATCGGGGGTCACAATGGTGGCGGCAATCAGCAACACAAGACTGAGAGCCGTGAACAGAGTGCCTGGGTCAAGCAGAAAATCGCGGTAGCGCCGGGCGAACCGTTGTCCTCCCCGTACACAGGTCACACACGCGCGAAGCCCTCGCAAAAGCGCCGAAGATGACGAAGCCATAGGGTCTCCTTCCACTTGTATATATGTTCAGCTAGTCACATAGCGACAGAAAAACAAGAGCGCGAAGAGGCGCGTATCGGGGAGCACCCCAGTGAAAGTCGCGGGAAGCTAGCTGCGATAGGGATGATCGGGCAACCCTTGACGAACATGATCGACGTGATAGTCTGCTTCTTTGAACAGAGCAGCCACATGGTGATCATCGATCTGGTAGTAGATCGTATTGCCCTCGCGTCGTGGCTTGACCAGGCGGCGATCCCGCAACAGGCGTAGTTGGTGCGAAACCCCTGACGGGGAGACGCCGACGAGAATGGCGAGATCACGCACACACATGGGGCGCTCGATTAGCGCATAGAGGATGCGCGCCCGTGTCGGGTCGGAGAGCGCCTGGAAGGTCTCGACAATCATCTGCAAGTGTGCTTCGGGAAGCGCCTCAGCACGCGCGGCTTCGAGCGCTGCTGTATCTATAGCCGTGAGCACCTCTTCCGATCTCATGCGAGCTTCTCCTCAGTACGTGAATAACTGCTCACATAGTACTATAGAAATCGGCGCAGGTCAACACGGGCGGATATATCACTAGTGCTCACTCTTCCTCTCTCAAAACCTGCTCACTTGTCACCTTATTTACTCGCAATGACCAGGGAAAGAGATATGTTCCGCACCTCAAAGATGTGTCCGTTGCTGGGAAGGAAGCAGTAATATAAAACGTTGCTATTGACAACGATTGAGAAGTCTGCTACTCTTCAGACAAGATCGTTGCTATTGGCAACAAAAGGAGTGAGCAAACCATGACTTCCTTCTCAACGGGGGCGCTGCTGCGTGAGGTGGCCCGCTTGCATACCCATTTACAGCGAGCAAATGTGGCCTGCTGCGCGGGAACTACGGTGACACAGTGTACCGTGCTCACCGAACTGGGGCGTAGTGGGCCGGTCCCGCTGGCAGAACTCAGCCGGCGCATTGGCTTCGATAAGAGCTGGACGAGTCGAGCCGTCGAGCACCTGGTGCAGGACGGCCTGATCGAAAAAGTACCGAATGAGAGCGACCACCGTATGGTGCGCCTTTCGCTCTCGGCAGTCGGAGAGCAGCGCGTGCGAGACCTCAATGGGACGCTTAACGGCCTGTCTGAGCGCGTAATGGAGCGTATCCCGGTGTCAGAGCACGACGGCATTCAGCGATCCCTCGCCTTGTTGCTCGCGGCGCTGCAGGCAGAAGTGGCGCACCCCTCCCTGCCAGAGGAGACGCCTGCTGGCCAGCCGAGGTGCGTCGTGGAAGGAGCTGAGTGATGCACCTGCGACTAGCCAGCCCAGAAGACGCGACAGCCATCGCGACCATCTACAACCAGGGCATTGAGGACCGCATCGCCACCTTTGAGACACGGCTGCGTACGCCAGGAGAGATCGAGCAGTGGTTCGATGGCGTCCACCCCATCGTTGTCCTCGAAACAGACGAGCGGCAGGTCATCGCCTTTGCCTCCACCAGCGTCTACCGCCCCCGTCCCTGCTACGCTGGCATTGCCGAGTTCTCGGTCTATGTCGAACGCCCCCATCGTGGGCGCGGTGCGGGTCGCCTGGCGCTGGAGAGGCTGCTCCAGGAAGCGCAGAAGGCTGGCTTCTGGAAACTGGTGTCGCGGGTGTTTGTGGAGAATGCGGATGCCACCTTTGATCTGATCGTTTCCAATTTGGGAATGAACAATTTTCCTGATCCCGGTGCGGTCCTGGCGGAATGTTTCCGCGTCGCAAAAGCCGGGGCGCGCCTCGTCCTCACGACCAATCCGACAGAGCATCTGTCCGAGTTTTATGAGGTCTTTCGCCAGATCCTGTGGGAACTCCAGAAGCCAGCTTCCCTGGAGCGCTTGCAGGCACATGAAGCGCATCGCGGAACCAAAGAATCCCTCAGCGCCCTGCTGCTTGCAGCAGGATTTCGCGTGGTCAAGGTCAGGGAGGATCGCTTTCACTTACGCTACCTGGATGGAAGTGCCTTTTTCCATCACTTCTTAACGCAGCTTGGCTTCTTAGATGACTGGAGACGGGTGGTCGATCAAGAGGACGAGGAGCACGTCTTTGCGCTCCTGGAACACAGGCTCAACCAGGTGGCACGTGCTGCCGGGGAACTGCGGATGAACGTGCCCATGTTGTATCTCGAAGGAGAAAAACCCGATGGTGAGCCGTTCTCTCTCTGACTTGCGTCTTGCTGGTCTATTGCCCTCCTGGCCTCTTGGGGGAGGTTCTTAATCAGCGGGAGGATTTCTGCCTCAGTGGACTCGTCGTCCTCTTTCCCTGCTCAAGAGCATCCTCCCACCACGCATAGGAGAGGAAACAGACGTGGGTGGGCAGCCTGGCCAGGCTCCTTACTATGGCTGGATGCTGATGGTGGTGCTCGGCATCACGACCATCATCTCCTATGGCACGACCCAGTACCTCTTCGGGGTGCTGGTCGTCCCGCTGGATGCCACCTTCGGCTGGGGGCGGGCGAGCATATCCCTTGTCTACGCCCTGGGGCTCATCGTCGCAGGGCTGCTGGGCGTGCCCATCGGCGCGCTCGTCGACCGGCGGGGCGCGCGCCTGCTCTTGAGTGCTGGCTCTGCCCTGGCAGCTCTTGCCCTCTTCGGGCTGACGCGTGTCAGTGCCTTGTGGCAGTTCTACCTGCTCTGGTCGGGGGGGTTGGGTCTGGCAATGGCTCTCACGCTCTACCCGGTCACCTTCACCGTCGTGGCGAACTGGTTCGTGCGCAAGCGCGGGAAGGCGCTTGCGGTGCTGACGCTCGTGGGAGGGCTGTCCTCCCCGATCTGCATCCCCCTCGCGGGGGCGTTGGTAGCCCATGTGGGATGGCGCGCCACGCTTGTCTTACTGGGGTTTGCACAGCTCTTGATTTCGCTGCCACTGCATGCCTTCCTGCTGCGGCGGCATCCCGAGGATCTGGGCCTCTCCCCCGACGGGGAGCCTGCCACTCCTGCGCAGGAGCAGATGCCGCTGCCTGGCGCGACGCTCACAGAGGCGCTCGCAAGCCCGGTCTTCTGGCTGCTGACGGCCTCCCTCGCGCTGGTGATGCTGGGGAGCACCGTGGTGTTCGTCCACCAGGTCGCCTTCATGATCAGTCGTGGTACCGATGCGGCCCTGGCGGCCACGCTCTCCGGCATGCTTGGGCTGGCCAGCCTGCCCGGCCGCTACGTCTTTAACATGCTCAGCAGCCGCATTAGCGCGCAGAAGCTGCTGACGCTGAGCGTGGTGGCGCAGGCGGCAGGCATCGCGGTGTTGGTGCTGGCATCGACCTCGCTCGGCTGGCTCATCCTCTACGTGCTGGTCTACGGGTCCGCCTATGGCGCCTTCTCTCCTTTGCGCGCCTCGGTGATGGCCGACCACTTCGGACGGCGGGCCTATGGCGCGATTACCGCGGTGCAGGGGATTCCGGTGGCGCTGTGCGCAGGGCTGGGGTCGCTTGCGGCGGGCTGGCTGTACGATACGCTTCACCACTACGAGCTGGCCTTCTGGTTGTGCGCCGGTGCCTTCCTTCCTGCTGGCGGCCTGCGGCATCGCCCTCGCGCCACGACCCGGCGAGTGGCACGCCGTCTCCACGCAGGTGCGTGCGGTAACGGATCAAGACATGGTCGAGAGCAGTGGGTGAGCAAGATGAATGGAAGACGATGCGTCCTTTTGGCGAAACCACCGTCTCTCTTTAGAGAACGCATCAACACGAGAGGAGGACACAGGATGATTCCGCCCGATAGCATGTTCTTTGTTCGACAAGAGCGCCACCGGGAGATGCTGCGGCAGGCTGAGCAAGCGCGGCTCCTGCGGGCGGCCAGACGAACGCCTGACAACGGCGAGCGGGCCTTCCAGCACTTCATCTGGTGGGTTGGGGGCGCGCTGCTCTCCTGGGGTTGTGCCCTGCAACAGGTTGGAAGAGCAACGTGCGCGACTGAGAAAGGGTGCTGCGTATGCCAACCATGACGACCGAGCGCATCTGGGAGGAGTTTCACGCGCCCCTGCAGCAGTTCATCCTGCGGCGCGTCTCCGATGAGGCCGCCGAGGATATAATGCAGGACGTGTTTCTCAGAATTCACCAGCACATGGATTCGCTCAAAGATGTGAGGAAGCTGGAGGGGTGGATCTACCAGATCACGCGCAACGCCATCATCGATGCCTACCGGAAGCCTCGGCATGAGACCACGCTCGAAGCGGCGGAGGCGCTTGACCTGCCGGAAGAGCTGCCCGATGATGATATCGTGAGCGAACTCTTGCCGAGCGTGCGTGCGATGGTGAGAAACCTGCCAGAACAGGACCGGCAGGCGCTGGTGCTCACCGAATATCAGGGACTCACACAAAAGGAACTGGCCGCACGCCTGGGTCTGTCCTTCTCGGGCGCGAAATCGCGCGTGCAGCGCGCGCGGGAGAAACTCAAGCAGCAGCTCTTGGAGTGCTGCCACTTTGAGCTGGACAGGAGAGGCCACATCATCGACTATCAACCGAGGTGCCACTGTTGCGAAACAGCGGCATGCTGTGCTGACGAACTTCTGATGCCAACGAGGGGGAGAGCTACTATGCTCTCATCAGTTGAAAAGTAACTGATGAGATTAACTACACGATTTGTCATTCCACCTGCGGAGCGATTCGCATGACATCAGATACTCAATAGGGGTTAAGGCCCGGGAGGGACAGGAAGCAGGAAATGTCGCCCCAAAAGGCTGGCAAGAGGGGAGAAGGCTCCTTTTCCCCTTTCGTTGCTCTTCTCTACACCAGTTCTTCTCTTGGCCATATTTAAGAGGGAGACGCCTGCGGGATCTTTCGAAAAGACTGCGCCGCGCGCCTTACCATTACCGGCATGCGGCGCAGTATCGCGCTCCATCTAGAGATATGTTTTGAAGAACTCGGCGATGGCGCTGTAGCAGGTGACGCGGTTGGCGTACTTGAGGACATCGTGGCCCTCATCCTCGAAGACCAAATAGTCGACCTGCTTTCCTGCTGTCAGGAGTTGCTCAACCACATCCCGCGACTCGCGCTCGATGACGCGCGGGTCGTGCTTGCCCTGGATCACCAGCAGCGGACACCTGATCTGCTGCAAGTAGGTGCGCGGCGAGCGCTCCAGGAGGAAGTCCCGGTCGCGCTCCGGGTGGCCGATCACCAGTTCAAAATAGTGCTTCCAGCTTTCGGGGATGCGCTGGCTGAAGGTAATCAGGTCGTAGGGGCCAAACATATCCACCGAGGCCTTCCAAAGTTCCGGATGGCGCGAGGCCAGCGTCAGCGTCATATAGCCGCCATAGGAGCGCCCAATCACGCCGGCCCGCGAGACCTCGAGGCGTCTGTCCTGGGGCAGGACCTGCGTCATGGCATGGACGTGGTCCAGCCGGTCCTTGCCGCCGAAGTCCTTGTCTACCCATTTGGTATAGCTCAGCCCATAGCCGGTGCTGCCGCGCACATTGGGCACAAAGACCGCGAAGCCGTTCAGGGTTAGGAACTGGATGAGCGGCATTGAGAACCAGGTGAAGTCGGGTCGCTCCTGGCCCTGTGGGCCGCCGTGAATGTAGTAGACCAGCGGGCGCGGCCCCTCGAAACCAAGCGCCGGGGCCGACAGGTACAGCCGCGCAGAAATACGCAGCCCATCAAACGAGGTAAACGAGGCGTCCTCACCGGGTGAGAGCCATTCCTCCGGCAAACCAAGCACACGCTCGCGGGTGTGCTGCCGCACGGACGCTCGCTGCTCGCCTTCGATGGTACAGAGCTGCGAGGGCGAGGTGGCAGTGGAGAAGGAAAGCGCGAAGCGGTCAGTGGCTTTGTCATAGGCAACCGCTTCGAGCACGCCGTTGGCAAGCCTGCCCTGGCCGCACAGCGCTCGCTCCAGCCTCATGGTCAGGCCCGCCTCGTCAAACGTGCCCTCATAGAGCCAAGAGCAGCCATCGATATTGTATTCCACCATATAGTGCGTCTCGCGCAGGTGCTTGAGTTTGACCAGTTCGCCCATACCGCTGTGCTGGACGCCGCTGATCGAAACCTTCTGCGGGGCTTCCGGCTTGGCCAGGTCCAGGTAGCCCAGCCCATAGGTATCGACAAAGAGCGAGGTAATGAACAACAGTCCCCTGTCGCCCGGCGTAAAGAAGATGTTCTTGATGCTGTTGAGCGGCACCTCCTGCTGGACGCGCCGCTCTTCCAGCGGGACGCCATAGAGCAGCGTGCGGGATGGAGAGCCCGCTCGCCACTGGTAGAGCGTGTGGTCGCCCTCCGCATAGCGATCCACCAGAATCACGTTGGTATGATCGGCATTGACCCCATCGACAAAGCTGCCCCAGAGGTGCTGGCCCAGCTTCACCAGCTCCCCAGTCTCCAGGTTCGCCTGGAAGGAGACATACATCCGCTCGGTGCGCGACTCCGCGCTGAGGTAGGCTAGATTGCGCTCCGGGTCGCTCTCAAGGCAGCGGACTCGATGGTCATCGAAAGCTGACCCGAAGGCGGGCTCAGGAATGCCGCCATCGAGTGGAATGAGCATGGGTTGATAGTTCTCGTCTCCATCCCGATCCAGCATCAGCAGAATCTTTCCCAGTGTGGGGAAGAGCGTAAAGACTTCCCCTTCCGCTAGCTCCGGGTTCGGCACGGCAATGCGCGCTGGCAGCAGCGGCTCTGGGACGCTTCCGCCGGCGTCCATCGCATACAGGCTCAGGTGTCCGCCCTGGCCCAGATTGCTCAGGAAAAAGAGGCGATTGTCCAACAGCTTGGGGCTGAGAAACAAGCGCGCAGCAAGCAACGATTCGAGAGAAATAGCCATACTGTTCCTTTCCATCCCTGACATGCAGCGTGCGAGCGAACGAGGGATTGTGTTGTGTCTTGTCATACCACCTGCGAGCCGTGCCGACGGTCAAGCTTCTGTTGCTTCATCATGATGGAGTGCCTCCCCAGTCGCAGGGTCCCGCCTGCTGTTCATCGCACCAAGCCACATCTGTGTGATGACGAAAGACGAGAGCATACCTGTTCGCTTGGAGCGTGAGAAGAAACACGCATGGCGCTTGCGCTGTAGCTCCATCACGAGTTGGGTCCTCCCTCGGCAAGCGGCTCGCGGATATGGTAGGCATCGGTGCTCGGCTGGATAGAGAGGACTTCATACGTCTCTTGGGCGAGGACGACATCAAGCTGGACTGGCTCGGTCATGCTCCGAAAGCTCGTCACCAGCGCGGCACGTCCCTGATGCTCAACCAGGTGCTCCTCCAACAGCTGCAGGCGTGGATGATCGTGCCAGAACTGCCACGCCTGGGGCAGATAAAGGACCAGGTTCGAGAGGCGCATGGCTCCTCCCTGGTCGCAGGGCGCGCAGCACACCAGTATGCCACGCGGGCGATTCTGTGACTCCGAGAGAACCTCAGTCGGAAAGGAGAACAGGGGTCTGCTCCAGCCACAGAAGATGTCCGGGGATGAGTGGTGGCGCGGCACCGGATGATAGTAGGCGTTCACCCAGCGCATCACCCGATTGAGAGCGGGCTTGAAGCCGGTCACTCCACGAAACCAGGAAGGCATGGAGGTATAGGACGTATAGACGCCCGTCTCGGCCACGCATGCCGGGCACTGGAGGACAAAATCTCCCTGCGCAACGTCGAGCTTGCCCTCCAGATGCCGCTGCCCACAGAGCGGACACCAGATCCCGGTGGTCTTCCACCCAACAGCTTCTGGCGTAACGAAGTCGTAGGCGGCTTCCTCGCGAAACCGGGTCGTCAGTACCTGGCGCAGCGCCAGCTTCCCGCGATGGGCCTGCACTTTCACCGTGCCCTCGCGCAGGCCCATCTGCTCGGCGATAATGGCGTAGGGCAACTCCTGAACATAACGAGCGACGAGCACGTGGCGCGTCGGCGCAGGGAGTAGTTGAAGCGCCCGTACCAGCAGGTCAGCCAATTCTGAACGCTCCACATCTGCTTCGAGATCGGCTGGGTCGGCCAACTCCTGCTCAAGCGAAGAAGGCTCTCCCAGACCGTGCGAGGAGGGCTGCAGGAGGTGGGCTGAATCGCGAAAGCGAAACGCCCTCCAGCGTAGGCAGACGTTGCGGGCAATCGCAGTAAGCCAGCGCACCTGACCCTGCGGGTCGTGCAACTGGTCACGGTGGCGCCACGCTTCGTAGAGCGTCTCTTGCGCCAGGTCTTCAGCCGCCTCGCTGCTGCCCGAGAGTTGGGTACAGAGGCGCACGAGCCGCGACCGTTCGCCGGGGAGGGTTGTCTCGGCGAAGATGGGCGGCCTGCATTGGTCTGCTGGCCTCATGGGCGCTCCTTTCTGTCATATCGTGCTTGCAGTAGCCTCCACAAACAAATCACCTGAATCCGCCAAAAGGTTACACGAAAACCTGAAAAACTGCTGGCCAGTGGCTTCTCAAGTGAGCGGGTGTGGCCAGGCAATGATGGCCGGGCCGACCTCGGAGGAAGGAGGAAGGCAAAAGCTTTTCGAGGAGGAAAAAGTCTAGTGCCGTTCCGAGGTTCAAAGTAAGAGGACGACGCATTGGACACATGACGAACTCATCCCGAGCGAGGTTGCTTCTGTGACAAGTTGAGCGAGTTGGAGCAGTCACACGCTGCCTCGTGCCTATGGAACACGCTCGACAAAGGTAATCAGGACACGGTCTGGATCGAAGACCGCCAACTCCCTCGTTCCCCAGGGTTTGGCTCTCACCGCCGCATCGGGCGTCAGCAGTCCCTTGGTTTGATACTCCTCGTAGAGCGCTTCAAGTCCGGTCACCTGGATGCGGCACGAACTCTGTTCGGCCAGGGACCGCTCAGGGGAGAGCCACAGGTGGAGTCCCACGCCATCTCGTGTGACAATCGCATACTCAGCCTCTTGATGCAGGACCTGGAAGCCCAGTTGCCCATAGAAGCTGGTCGCCCTGTTGAGATCGGTGGTGGGCAGAACAGGGACCGCACCGG
>Ga0137383_10001641_pt1 | contig 13438 bp, 12 predicted proteins | sample SagtaG_19_FD_104817 | JGI IMG/M metagenome (GOLD analysis project Ga0137383, IMG submission 104817) | Vadose zone soil microbial communities from Sagehorn Ranch, Mendocino, California, USA - Sage2_R_40_16 metaG | ecosystem: Environmental > Terrestrial > Soil > Vadose zone | place: USA... | reverse complement strand
TGTGTTTCATCGCTTCGGCGCGAGATGTGCGCGCATGTGGCGCCGACGCCGAACGAGTAATGCGCGAAGTCGTTTGCCAAAACCAGCGCGCCGCCGAAACGTTGCGAAATGCGAAGGCCCGAACTCCGTGGCTGGCGGTCACCCTCGAGAAATTCGGCCGGCATAAACTGTCGCCGGCAAAGGGATTGCTCACGATCGGAGATGCTGCTTCATTCATTGACCCATTCACCGGCAGCGGAATGCTGATGGCTTTGGAGAGCGGCGAGCTGGCGGCGAACGTCATTTCCGACCATTTGAGCCAATCGGCAAGCAAAGATATCGATGAACTCAGCGCAAACTACAAGGCTGCTTATGAACAGAGTTTTGATTCGCGTCTCAGAGTCTGCTCGCTAATGCGGCGGGCTGCTTTCACTCCCGGGATCGCGGCGATCGCGATTAGTATGTTTGGCCTGAGCTACCATGTTCGTCACTTCATTGCCCGCGGGACCAGACGCCCGTCCAAAGCTAATGTTTCTTCATTGCACCTGTGATTTGCTGCTGAACGAGAACGAAGAGCTACGTGATGGAAAAAGCGAGTCCGAAGCAGCGGAGTAAAACTAGTCAACCTGGATAGGCCGGCAATCGAGTTGATGAACTTCTGGCTTGGCAAAGTTGAGTCAAACACGCTGGTAATTGAAAGATAATGTAGAACCGCCATCGAACACATCGCTGGGATTGCGACGGGCACTCGTCCCCTCAAGAAATCCTTGCCAAGCGGCGACTTTTCCTGTAAAAACGGCGTGCGTTTGAATCTCGCATATCGCAGGATTCCGTTTTGATTGATTAGGCTGGCAACGATGAAAGCCGGCACCTGGCAGCATTCATGTCTTCCCAAATTCACCGCGCGCGGGTCGCGCCGGAGATTCGAAAGCGTTCAGAATTTCCAAAGCTAATTCCGAGAGGAGATACGACGATGGTGTTTTCGCCCAACCAGTGGCTCAAGATGTCCGCACGCATTCTGTTAATTGGCTTAGCGATATTCACGTTTGTCAGCGCGGCGATGTCGCAGGCCCAGTCAAGCGCGGCTGATTTGCAGGGTGTCGTGCATGACCCAAACGGTGCGGTAGTAACCAAGGCGACTGTCACGACGCGAAATACGGCGACTAATGTCTCGCGCGAGGCGACCACAAATGACGATGGCTTTTACAAGATCGTCAATCTCACGCCGGGCGAATACGAAATCACGGTTAGCGTCAGCGGTTACAAGACGGCTGTGATTCAAGCAGTTCATCTCACTGTGGGCCAAACCGCGAATCAGGATATCTCTTTGGAAGTAGGTGACGTTACCGCCAGAGTGACGGTGACTACTGCCGCGCCGAACGTCGTCGAAACTACGAACACCGCGGTGTCGTCAACGATCGATCGACAGCGAATCGAGAATCTCCCGATCAACGAACGGAACTATCTTTCGTTCGCCTTAACTTCATCGATGGTCGGTCGCGACAACGGCAGACCGATCGGACCGGCGCCCACGTCAGGCTTGAATTTCGGCGGCCAGCGAGGTCGTTCCAATTTGATTCAGGTTGATGGCGCCGACTACACGGATAATTCCGTAAACGCGGCGCGCTCCACGGTCAGCCAGGAAGCGGTGCAGGAGTTTCAGGTGGTCACTAACTCCTTTGCGCCTGAATTCGGACGCTCATCGGGCGGAGTCGTGAATGTGGTTACCAAGAGCGGCACGAATGATTGGCGCGGCAACCTCTTCGGCTTTCTGCGTCACAAGAGTTTTCAGGCGCGCAATCCATTCGCGCCTATCACCAAGCCACCCTTTACGCGCGCGCAGTATGGCGGCACGCTCGGTGGGCCATTGGTTAAGGATCGCACGTTTATCTTCGTTTCTTTTGAACAACGTCAGCGCCATGAGTCGGGTTTTTTCACGAGCAACGTAGCTCAGGGCTTGACTGGGTCGGTGACACTCCCACCACTCGCCGCCGGTTTTCCGACTCAGACTCTTAGAAATGTCACCCCAGCGCAGGCAGCCTACATTAATGGTTTGCTGGCTAATGCTGCCACCGCACCACTCGGGATCGCCTATGCGTACCTTGCTTCCGGCGGCGGAAACACTGCCTTGACCGGCTTCAATCCTTTACTAGCCACCGGCGCGCCATTTACGCCCGGTACAGTGATTGGGAGCCGTTTCTTCCTTAGCGGCGCTCCGATTCCTTTGACCACGGCCAACAGCCAAGGCCAATTGATCGCGTTTCGGCCCTTGCAATCGCTGCAAACAGTTTTTCCTGTTACTGACAAAACTACTTTCAATTCGTTTCGTTTGGATCATTTGATCACGAAAGAACATCACCTCTCGTTTCGCTTTGGATATAACCCGAGCACGATCACCGGCATTCAGGTTGAATCGCAAAACCAATCTCTCGGCCAGAACGACTTTTCGCGCACGGGAATTCAAAAGCTGAAGGATTATTCGGCCGTTGTCACGCTTGCTTCAACGCTCTCCAGCAAGATGGTCAACGAATTGCGGTTCAACTTTGGCGAGCGACGCGCCCTGTTCAAATCGCAGAACGGTGATGCGGTGGCTTTCAATATCTCAGGAACCGCATTCATCGGCCGCGAATTATTCTCGCCGGTAATTCGCACTGAGACTCGTTACGAATGGACCGATAACATAAATATTCTGGTCGGGAATCACACCTTCAAGTTCGGAGGTGACTATGCTGCCGTCAACATTCCATCGGCGGTGTTCGAGTTGAACTTCGCGGGGCTGTTCAATTTCGGTGGTCTTGGGGCATGCAACCTGGTAATACAGCTCTGCTCAACACCAGGCTTACCGACTCCGCCGGATTTCACTCCGGTGCAGCAGTACGGACTGGGCTTCCCGATTAACTTCATTCAGGGTTTCGGCAATCCGGTCAGCAGAATCGACAACAAACCGATGGCCTGGTTCGCGCAGGACTCGTGGAAGATCAGGCGGAACTTGACCTTTAATTATGGCGTGCGTTACGACTATGAAAAACCGGCGCAGGTTCCTCCTGTGGGCGTCCGCGATCCGTTGTCAGGCATCAATCTCTCGGCTGCAGATGTGCTTGCGGCACAGGATGCAGTCAATGTGCAGCAGGGATTTCCGCCCGATAGGAATAACTTTGCGCCGCGGCTAGGTATCGCTTGGGACATAAAGGGCGATGCGAAGACTGTAGTTCGTGCAGCCGCGGGAATGTTCTACGATCATCCATTGTTGGCGATCGCCTTTAACTCAGACATCGCCGATGCCGCCCAACAGCAACAGGGAATCGTCAGCGCCGGCAGTCCAAGCCCGACGGCCTTGCTTAACGCTGCGCAGGTCTTTCAGGGCACTGTTTGCGCCGGAGCGTTGCAGAACCCAATTTGCCCTGTTGGCATCGTGCCGGGATCGCCCCTTCAGTTGACGCCGGGTGTCGCGCCAAGCGCCCAATACCAGTTTGGCCGTCAGCGATTCAACGACCAAACTTTTCCAGGATTTGGGACGGCGTTGCCATTCACGGTACCGGTCAATAAGGCATTTGAATTCGCCTACGCTAACCAGGCTAATCTCACAATCGAGCGTCAGTTGACCAAGGATATGTCAATTTCTGCCGGCTATCTCTTTGTCGGCGCGCATCATTTGCCACATCCCCTCGACGTGAATGCACCGCGAACGGATCTTCAGATTCAGAACTTTGCTCGCTGGTCTGGTCGCAACCCGGTTACTACCACGGAACCACTGGCGTTTTCGATCCCGTCGACCGGCACCCCCTGTCCTGGCGGCGTGCCTCTGCTATGTTTCACGCAGGCGACCCCCCCAGGTGCGCCAACCTATACTACGGCTAATCAGACATTCGCCCTAATTATTCCAGGCATGATTGCCGCGCCGCTAACCAATCTCGGCAGCAGAGTCATCAATGCCGCCGTCGCAAACTTCTTCCGGCCAAATGCGCCCAACTATTTCCTGGCGCAGGCACTGACGGGCGGCGCCGTAACACCACCGGTCTTGAACTCGCAGCTCCCGGGAACGCTGCGCACTTCGGGTGTGATTACTCCGTTTAGTTCCGTGAATGCACAATCTTCTGACGGCAATTCAAAGTACAACGCACTGAATGTCGATCTAAAGAAGCGCTTTTCGATGAACTTCCAGTTCCTCGCTTCTTACACCTGGTCGCATTCGATCGACGACTCATCTGATTTGCAGACGCTGCTGCTGCCACAGGACAACCGGAACTTTGCTGCTGAGCGGGCCAACTCGCTCTTCGATCAGCGACATCGGTTCGTCTTTAGCGCGGTTTTTGTATCGCCTCAAGGATGGCGGTCCGGCGATGGCGTGCACAAGTTTCTCGCAGACTTCAGCCTGGCGCCCATCTTTGAAATGTCATCAGGCCGTCCGTTCAATATTTTGAGCAACCAGGACACGAACAACGATCAGTCAAACCAGACTGACCGTCCTTCGGTCCTTCCCAATGGCACGCTTTGTGTACCGGGCACGACGGGTTGCACACCGCTGATTACCAACGGCGTCTTTTCGACCGGTGATCTGGGGCGCAATATGGGCATCACGCACGGGTTTAAAGCTCTGGACATGCGGCTGACGCGCGTGATTAGACTCGGCGAGCGCGTGCGCCTCGATGTCATCGCCGAAGGCTTCAATCTATTCAATCGCTTCAACGAGGCTGCCGCTTCGCCATTCTTCGACGACGTCAATGCCTTCCGTCAAAGGGCCAGCAACGGTCGTTATTTCAGCCGGTCCACAGCGTCGTTCGATCCGCGGCAATTTCAGTTTGGATTGAAACTGAATTTCTGAGGCGGAATAGTTTGTTCAGCCCGCGTTCAGCAACCATCGTGAATCTCACTGAGGCGTTTACCAAACGCTTGTAGCAGGCGGTCACTATTCAGAGATCCTTTTGTGTAGCTCAAAAATGGTATTACGGCGACGCGAGTATTTCTACCATTGGTTTTCGACCACATAAGGTTTACATCGCTGATGCGATCTTGGCGTACAGGACCGATGGAGCCAAATGCGTCGAAGAAATCGTTCTTGAATGTAGTACCGATACCGACGATGAGTTTCGGCTGACCACGCTCCATCCACAATCGCATTTCGGGATAGCGATTCCTTCTGCACCAGTCCAGATATTCCTCTCGCGTTGAGAGCCCCGTCGCGTTCTTGTACTTGTCTACCCACAATTGGGCGTCGACCTTTCTAAACGCAACCGGGTACAGGTTCAACTTGAAGAAATCCGAGCGCCGATGAAAAGGGAAAGGCATTTCGTGGATGACACGATCATGTCTGCGGCGGATCGGAAACTGAGTCGTTCAGTTCCTGTTCCAAACCATGTTCTTTTCCAGCGCCCCACTCAATTCCACAGAACCAAACCGATCCGTGGAGATTCCCGCCATCACAACTTGAAAACCCTTTGCCCCACGTTTTAAATCTTATTGTAGGATTCATAATGTTAACCTCCGATTGCGCTTAGAGCGCTTGCGGAAGGTCAGTTAATAGGGCGCGCACGTAGCGTAATGACCACGCAATTTGTCGATGAAGAGCCCGCTGAATTCGCGCTTCGGTCCGACGAATACGTTGGGTGGCCTGCGATTGAACCACGCAACGTGATTTTCTTCCTCTCCCAGAAAGAAGCAAACCTCGATGCGTGGAGGTGGTGGCGATTGATCTCTGTTAGCTCTCAAACAGAATTGCGATGCAACCCAATGCTCGCAAGCCCAACGAGAATGACGCGCGCTTGTTGAGAAACATACGTATCGCCGTTGGTCCTTGGAACGGTTACCACTCGGTCAATTGATCCAAAGCGATCTATTACGCTCCCCGCCTTCTTCCCTAGCGCGATGATTTGCGATGGGGCCAGTACAGCCAGTACTGGAGACACGATCTTTCGCCAAGAGGCGCGCTGCGCACGAACCGGCGGCGACGCATCGCCCTTGGTCCGAAACGGAACAACGTTCAGAAATGCGACAGCACGAATGTTAGTGTTCAGGGCCTCAAGTATGGGGCTAAAAATCCGCCACAAGTTCCAAGTCGGAACGACGTCAAGATAGACCTGAACCAGGTCTGCAAATGCTCCGCGCGTCTCTTGTGTCGAAGCATTCTGAAGCCGATGCAGTGCGGGACAGAGGCGATTGTCTTCAGCGGTTCTACGATCAAAATTGCCACCCCCGGGATTGATAGCCATCAGCACAAAACCGCCCGGGCGGAAATCCGGCCCAACATAGCCTATAAATGGAAGGCGGGCCATTTGTCGTCCTTAATCCCAAAAACTTCGGCACGGCTAATGCTCGCCGCAGCACGAAACGTGGCGACGATACGGCTTTGAAAATCTTTGGGTCCGATGGCACGCGTCGCATCAGACAAGTTAAAGGACGCGCTGCGATCCAAGACATTCGGCGGTGTGACACGAGGGCCGAGTGTCGTCTCGAACGGTACGCTCTTACCGCCATTGAACGGGATCTCAGCGACCGCCTCGTCGGCAAGTTGGTTGAAGATCTCGACTCGATCCGACTCAAACGCACCTGCACGATATTTCTGGAACACGAACTCCAGTCGGCGTTCGACCCGCGCGTTAGTACTATCTTTTTTGAACGACGAAATCTTCTTCTCACAGTACGCGCGGTGTACGGCGATAGTGACGCGCCGTCCCATATGATGCAGTCGTTGAAATGCTTCGTTTATGAAGCCAATCGCCACAAGCTGATTGAGAAGCTGAACCGTTTTTCTTGGATCCGCCATGAAATATCGTCCGCCTAACGCCGGCTCAACGACCTTCGGCTTGGGTTAGTTATCGTAAATCGAGCCAATCACCCAACGACTTCTCAAGTTGTTCTGCATCCGCGTCCGCCAGTTTCCCGAGGCGTTGTCTCACCAGCGTTTGTTTTATCGTGTAAATACCACGCTTGACTGCCGTCTCCACGTTCAAGCCGGCGGCTTCCCATTCAGCCAGAACAAACTCGCCCGCCAACAACCCGCTCGTGCGACTTGTCAGGGCAACCACAAACAAATCCTGCGAAACGTGCGCCGCATTGACTACCACGGCGGGTCTGACTTTTGAACTTGTTAAATCAGAAAATGGGTAGCGCACAAGCACGACTTCAGGCTTCGAGTAACTCGGCATAAACGTCGTCCTCAGCGTTACCCCAGACTTCGTCAAGCGAAGCGGAGCTAGCCGCTTGCCAAAAGTCGGCTTCGTCTTCAACGAGCAACGTCACTAAAGCCCGCGTTCCTTCCGGCGCTTCTATCTTATCGAGAGTCTCGATTCTGCCCGCATGGACGACACCCCAAACTGTATTCAGCATAGAGTTCATAACCTCACGAAGGACAGTCTATAGCAGTTCGAATGTAGGGCCAACATCAAAGAGTTGAACCACTAAATATCTAATCATAAGTGTCGAATAACACCTCGCAAGGACTAGATTACGATAACTTCAGCTCCTGCCGGCTGTCGAAGAATTTCGCCCACGCGTCTCTATTCTTTTTTATCAATCCGGGTACATTCTTGATCGTGAAATCCGAAATCTTTACGCCTCTCTCAATCTGCTTCCAGGTCAGCGGCATGGACACGGTTGCGCCTGGCTTGGCGCGCGCGCTAAATGCGGCGGCGATCGTTTTGCCACGCGCATTCTGCATTGCGTCGACGTAGACCTGTTGCTTCTGGCGCTTGGCGAGTGAACGTTGAATCGTCGCGATTTTCGGAGCCCGCTGAGCGACTTCGCTCGCGAGCGCTTCGGCCACGGCTGCTATGTTTCGGTAACTCTGTTTCGGTTTCAGCGGCAAATAGACATGAATGCCCGACGAACCCGATGTCTTCGGAAACGCCGACAAGCCAACCTCATCAAAAACTTCCTTGCAGACCAGCGCCACCTCCAGAACATTTTTCCATGGCGCTTCTTTGGGATCGAGATCGAGCATCAGGTAATCCGGGCGGTCGAGATGCCTGACTGTAGAGTGCCAGGGATGTTGTTCGATCGTTCCCAGATTTACAAAATGCAGCAGCGAACCGACCGTCGTGTAAACCGCATAGTTCAACTCGCGGCCCTCTTGATTCGTTAGGCGCACAGTTTTGATGAATGGCGGCGCGCTCTCCAAATCCTGCTGAAAAAACATCGGCGCATTAATGCCGCGCGGGTAACGTTGCAGGATAGCCGGCCGGTCCTTGAGGAAGGGAAGAATATGCGGCGCGAGTTGGAGGTAGTAACAAAGGAGATCGAACTTGGTGATCTTCTCCGTCGGCCAATAGACGCGATCGATGTGGGTGAGCGACACGTGCTCGCCGTCAATTTCCAGAATCAGATTGCCCTTGGGTTTCTTGAGCGCGAGAAACTCCTCGCGAGAAATAGCCGAGCCTTCACGCTCGCGCGTGCGCTTGCTCCTCGCCGGTTTCTTTGCATCAACCGCCATACCTGTCGGGTTCCATTCTAGCACTTACGGCTTGGAGCGCTATCGGTCGCGCTGTGAGTAGGATGTTCTTTGCGACTTCAGCAGCGGCTCGGCGCCCCTGCGTGGAATATTCGTGGAGTCAAGAAGCATTTCACACAAAGTCGCGAAGGGGATCGAAGGCGCAAAGCGAAACTCTAAGGCAAATCTTCCAGAGTCACGCTTGATCAGACGCATAAAAAAGAGCCGATTCGTGACGCAGATCACAATAGAGCCACAAGAACCACAGCAGAGCTATTGACAGAAGCTGTCAAGACGCTGAAAATGAAAACGGTTTTCAATTTCGCTTTAAAGGAGGAAGGCCGATTTCAGTACCGTTGGGGTCATTTAAGAAAGTAAGCGTCACTAAAGCTTCCGAAGGCGCTTATTCGATTTCTGAAACTGATTCTACGGTGGTGGCTGTATTCCGCGGCCGTTAGCAATGTCGAGAAGAACGCTTTTTACTCTGATAGTCTATTGTCTTTGCTGCTTCATACTACTCGCTTCAGGTAGAGCACAAACCCCGCGTCCGCAATTCAGTAACGCATCGAGCCCGGTGTCTGATTCCCTGCCCAAAGTTGCGGATACAGTACGCATTGAGGCGGGACGCTCCGCTTCCACTAGTGGCACGATTCATGGCGTTGTCAGCCTCGAGCCCTCAGGGGCGCCGGTGCGGAATGCCGTCGTGACGATCGCTGAGTTGCAGAGATCGGTGTTGACGGATGAAAACGGCGCGTTTCAATTTACCGATGTGCCTGCGGGTAGATATCAAGTCATCGCTCATCTGGATCGCGTTCCGGACGTAGTTAAGCGCGTCGAGATAAGCAGCGGAGATCAGTCTATTGATTTTCAATTGTTGCTGGCGCCCGTTCGCGAAGAAGTGATCGTAACCGCGAGTGGCTCCGCTGAGTCGGTTAACGCTGCTTATCAATCGGTCAATTCGGTCGGCGCTTTGGAACTCGCGCAAAGGAATCCCGTGTCCATCGGTGAAGCCCTGGAAGGCCAGCTCGGCATTGCCAAACGTAGTTTCGGTCCCGGTTCGGGACGCCCGATCATTCGCGGCTTTGATGGCGACCGAGTGCTGGTGCTGCAAGATGGTTTGCGTCTCGGCGGCATCGCTTCGCAATCGGCTGACGAAGTAGAACCAATTGACGTGCTTTCGCTTGACCGCGTGGAGATCGTTAAGGGGCCGGCCACACTTCTCTACGGCAGCAATGCTATTGGCGGCGTGGTCAACGGCATCTCGACAAATGACGTCTACCAGCAAGGACTCTCAGGTTACCTGACTACGTTTGGCGGCTCGAACAACTGGCAAGGCGGCGCCAGTGCGGGTTTCAAATATGGATTCAAGAACTTTTTGATTTTTGGTAATAGCGGAGCTCAGAAAACAAACGATTACCGCACGCCGCTCGGCACAGTTTTGAATTCTTATGCGCGCGGCGGCAACGTCAGTGGAGGTGCCGGCTGGTTTCCACGCACGGGTTGGTTGGCGTTTAGTTATTCGTTCGACAGCCGGCGGCATGGTCTTCCGGTTGAGCTAGACGAAGTTGATTTCGAGTTCTTGAAAGAGCGCCGCCACGGTTATGAAGTTAAAGGCGGCTGGCGCGAACTGCGCGGTTTCATAGAGGGCGGTGATTTCGCGGTGAGATATAACGATTATAAGGTCCGCGAATTCGAGTTCGAATCAGATGAAGACAAGACGGAGCTTGACTCGATCGCGACCAACAAGAACTTCAACTATCGGGCCAACTTTATTCATCGACGGATTGGAAAACTGTCCGGCACCTTCGGTTTCTCCGGCTTCACGCGAGATTTCCTATCCGTCGGAGAGGAAGCGCCGGCGCCGCATACGAAGCAGCATTCCTTTGCCGCTTACGGGTTAGAACGAGTTGATCTCGAACGCGTAGGTTTTCAATTCGGCGGGCGTGTTGAGCAAAACGGCTACAGCCCGCAAGGCAATTTCCGCAAGCGCAACTTCGTCGGCTTCTCAGGCAGCGCCGGCATACGCGTGCCGTTGGGGAGGGGCGGCTCGTTCGTCGCCAACTATCAGCATTCGTTCCGCGCGCCGGCACTCGAAGAGCTTTACAACAACGGACCGCATCCCGGCATTCTGGTTTTCGATATCGGCAACCAGAAGCTAAAGGCCGAAGAAGGCGACGGCGTCGACTTTTCGGTGCGCCATACCAGCCCGCGCGTGCGGTTGGAGACTAGTGCCTTTTATTACAACCTTCGCAATTTCGTCTTTACCGCATTCACTGGGCAAACAGACGCGAAATCAAACCTGCCGATAGTTAATTACGACCAGGCAACAAGCCGTTTTGTCGGCACCGAAGCAAGCATCGAAGCTCGAGTCGCACCGGACGTGTGGCTAAATGGAAAAGTCGACTACGTGCGAGCAGAACTCACGGCACCGAACAACCCTTTGCCGCGCATTCCGCCGTTACGCGGAACGCTCGGACTTGAATGGCGTCACAAAGCTTTCAGCGTGCGTCCCGAATTGGTGATGGCGAACCGACAGGGGCGCGTCTTTGATCATGAAACTCCGACCGCCGGCTACGCTGTCTTCAATCTCATGGCCTCATACACCTTCGTGACCCGGCGAGCGGCGCATGTTCTTTCGGTGGACGGATACAATTTGGATGACACTTTGTATCGCAATCATCTATCGTTCATCAAAGCGATTGCGCCGGAGATTGGCCGGAACGTGAGATTGAGTTACACGGTGCGATTTTAGGTTGAGATCCTGATCTTCCGCTGGTCAATCAATACTCTAGTTGGGTTCTACGTCCGCGTGACGAAATTCCCTCTCCGAAGTTTCTATTCTGAACCCTCCGCTTCCTCTTCTGTTCCTTTGTTTTGACACATCGGACACCGTGTTGGCATCGCGGTTGCGGGCATCAGGTTGCAAACAGCTCTTCGGGATTGAACTGCTGATGCTTCCCATTAGGGAAAGCCGAATGCGGGGTTTGAAAACTGTACGAAGATATGGCCTGCGGTGCTCGAAGCCGGGGCAGGGAAAGCTGTCCGAGATGCAGTCACGCGTATGCATATCAGACGGAATATGATTGCGTGGCCGGCGACGGAGCCCACAAATCCTAAGCGTCCCAAGAGCTGGGCGTTAGTTTTCAGTAAGCGCACAATCTACGGCAGCACCGGAGAATCCGGGAGCACACCGACACATTCGTGCGGCGTGAGAAAGGAGCACGGCAAAGGAAGGATTGGTAAATGAATCATCGTGAAGCAGCATACGCGCTTTTGCGCGCAACCCTGGGTGTAGTTCTGCTATTTTTCGGCATCGGAAAGTTCATGGCAGGCCTTAGTAATTTCGTCGGCGGAATGAATCAACACTTTGCCGGCAAGTTGCCGGCGATAATGGTAATGCCCTTTGCCTATGCAATTCCGTTCTGTGAAGTCACTGCGGGTCTGCTTATCTTGTTGGGTTTGTTCACACGCGCGGGACTAGTTCTTTTCGGGTTGCTGATAATCGGACTGACCTTTGGCACCGTGATGCTCGGCGATGCGCCGACCGTCGCGCACAACCTGCAGTATGCGTTGGTGAACTTTGTGCTGCTGTGGCTGGTCGATCTTAATCGCTATTCCATTGATGGCATGATGCGCCGAAAGCCACCCGCCGGCTTCACAACCTAATCCTCGAAACCCCCTTTGCCTCTTCATTTTGAGAACTGGAGTTGTGATTATGCGTAAGTTTAGTTTGTTCGCAGCGGTGGCTTGCGTTGGGCTGATCGTTCTAAGCGTCGCTCTCCAACGCACTCGCGGCAGACGCGCGCCGCGCTGGATTGAGCAGCACGCTGACTTGATATCTTTGCCCTCGGACAAGGTCGACGACGAAAACGCCTTGTCCGCGGCCACCCAGCGCTACCGGCTGGACGCCTCGCAAAGCAAATTCATTGCTCATGCTCTGGCAGGCGGGCTGCTCTGGTTCAAAGGTCACGATCACCTGGTCGCGGTGCGCGAATTCACGGGCGAAGCGGAACTGACTTCTGAGTCAGTGAATCCTGCATCCTTGCAAATCACTGCGAAAACGGCGTCGATGGTCGAGACCAGCGACGTCTTTACCGAGCAGCAAAAACAGATCATCGACAAAGAGTTGCGCGAGATCGTGCTGTTACCCGCTCAGTATCCCGACATCAGTTTTAAGAGCACGAATGTCAGCGGTAAAAGCATCGGCGATGGTCAGTACGATCTTAGGATCGGTGGCGAATTGACGCTGCACGGAGTGACGCGGCCGATCACGATTCCGACCAAGGTGACCGTCACGGGAAACGACTTGCGGGCGCAGGGCGAATTCGACATCGATCGCAGTGATTTCAAAGTGAAAGCGACTTCGGCGATGCACGGCTTGATTCGCGTGCGCGACAAGGTGAAGTTCACGTTCGATATCGTCGGACATCGACTCTAGCAGAATGATCGATGTTACAGAACCGCGAGCGGTAGCGACCGGCCCTGAATCAAGCCACAAATCGGGGTTGGAAATTAAAACTCGTGTCAGAACCCCGAGCGGTAGCGAATCCTATGCTCAATCCTGACTTCATAAATCGGGTCGCTACCGCTCGCCGTTCTGACACTCGAGGCCTGTCGCTTCTTGCATAAAGAACTCTCCGCTTGGCATCATGCCGACAATGAACGGACTGTCGAAGGAAAGAAGGAAACTTCTCGACGGACTGCAAGCGGATGCCTTCAAATATTTCCTGCATGAAGTCAATCCCGCCAACGGTCTGGTTGTTGATTGCACTAAAGAAAATTTTCCCTCCAGTATCGCGGCCACTGGTTTGGCGCTTTCGGCTTATCCGCTCGGGGTCGAGCGTGGTTTTCTTTCCCGCCGTAAGGCGGTCGAGCGAACCTTAACGACGCTGCGCTTCTTTGCCAACAGTGAACAGAGCAAGCGTCCGGAGGCCACCGGTTACAAAGGTTTCTACTATCACTTCCTCGACATGAAAACTGGGCGACGGACTTGGGACAGCGAACTGTCAACCGTTGACTCGGCATTTCTCATCGCCG
>Ga0137383_10001640_pt1 | contig 13441 bp, 4 predicted proteins | sample SagtaG_19_FD_104817 | JGI IMG/M metagenome (GOLD analysis project Ga0137383, IMG submission 104817) | Vadose zone soil microbial communities from Sagehorn Ranch, Mendocino, California, USA - Sage2_R_40_16 metaG | ecosystem: Environmental > Terrestrial > Soil > Vadose zone | place: USA... | reverse complement strand
GCCCATCCTGATGAAGTGTACCAGGTGAGTTATGCCGGGACCAGCGTCGATCTGCGAGATCTCTTCTCGCGCGCCGATGCTTTTGATATCTTGCCAATTATTCCATTGGTGACCGGACTTTTAAGTGAAACCTTGAATGAGGATATGGGAGAACATACCTTTCTGTTCGGTATCAAGCTCAAACTGAACAATCCTGTGACTGCTTCGGGCAGCCCCTCTGTCTTGGATTACTACCTCAGTCTCCTCGATCCAACCAGCGAGGAGCACTCTTCTCATCTCTACGAGTCCGGCCCTGTACCCTTACCAGAGGATGAAGTTTTCAAGCGCCGTGTCCTTCACATCGCCTGTCTCTATATGCTCGTCCTTTATCGATTTGAAGACGAGAAAATTAACCCGCTGGAGACGTTTCGAGAAAAAGTGCTTCCCTTGCTCCAAAAAGGTACTGATGAAGAGAAGGCGAAACTCTTCAAGCAGATCATCGATGTCGTTGGTCACACGAATGTGAGAAAAGCCCTAGACGCGTTGAGAAATCAAATTCAGAGTATTATTCGACAATCGAAGTACCGAGACGGCCTCCAGGGAGAGCCCTACGAGGTTCACATTGGAGTACAGTACGGCCTGGTCTCCTCAAACATTCCTCAGATGTTTAGTCAACATGTCTTTTTCCATGACGGGTTCCTAAATAATCCTCGAAGCGCCCTCAAGTATCTCACAGTCAGCGACGCCGCCATCGCGCGCAACACGCTCTGTAAAATGCAGGCGGCAATTTCGTTTGTCCCTATGTACTACCGCCTACTCCCAGAAAAAGACCACCTCCACGCTATGGCGCTGCGCTATGAGGTCGACTCGGTTGATGTCATTCCGAGTATTTTCTTCCCTCGTTACTCGCAGTCGAATCAGGCGAAACAGGGCCAGGTGAAACGTGTGCGAGATACCCTGTACCCGGCTCCGCGCCTGCTTTTCCCCTACATGCACACGTATCCAACGTTACCCACAAAAGAAAAGACAGCGTTTTATCGCTTTGCCTACGGATGGACTTTTTCACTGTTGACATACCTTATCCAGAAACTCTTTCTCCGCTTGCTTCCCTCTGTCCAACAGGAAGACAGAATCCTGTTTCTCCCGCTCGTGCGGCTCCATGCCAATCGGAAAGAGACCAAACGAGCCGAGGAAAGGCTACTCGATGCCTGTTGTAAGTCCATCGCACACCTCCTCTCCTCAGAAAACTACCTTTCCAATACCCAGGGATTTGTCATTGAGGACATTGATCCACAGCAGCCAAGGAACGCCACGAGACCAAAACTGGAGAACGGATTGAGTTCATTGTACGCAGTTCTCCCCAAGAGCTTCTCCTTTGATATGCCAACGCTTGCCTCAAGTGTTGCGGGAAATGTCCTACCACCTTCTGGGCTCTCCAAGATAGCCTTGTTGATCGTATCAAGCAGGTCCTGCGATAGCAGACCCGGCCACGAGCTTGCCTTGACGCACGTCTATGGAGAAGTGGTCGGTATCAACTGGAAGACAGCCAGCACGCTTCAGGTCGAGTCTCTGCATGCCTTCTCTGAGAATTGCATACTGAAGAAACGTTCAGACGTACCAGGAGTCCTGATCGAAGCTATTCGAACATGTTACCAGCAGGGCTATCGGCACATCTTCTATATTGCCAAGTCTCCTTACACCAGCACGCTCCACCTCACACAGGAGGAGAAAGATGAAGAACTGTTCTTTATGAATGTCCGCGTGCTGCAGGCGATGAAAGAAGGGCGCAGCGACCTCAAGCTCTATCCCGTCTTTTTCGAGAAGTACCACGTGGTGAAGCGAAAAGGGGTAACTCCCAGTTCGTATCTGATACCACATGTGGCTGACCTCACCAAAGTCATCGAAGACCCTAGTAAAAGGTCAGTCGCGTTCTTCAACCTGTTGAACGGGTTTAGCGTTGGCAAGAGGGAATGCTATCACGGCGTTATTTCCTATTCCACGTTGCTCAATCGCTATGAGGGCATTCTCGACGACAAGGATATCTGGTTAGGACTCATTGCAGGCAGTGAAGATGAGCCAAACCCTTTGAAGGACGACCTGTTGCGGAGCCTGGTACTTTTCCACTTTGCGCGCTATGAAAAGGAAACAGTGCAAATGTTCAAATTAGATCCATACGACCATATTATTGGATCAGATTCGATTGGTGCCCTCTCGTTTATTCCTCATACGCTCAAATCGGCTCGCTTTCATACGCTCGCATTCTTGACAGAGGTACGCCATATTCTGAATACACCACCGTCTCAGCTGGTCTCTCCACCGTCAGAGGGAAGCAACAGGGCGAAGAACACCCCTAAAACAAAAGAATAGGCTGCAGAGAAGATGGGAGCGGAGGAGAAACCCCTTTCCATGCCAACGGTGATACCTGCGACATAGTCTGCGACCGTAGCCGCAGGAGACAAATGAAAGGAGCTAGAGGGTGAGTGCTTCATTTCTCTTGGGTGACGGCGATGATATCGAGGGTGTAGAGGACGAGGTGCGAGATGATTTCTTTATTAGCGACCTTGGTCGGCTCTTTGAGGTTGGTTTCAATATTGGCATACTGACCTTTTTCTCCCATCGTACTCAGCAAATCCAAACACGTTATAAAGACTCGTATCTTTCTGATTTGCGTCAATTGCGCTTGTCAGCAATCAGTGCCAGTATTATAGAAAAAGCGCAAATTGACTGCTCTCTTGAACAACAGATTGCCCAGGAATGGATCACGCTCTTTTTACAGAAAGGGTTTCTTTCTGGCTACAATTTTGTGCATGAGTTCCTTGAAGCTGTCGAATGGCTCAAGCGTGCTAAGTATACTCCCATCGAGGTTTGTTACTTCCAATGCTTACTCTGCAATGAAAACAGCGCGGGAACTTCTCTCAAAACAAACACAGCGCTGCTTCAAGATGTGTTTGCTCAGCTTGATCTTGACTCTCTCGCGAGCCAGCCGCACCTGCTCAAGCGGCAGACAGGTCAAGGAAAAGAGAAGATGTATCACGAAAAAGGAGAGTTCCTTCATGCCGATACCCTCATCCTCTTCCGCCAAGCACAAGAATGGCGCATCCTCTCAATAGATCTGTCCATTTTTTCCATCCAGAAACTTGCCGATCTCGTCGATATTCAGACGGTCGAGGGTCTCCGGCACCTGCTGGCTCGTGAACTCACCTATCTACGAACGAAAAGCGCCTTCTCCGATCTGAATCTGGATGTCGGCCCAGTCGATATGGAGTTTGCCCAGGGACTCAAACGGTGCTTTACCGCCTTCAAACGAAAAGACAAAGAAACGATGAAACTGATCCAGGCGGCCAGCTACGCTCATAGTTTCTATCATTTTCTGCGCCAACACAGTGTTGTGCCTGCCGACGAGCAGCTCTGGTTTCATGTGATTGGCTACACAGACCGGGGAATGAGTACGATGACGCTCACCGAGGAGCATCTTGATTGGCTACAAACGTGCGCTGAGATTTACCAGCATGCAGATCCAACGCGTGCTTCACTCTCCGAGTCGCGCCAGCGCGTACTAGGCATTATCAAACAGAATGCCGCCAACAGTTTTGCCAATGGATACCGTTTCATGGATGAACTCTCCTCAGTCTTACAAAAAGGGGAGAGCGGCGAAGTGACGCATGAGGAACACCTCGACATGAGTACCTTCAGGAACTCAAATGATGAGATAGTTGTCGGTGACCTTCCTCAAGCTGTGCAAGCCTATCTTCCAGCAGAACTTCACAGGTCTTCGATGACGCTGCGAGATGCGCACGCACACTTGATCAAACGAGCGCTGAGTGCAGCGGAACCAGCTCTATTCGTGTTTTTAACGGGCAACCCTGGTATTGGAAAGACCTCAGCCGTAGTCGAGTTTCTGAAGGCGCACTTGCACGAGGGCTTTTTATTCCTTTATATCAGTCCTCGAACGCAGGTGAACCAGGATGTGGTTTCAAAGCTACACGACGAGCGGTCCCACAGCCTTGATCCTCGTATTTTCGCACTCACAGCAAACGCGATGCTCCTGCGTGAACACGCTGGGGGCGTCGTACAGTATCTTACCAGCACAGATCAACGGCGTCATATCGAACAGGATATCCTGTTCGTTCCCTGGAACGATGATCCACTCCGGAGTCCGCAGTCGGAGGTGAGGCTCAAACGGATGACGGAACATGAAATCCAGGTGCGCAATCCGACGAGAAGCGGGGTCCTCAAAAGTCTCTGTAGTGCAATAGCTGTGGCCCTTTCCAAACCGGCAGTGAAAGGCATTGTCGCGACAGCTGCAACGCAAGCGCTCAAAAGGACAGAGAAGGGAAGCACGCTCGATCACTTATCCCAGATCTTTAAACAGGCCCATAGCTCGACTACCGGCGAGGTCGATTTCCAGAAAATGCGCGAGATAGCCAGTCGTATCAAGCACGTTTTTCTGATGGTCGATGAAGTAACCGGAGCAGAGAGCGGGGCGGAATTTCTCCATGGTCTCCACACTTTCCTCGAAGAGTGTGGGTTGATCGGATCTGATTTCGGCTTTAACACGAAGGTGATTGTGGCCGATGCTTCCATTGTGGAGCGTGAGGTCATTGAGCGGCACCTAAGCACTACAGATGTGGAACCACAAAAAATCTTCTTCCGTGAAGTTCATCCGCGCCTACCGGTTCCCCCTCCACTCTCTCTAGAGCACTTCAGATTCCGCCAACAGAAAGCCGTGGCGATCAATGCAAACTCCTACCCGGCCAAAGCACTTACCATTCGCTATCATGTTCGACTCGATATTCAACGCTATCAAGAAGGCAAGGCCAAAACACGCGGAGAAACTACCGAGGAGTGGAGCAATAGAAAACTGGTGCAGGCGATCCAACAACGGCTTGCAGAGGGAGAGGGTCAGGTCATCGTTTATGTTCAGGATAAACGGCGTCTCGGCCTGCTGATCAAAGAGTGCGAGAAACATAGCCCGCAGGGCTTTAAGAAATATGAGGACTACCTGGAGATTCATGCCAACATTTCTGACGCTGACAAAACTCAGATTGAGCAGAGAAAAGAAAGCGTTCGCGTTGTTTTCATGACTGCATCTGCGAGCCGGGGGCTTTCTTTTCCGAAAACGCGCCATATCCTCGTTGAGGTTCCACGCTTTGCTATCGAGCAAAATCTGATGGAGATCATCCAGGTCATCTACCGAGGCCGGGGATATTTTTTCGAAGATGGAGAACGCACGAGCCTGGACGAGCAACCAAAGGAACTGGAGTTTTACCTTTCCGAGCAAGCAACCTACTATTCAGAGGGCGAAAGCCGCCTGCTTTCGACTCAGGAGGCATTCCTCCATCTTCTTAATATGCTGATCATTCTCAAGACCTCTATTATGACGCGCATAGCCGGTATCGGTATGATCGGTTGGAAACGATGCGTCATGATTCCTATTGGAGGGAAATCGGTATCTGCCGCAGGAACGATGTTCAGTGAACGGATGCAACAACTGATCGGCGACTTATACCGGGAGGATCGTACCTATCACAACCGACCTGAATTGAAGGCGGTCGCAACCTACCTGGAACAGCTCTTAGGGAATGCGGATTATACTCTTCTGTCAGCATCCCAGCCACCGTCTGCTCATACAAAGCCAATAGGAGCATCGTACCTCTCTCTGAGAACAACCCTTGGAAAAGATTTTCTGGCAGCGGCCCGCAATGGATTTCACCTACTGCTCGATCTCTGCCCACTGGAGCTAGGACACATTGAGGGAAGCTTTCTCGTCGTCCCTTTTGCTGGCAAAGAGTTACAGGAACACTATCTACTCAATATCGCAGAGGCGATTTGGAAGGCAGATCCTGAATTACATCGCTATATGGCTCGCATAGCAATGAATCCGGACTATCCTCCGCGCGTTGTGAGTACGATGAAGGATGCCCTCAAACTGGGCGACCACATCCAGGCGGGAGATGCCTCTAAAATGCAGGCACTCGACCAAATCAGCCGTGGACGTGATTATCACTATGCCTTTCCGCTGTTCATTTATCAATACTACCAACAATTGCAGCGCTATTTTTCCTCCGATACTCGCGAGGTGGCCAGCATCTCCTTCCGTGACTGTCTGGCCGGTGCCATGCACACATTCTTTCCTGTTGATTCCGTCCTCCCATTGGGCACATCCTACGGCGAAATACCTTTCGTCATCTTTCGGTCATTTGGCTTGAGTGAAGTACGAAAGAAGCTCTTCAAAGCAAGCTATATCTTTACATCACGTGAACTGAGCATACTCAATATTATCCTTGCCGAGACACCGGGAGACCTATCTGCAGAAGATATGGGGAACGCTCGATTTTGACAGAGGAGGAATGAGAAAGAAGACTCAGAACGCGGGATGGCAGCACACTACTCTACAACCGCCGCCATACATACATCATATACAAGCTATCCCAAAACGACACGACATCTATCAACTCTGCCTAACGTTTTAAGACACGGATGAGGCTACTTCAGAAAGTGAAAGGCTGACGAATCTAAATGAAACGACGAAACAAAAGCGGGAAATAATCTGGTAGTAGTGCGATACTGTCAAGCCGCTGGACCCTCCGCCAAATTTGGCGAAGGATCAGCCTGTTCTGTCCAAGTGTCATCTATTTTTACTACAGCATTACTGTTCTCTGTGTAAATTGCCCAACTTGTGACGCTACTATAGCCTGCCGGGAAGGTAAAGAGAAATATATCAGTCGAGGCACGTATGCGCAGAGATTCGTAAGTGTATTCGATGCTTCTCCATGATATAATTCGGGTAGAAAGCACTGCATGGTGCATAATGAATAGTTAGGACGAAAACTGAGATGAGTACTTCGCCGAATCAAGATCGTTCCCTCAAGGACCTTTTCTGGGAAACCTGGCTGGCAAAGAATGTGCATGTTCTCACACCACACCATGCCATTGGAGACTACACCGCTGACTTCGCGCATCTTCCAACAAAGACCATTCTCGAAATTGACTGTATTGCCCAGGATATTGTTCGATCTCAGATCAAACGCGCTGGTTGGCTGATTGTACGCATAAACGAGCACGAGATAGAACGAAATGTCGATGCCTGCGTGCAAAAAATTACTCTTTTCCTCACGAATAAAGTCAGTCAAGCGAAACCTGTAGAGCATAGAGAAATCAGAATCGTAAAACCAACTATACCTACGTGCAGTCAGTGCGGGCGCGAAATTCCTCCCTACCAGCAGTTTTGTTACTCCTGCCAGGCACAAGAACGTGCCAAGCAAGAACAAAGGCAAATTATTCACTGGGCAAAAGAGATGATGCTGCGAGATGATTGGATCGTCTTCGATACCGAGACCACAGGAGTCACAAAATCGGCGGAAGTTATTGAGATCGCTATCGTTGATAGTCGGGGCATCCTCTTACTGGATACCCTGGTAAAGCCGAAGAAGGGCATCCCACGTGATTCATCCGAGGTTCATGGAATCTATCCTAAAGATGTCTTACATGCGCCGTCCTTTGCCGATATCTGGCCACAAATCTCAGACTATATTCAGAAGTATATGTTTCTCGCGTACAACGTTGCATTTGACCTGAGAATCCTCACCCAAACAGCACAGCAGTATAGCATCCCTTTCCCCCAGAACATCCAACAAGCCTGTCTCATGCAGAAATACGCTGCCTACCAACGAGCTGATGAGAATGGGAAGTCGCAATCTCCTTCCTTAAAAAAGAATGCATGCGAACAACTCGGTATTCAACCAGGGCAACATCGCGCCCTCGGCGATACACAAGCTGCGTGGGAAGTCTTAAAAAAACTGAGCGAGAAAGAGTGACTCCGCATCGAGTGATGAGCTAGGACGCAAGCCTCGCCACCAGCACCACCTGAGTAGAGCCTTTCAATGAAAGGCGGCCGAGCGGAAGCTTCGGAGCTTTATGGGAACGAGGGTGTCTATTTGTCTTCTCGTCAATGCATAGCACCGTTTCCTACCGTGTCAGCAGCAGTAAAACTTGACTAATTCCTCACAAGCGGGTGCCCTGATCGCCGGTTGGAAAAACTACGAGAACACATTGACCTGTTGATGGCTGATCATGAAGTCCTCTCCTTTCTGACAAGAGACGAGAGAGAACAGGTAGGGAAAGGCCATTCGTAGAGTACGCCTCACGTAGCAGGCCACATGAGGCGCACTTCTGTTAATCTTTATCCTTTTCGTCTCCGCCTTCATCGGGATCATCAGGCATTGTCTCTCTCCTTTACAAGGGGTCAACATTCTTCAAGCTTTTTCTACTGATCTAAGTGCAAGGCCTAAAACATCTCTCGCTTCCTGTTTGCCCTCCTTCCTTAATTATGAGGTTGATGTACCATTGTTTTCCGACTCAAACGAGAGGATATACTGATCCAGATCACGGTCATGCGCTAGCCATCGTGGTTGGCTGATTGGTTCAGTGATCCCCAGCTCTGCCAGGTCGTCCAGTTGTTGGAGGCCAACTTTGCCAACCATCAATCGTGTCAGAACCTGAGTGTTCTGTTGGATGGCGTGCTCAACCCGTTGGAGACCCCGTTGGTACAGCGCATCGTGGGTATAAGCCACCCCGGCTACGGTGAGGTCTGGGACGCCCCGGAATGTTCTCAAGCAGCGAATGCGGGCTAACCTGGGCGCGCTTGCCTGTGCTTTCTCCACATTTTTACTCATGCCCGTAATGACTCGCTGCAAGACGAGGAACGATTCGAGGAACTGGTAGAGTTGCGAGAAGGTGAGCGGCGCACAGAGAACGCCGCTAGCCAACCCTGTTGCCAGCGTGCCGATATAGCCACCGGTGAGAAACTCATCCTCAATGTTTCCTTGCACTTCCTCTGTTTGGCGGTCGTAGTACTTCGCCAGACCCTCTTCAGTCAGACGATAGAATGCCGTTCCTGTTCCTAGCAAAGCCAGCTGTGATCTGGCTCCCATCGCGGCTCGAAATACGTGGCACTCGATTTCATGCGAAAGCAAATAGCGGACCTGTTCCAGCGATATCTGCCGATCTTGAAGCGTGAGGCATTGGGTGAAGGACTCCACATAGGGGCTAGTGGCCGCTGCATCGATCACCGTGTGCCAGCCATCAAAGCCGTACTCACGCATCACCGCATCAAAGAAGCGTTGTGCCGTCTGCGGTGCAACCATCCGGCGGGGCGCCGCAGGCTCTGAGAGCTCTTCCTGGGCTTCCCTTACTTGCGCTGGTGCAGAAAGGATGGGGACAGGCGCGTGGATGTGCTGGAGGAACTGCCAAGCCACTTCACTCACTTCAACCAAGTCAGCGCGCACCCTGCCTAATGCGATCAAGCGCCCGACTTGCGATAACACGCGTTCCATTTCTTCGGGGGTCGGTTCAACGTGCAGCCCTCGATTGTGTTGCCAGTACGCCTGCGTATTCCCCTCGTGGGTAGCCTGAATGAGTTGGAGGAGAGAGAGGTTTTCCTCGATCACGTCCAGGTAGAGGTGCTGGACCACCGCATTGGGTTCGTCGCGGGCGATCTCCTCCGCCAGGGTTCGCAATCCCTCGATTCGCTGTCTTACCTCTGCAATCGGAAGGCGAGGATAGTGAAAACGAGGTTCGCGCCCCTCACTGAGTGCGGCCTGGATTTCGCGGTCACGCGACTGCGTCATTAAGGCTTCCAGGTGTGACTGGCTCTCTTTGTTTGATGGTCTCTCCTGCAACTGTTCCCAGCGTTCCATTTCAGCAGGAGAGAAGGCTGCCGGGGTGAGCCAGTGGTAAGCGTCATACTGCACCAATTCTCGGTAGCGCGCCGACCACCGCCAGTCAAGCTGCTCGCTTGGGGATGCCTCTCGCCACTGCCGGATTTCCGAAAGAGCCGCTTCGGATTGGACACGATAGGAACGACGACTGTCACCTATATGGTGAGATGCTTCTTCAAACAAGTTTTCCGCCTCCTTGAGTCTGCCCAAACGCAGGTAGAGTTGCCCGCGCTCAGCAAGCAACGTCCAGACCTCACTCTGCACGGTACTGTTGCCCGATACTGCCGCCTCTTGCTGCATCTGCTCGACAGCGATTTCATCAAAATGTAGTGCCTCGCGAAAACGGCCCTGTGCCGCGAGAATTTGCGCTTTCTCGCTATAAGCTGTGGCAAGCGACCCAGGTTTGGTATAGCCCACCTTTTTCAAAGCAATAGATTGCTCAATGGCGGCAAAGGCTTCATCAAACAAACCCTGTTGGCGCAAACGGTACGCAACATTGTTAAGATACCTGGCTTGGTTATATCGATAGCCACTCCGTTTTCCTGGCAGACTTTGCTCCTCGACCCGCTTCCACAGATCAATACACTGACGGTACAGAGCAATGGCCTGCTTCCGCAGCGGGCGCGCCTGTTCATCTTCCTTTTGTTCTTGAGCATAATCACTCCACGCACCTAGCAGGTCGGCCCTCCTTGCCAGCAGGGAGGCAAAGTCACGAAGATCCCTCTGCTCCAGGTCAGGATGGCGAGCAAACGCTCGATCCAGGATTTCCTGGGCTTCAGTAAAGCGGAGCGCATGGCGTTCTGCTAACATAAGCTGCTGTACAATATGGAGTTCCGTTGCCATCTGGAGGTGTACCTGTCCGCCGATGAGAGCAGTGTAAATGGGTTGATAGGCCTGGGCGCGCATGGAAGCAGTACTCTTCTGGCCGAGGACAGGAGCAAGGCAAGCACGTAACAGGATACCGCCGTACTCCTGTTCAAGCGAAGTATGCCACTGTGCCTGCTCCAGCAGATGAATGGCCAGACGGGCGATGCGTGCGGTGTGTCCGAAGCGATCAAGCAGGCCATTCATCTGCAGGAATAATTCTACTGCGTCGAGCAAACGCAGGCGATTGAGATCAAAAATGATCAGTTCTGCGACCACAGCAGCTTTTTCCTGGTCATCTTCGACGCCCTGTTCACGCCATTCGGTATACGCGCGTATGACCAGGTCTTCTGCTTCCTGTCGCTGTTGGGGCGTCAACTGCTGGCGCACGGTTTCGGCCACCATCGGCAACACCTGCACGCGGTTAGTGTAGGCCGCCAGCAAGGAGGCATCGCGGAGTTCTTTGAGCAGAGCAGGACGCGGGCAGAGGACTTGCAGTGCCGCTTTGCCCAGAGGAACGGTCGCAACCGCGAGCCGTTCCAGCACGCGGCGCGCTTCGGGTGAGAGTCGTGTTTCCATAATGTAGTGGAGCAGCGGGGTCAGTCTGCTCGCCAGATGCGCCCCTAACAGTGATGGATCGTCCAGCAGCCGCTGGAGACGCCTGGCTCTCCTTTCTGGAGTCGGATAGGCGTGAAGAATTCCGTCGCTCTCGTCGAACCCGCTCCACTCGTTCAGTAGCAGCGGGTCGGCTACCAGTCTGGCCGTCCATTCCAGCAGCAGAGGGATCCCGGCCATGCGCACCCCCACAGCTTGCAACTGCTCTACCGCCATCTCATCCAGGCCCAGGCGCTGCAGCAGGCACACACTTTCCTCGAGCGAGAGTGGCGGCACGAAGGTCTCGGCGACAAAGATGCTGTCGCGCCCGGACCAGCCACGCCACTCCTTGGTGGCCAGGAACAGGGTCGCCTGGTGCAAGCTGCGAACAAACTGCGCCAGGAACGCTTCCCAACAGGGAGCCAGCGCGCCATTTGCCTCCAGCAGACACTCGGCGTTATCGAGGAGCGCCACGCTCGGACGGTGTTGTTGCTTCAAGTGAGCCAGCAGCGCGGCGATGAGCCGCTCGCGCGGGGTTTCCACAGGAAGCGACGCCACGCCACAGACACCGAGCCACGTGCCGAGCAGCAGGTCCAGGGCGGCTTCGGGGCCGCTGTTCCATTCCGTGGGGAACGACAGCCAGATCACTCCAGAGGAGGCGCGCTGGAAGGAGTCGGCCAGGCGCGTCAGTTCGCTGGATTTGCCAACACCGATAGGACCTTGCAGGATTACCAGCTTTTTGGCCGGGAACGCCTGCACCATCTGACATACTCCCCTCAGCCACACCTCCCGTCCGATCAGGTGACGGGTCTCAGCGACGAGGCGTTCCGCCGACGCTTCTTTCTCGTCCGTGCCCGAAGCTGTTTGCTGGCCGCTTTCCCCATTTCCGAGAGCCGCCGTCTCATCGGTCACTGGTGAGCCAAAGGAAGACGAGGCAAGCGCTGGCTGAGGCCTGCGGCTCTCCCGCCGCAATCGTGTTGCGCGCAGCACATCCATCGCTTCCCGGGTGCGTGGATGCGGCAGGCGTCCCTCTCGGTCGAGGGTTGCGCAGAGTTGACGATAGCATTCCTCGGCCAGTTGAAAGCGTTCCTGCTTCCCCAGCAGGTCAACGAGCTCGCGAAAAGCGTCTTCATTGGTAACCTGCGCCTGCCAGAATTCGAGCAGCAGGCGCACCGCCGCCTCGATGCCACTCGCGCCTGTCTCCCAACGCTCCGCACGGTGGTATTGCGCACTCACACTTTGCCAGAGGAGGTCTCTCACTCTGCCGCGGCGCCAGTCGGCCCACTCGCTATAGGGTTCGTGGCCGAGAAACGGCCCGCGCATCCCGATCTGATAGGCAGCTTGCCATTCCTCCAGCCCATCCTCACCCCGTGCTTCCAACTGGCGGGCACGCGTGACATAGGTTTCCATGGCTTCGACATCCAGCCACAATAGCGGAAACTCGGCAAGCTGATAGCCCGGCCCGCTTTCCGGCGTGGCGCGCACGAAGCGCACCAGGCGCTTGCGCAGGGCGCTTGCCCCCGGGATGGCGAGGAGCTTCGGAGGACAGAGGAGTTTGCGCAGCAGGCTGACCACATTATCCAGGCGAGCGAGCGAGCCGTCCCCTTCCAGCTCGTCCTCTTCCGCCCCCGTGCTGTCGCGACGGAGGTGCGGGAGGGCCTGTGTGAGAAAATCTTTGGAGGCGAACCCACCAGGCTGACTGGCCAACAGGGCCAGCAGGAGGAATGCGGTCGTCATGCCTTTGATGGTGAGCAGTTCTGCCGCCGGTGGTCCATACACGGCCTCAACATGCCCATCAGGGCCCTGCTCCAGGTCCAGCGGCACTTCGACCGCGAGGACTCCGCAGGTGCGCACGCGTGCCAACGGGAAGTCGAGCAACCAGTCGGGTGGGAGCAATGCGGCCAGGCCAGCAGAGGGACGCCCGGCTTCTGACCTCGCATGGCTGGCGGGCATCGCGTAGATGGCACCTGTCGGTCTCACCAGTTCCCTCCCTTTCATGTATTCCGCACACTCCTGAGTTCGTGCATAGGACTGGACCTGTTCAGCTTCTGCTACCTGCTCACCGGGAGCAGATCCCGAATGCTCGTCAATTCACTTCCTTATTTAATCATACCAGACAACACTCCGACCAGACTCCTACCGGAGGATCAAGAGCGCCATCCTCTCCTTGCTGCCCGTTATTCTGCACTGTGCCAGTTTCCTTCAATAGATCTCTGCCTCTCACGACCGTTGGCCTTGCCGTTCCTCCTTCTGTCAGAGAGAAAGGGACATTCATATGCTGCATG
>Ga0137383_10001638_pt1 | contig 13448 bp, 11 predicted proteins | sample SagtaG_19_FD_104817 | JGI IMG/M metagenome (GOLD analysis project Ga0137383, IMG submission 104817) | Vadose zone soil microbial communities from Sagehorn Ranch, Mendocino, California, USA - Sage2_R_40_16 metaG | ecosystem: Environmental > Terrestrial > Soil > Vadose zone | place: USA... | reverse complement strand
TGGTCAGCCATATCGCGAAAACGAATAAGCCGGATCGGATTGTGGCGCTCGAAGAGTTTGACGTAGTTATCGCGGCCCTCGCGCGCGAGCACCTTTGCCTGCCCGGGATAAACAGTTCTACCGCGAAGGCGTTCCGCGACAAATTCGCCATGGCCGTGAGAGAGCGCGACGCAGGGCTGACCGTTCCTGAATTTGTTTCGGCGATTAACAACGACGAGATCGACGAATATCTGGATCGCGTTTCGCCGCCGTGGGTGCTCAAGCCGCGTTCGGACGTTTCGGCCATCGGTATCCGCAAGGTGGAAAGCGCTGACGAATCATGGGCGGCAATCGACGAGCTAAATCAGCGCGAAGCTCTGCGCGAGCGCGCGTCATATTACGTTTTAGCTCAATTCATTCCCGGCGAAGTCTTTCACGTCGATTCACTGGTAAGCGGTGGCCGGGTGATCTTCGCCGGCGTTAATAAGTATGGCCGCCCGCCTTTGCAAGTCGCGCACGGCGGGGGCGCGTACATCTCGCGAACAATCGAGCACGATTCGGCGGAAAAGAAAAAGCTGCTCGAGATAAACCGGCGCCTGATTAAGGCGATGGGCATGCAAACCGGCGCGACGCACGCCGAATTTATCAGGAGCGAGATAGACGGAGACTTCTATTTCCTGGAAGTTGCCAGCCGCGTCGGGGGCGCCTACATCGCGGACGTTTTGGAAGCGGCGTCAGGAATCAATTTGTGGCGTGAATGGGCGAAACTCGAAGTGTCTAATTCAGCAAGGCGCGCCAGGCCGAAGCCCAGAAAGGAACATGCCGGAATAATTCTCTCTCTGGCGCGGCAGGAGTTTCCCGACACCTCTGCCTACGTCGATCCGGAAATCGTTTATCATGCAAAGAAGAAACACCACGCGGGATTGATCGTCAGGTCGGCGAGTTACGAGCGGGTAACTGAATTGCTCGACGATTACGGTCGCCGTTTCGCGGAAGACTTCATTGCGGTGCTGCCGCCGCTGGAAAGACCTGAGTGAAATAGTCGATGGCTGTCCCTTCCAACTGGTACGAAAACTTTTTCAGCGGTCTCGCGCTCGACTTATGGCGCAAGGCAATCTCACCCGAGCAGACCAAAGCTGAAGCCGATTTCATTACAGATAGTCTTGGATGCCCGGCAGGCGCTCATCTACTCGACGTGCCCTGCGGAAATGGAAGGTTGTCGTTTGAATTGGCCCGGCGTGCGTATCGGGTGACGGGTGTGGATATTTCCGATGAATTTATTGCCGAAGCGCGTTCATTGATCGCCGCAGGCTTGCCTGATCCATCCGCTGACGCGGATGGTACTAACCAGGTGCGTTCATTGATGGCCGCAGGCTCACCAGATTTATCAGTTGAGGCGAACGAGTCTCATCCCACGCGACGAGTTGAATTCATCCTCGGCGACATGCGCTTCATCGAAGGTGAAGCGATCTATGACGGTGCTTACTGTTTCGGAAACAGTTTCGGTTTTCTCGAGTATTCAGACATGGAGAAGTTTCTCAACGGCGTCGCCCGAGCCTTGAAACCAGGCGCGCGATTCGTAATTGAATCCGGCATGGCGGCTGAATCGATTGTGCCGAAGTTTGAACCGGAAGCTTCACACCAGATCGAAGACATTCAAGTGACGATCAGGGAGCAATATCTGGCCGAAGAAAGTTGCATCGATAGCGAATACATTTTCGAGTGCGATGGAAAGATCGAAAGCAGGAAGGCAAAACACTGGATCTATACCGTGGCGGAGATCCGCCGGATGCTTGAGCGGGCAGGCTTCGTCATTAATGACGTTCTTGGGTCCTTGGATCGGAAGCCTTACGAGCTCGGCTCGACTGAATTGTTCGTTGTCGCGCAACGTGCGTAATATGCGGAAACCCGAGGGTGAGACCGCGTTATGGGCACCCTCCCTGACGGTCGAGTCCCTGCCTGCTACTCGCTTATGCTCTGGCTTCGGACACCCGTTTCAGCGGCCAGATGTCTACCGCGATAGATTCCGCATATTGCAGTAACGGATCACCGGGTGGCGTGGGAATTCCTAACGATTCGATCATCGTCGATTGACAGGAGATGAGCGTCGCGGCTCGCAGGGGCCACGGCTCATGAAAGATTCGACTTCGATAAAGCTTGCCGCGGTGATACGAGTAAAGACAATAACGCTCCGTGAGAAAGAATTCCGGAGAGCCTGCTGCTGATTGTGGCAGTGGCGCCTCGATAATCCAGTCCACCTTTAGCTCAGCACGCGGGAAGCTCCTGAATTGGTCTGGATTCAACCCGCCGGCGAACTCGTCGAGCGCGGCCGCGAAGAACTCACCATAGGTAAGGGGATCGGATCGGCGCGACGAATATTTGATCGTCTTACCATCCTGGCGCAGGTGCATCTGAGCTTTGAAGTAAGGCAAATGATAAAAGGCGCGCGCGCCCCAGACTGCCGGACGACTCGCGGCGTCCAGCGAGAAAAACCAGACGCCCGGCACGCCCTGATAATGAACGTAAGTGCGCGCGTTAAGCTCGTGGAAGGCGCTCGTTCCGGGAATTGGTGGCAGGAACGAGGCGCGAATGCCCCACATCGTAAACGGGACAATTCCTATCCAGGCTGTTCCTTCAAAAGTATCGAGGGAAAGTTGTCGCGGGATCAGTGGCCGCAGGAGATCAGGCTCAATCGGCCAATGCATGAAGAGCAACTTGCCCCAGTTCTGATGCAAGAGGGGAGTGCCGTTCGGCTGCGAGCGAATCGAAAGGCGATCGATTTCCAAGATTCAGTTTTCCAAAGTCAGCGATAAATCCAACAGTCTCAGAACCGCTCAATCATTGAGGTGATGGCGAGGTTGGCTCCAATATATGGTCGAGTTCCCTGGCAGTCTTGTTTGGACTTTCACAGAACTGCTGCACCGGCGTAAACAGTTGCTGACAGTTTCGGTCCGAAGAAAGATTAATGCGTTGGCATTGCTCGACGCGCCAACGAGCGCTCTTTATGAAATCGGTTTGTTTTGGCACTTCGTCGCAAAACCCTGGCGTCTTACGGCTGACATCCAGACAGGCGCGCATGAAAAGCGTCGACGAGAGCACGCTGGTCAAGCCCGGTTCCTTCTTGTAGCGCGAAACAGATTCGTCGACACAACCCTGGTTGTCGGTAGAGCGACCAAAGTCTTTGCCTTCAGTCATCACGGCCTTGCCCTTAGCGAGCCAGGCGTCCTTGTGGCTCGATACATAATAAATTCCCGCGGCAATTGCCCCGATCGCTAACACCACGACGACTGCCAAAACGATGAGTAGGACTTTCAGCCAACCTGGCATGGTGAACCTCCAATCAGATTAGGGCGCGAATTGTTTTCTTACTTCAAATGCCTGTCAAGCCATTCAAGCACGTTGTTATGCCAGAAAGCGGAATTACCGGGCTTCAAAACCCAGTGACCCTCGTCAGGAAAATCAATCAGCTTTGATTCAACACCCATGCGCTGCACGGCCGTGAACATTTGCAGGCCTTCGCCTTCGGGTACGCGATAGTCCAGGCCATTGGTGATGATCAGAATCGGCGTGTGAAAGTTGCGCACGAAATTATGCGGCGACCAGCGTTCGTACATCGCGGGATTTGTCCAGGGCGTGCCCTTAAACTCCCATTCCGGAAACCAGAGTTCTTCCGTAGCGCCGTACATCGCCGTAAGGTTATAGACGCCGTCGTGCGAGACGAGCACCTTATATTGAAAACGCGGATCATTATTGTGACCTTCAATCCAGTCGATCATGTATCCGCCATAGCTCGCTCCCGCGGCGCCGATGCGGTTCTTGTCGATGTATGGCAACGCGGCGACTTGCGCGACCCCGTTGCTCAGATCAGTAAAAACTCTTCCACCCCAATCGCCCGAGATCTCTGCGACAAATTGCTGGCCATAGCCGGTCGAACCGCGCGGGTTCGGCATGAAGGCAACGTATCCATCGCCGGCGTAGATTTGCGGGTTCCAGCGATAACCCCAGTTGTCATTCCAGGCGCCCTGCGGACCACCGTGAATCAAGACGACGAGCGGATACCTTCTGCGCGGATTGAAATTCCAGGGCTTGACGATCCAGCCGGCGATCTTGGCGCCGTTCGCGCCCGTCCAGGTGATCTCTTCTGCGGGTTTCAAATTAAAAGCCGCGATCAGGGCATTATTTGTTGTCGTTAACGCGGTGACTCCGGTGCCATCAGCGCTCGCCCGATAAATCTCGCTCGGTTTGGTCATACTGCTGCGCGAGAAAATCAGAGACCTGCCGTCGGACGTCAAGTTCACATCGCCGTTAACTCCTTCCGCGATAATTTTCCTGATCGGACCACCGCTGACCGGAACTGAATAAATTGGCTCCAGTCCACGCTCCTCCGCGGTCAGGTAAATCCACTTGCTGTCGGGGCTGAAGGTGAATTCATCGACCCATGAATCCAGACTCTCGGTCAGGGATTGCGCGCGGCCGGTCTTGCGATCGTAAAGCATGAGACGAAAATGATCGCTTTCGTAACCGGGTATCGTTTGTGAGCGATACGCGATGAATCGGCCGTCGGCGGAAAACCGAGGTGACCCATCGTAACCGTGATTCGCCGCGGTGATGTTCTTGGCCGCACCGCCGCGCACCGAAACGATCCAGATGTCTCCGTTGGTCGAAGTCGCCTCGACCTTGTCATGATTGCTGGCAAAGGCAAGTTCTTTCGAATCAGGCGAGAACGAGTAGTCAGTCATGCCGCCGAGACTGAAGGGCGGAGCGTCATAGTCACCCGGCGTTAGATCACGCGTTTCGCCCCCCGCGGATGAGACGATAAAGATGTGACTGCGAGTCCCGTCTTTCCACGACTTCCAATGCCGGTACAACAAATGGGTGGAAGCGTGCACTTTGATCTTTGTCTGGGCTATAGATTCCGCACGTTTCTTGTTGCAGGCATCGGTATCACATTCAGGATAAATATCGGATGCAAAAGCCAGCCACTTACCGTCCGGCGACCAGACGGGATCGCCGGCGCTGGTTGATATGGTTGTGATCTTTTTGAGCGCGCCGCTCGAGACGTCGATTGTCCAAATCTGATCTTCGCCGTCACGCGCCGAGACAAAGGCGAGCTTTTCCCCATCGGGTGACCAACGCGGCGTCGCGGATGAATGTTCGTCGTTCGTCAGCTGGCGAACCTCACCACCGTTTAGCGGAACAAGATAAATCTGAGTTGTGCCTTTGTTGGCGGCCCGATCCATATCGGTGATGGTAAACGCGGCCAGATTTCCTTTAGGCGAGACCTGGGGATCGCTGACACGACGTACTTTCAAGAGATCATCGATTGTGAATCTCCGTTCCTGCGCATTAATAAACGCCGCGAGCGCAAGAAGAGCGATAGAGACGGCAACGAAACGCTTCATAAAATCTCTCCGGATTTCGGTAAGTTGTTTGGGAAAGCGCTCGTATTATGGCATCAAACCTATCGATTAGCACGTGTCGGAAAACTCAGGTAGAGCGGCAAGAGTAGATTGCTAAATGATTGAGAATTCAGTCCTGGCCGCAGAGCGGCCAAATATTTATAGCCCCAGCGGCAAAGTTTCATTCTTAGCTCCGGAAGGAGCGTAATATTCCGATCAATATTGCGCTCCCAGGGAGCTTGAATAACCTCCTAAGCAGTCGGTAGTCTAAAAGATTTCGTCCCTCCGGGACGAAATCTAAGCCGCCGTTAGCAACGTACTGACACCTTTCTTAACAGTCCGGCCAATGCCCGGATTCGCGCGTGGTGCCAACTTGAAAAAAGTCATTTTGGCGAGCGCCGCCTTGATGTACCACTCAGAACCGTCATATCTTGCGACCATGGGTTTTCATTCTGAGGCGATCTCGCTGCGGCCTGTTGCTCCCGGTGATGAAGAGTTTCTGTTTGCGGTCTATGCCAGCAGTCGCGGTGATGATCTTGAATCGTTGGGTTGGAGCTCGGCGCAGATTCGTGAATTCTTAGAGTCACAATACGAAGCACATCGGCGCGTGCTGCAAAGCGATTACCGGCGCGCGGAAGATCAGATAATCCTCGTGAATGGAGCGGCTGCCGGCCGTTTACTGGTCGAACGGCGAGATCACGAGATCCGTGGCGTGGACGTCTCCCTGCTGCCTGAGTTCCGCAACCAGGGCATCGGCGCCTTACTCCTGGTTCAACTTCAGACTGAAGCGACTCGGGCGCAAAAGCCGCTGCGAATTCAGGTGATTAGATTTAGTCCGGCAATCGGCTTACTTGAACGACTGGGGTTTGTGCGAACCAGTGAGACCGGAACCCACTATCAAATGGAGTGGCGGCCGGAGGCCTAAAACTCAGGTGCCCAGGCACCGAACACAGGAATCAAGTCTTCTTGAGAAAACCTCGGTCAATTAGATAGTCCAGAATTACCTGCGCATTTTCTTCCGCTGGTTTATGTTCTGAATCCAACTTTAGCTCCGGGTGCTCCGGGATCTCGTAGGGATCATCGAGTCCAGTGAAATTGCGGATCTCACCACGTTGCGCCCTGGCGTACATTCCTTTGGTGTCACGTTCAATGCAAACCTCGAGTGGGGCGTCGACGAATACTTCGATAAAACGTTCCGCGCCAATCATGTTGCGGACTTCATTGCGGACAGCACGGTACGGGCTGATCGCGGCACAAACTGCCACGCCACCATGACGAACAATTTCGGCAGCAACAAATCCTATTCGGCGGATGTTGGTGTCGCGATCCGCTTTCGTGAATCCCAATCCCTTCGAAAGATGAGTGCGCACCACGTCACCATCAAGCAGCGTAATCCGGCGGCCGAGCTCGAGCAATCGGGACGTAAGTATCTCCGCAATCGTTGACTTGCCTGCGCAGCTCAGACCCGTGAACCAAACGCACAAGCCCTGCCGATATTTAGGCTGATGTGTTTCACAAAGAATCTCGCTTATCTCAGGCCGGATGTACCAATCAGGCAATGGCTTCCCCGGAGACAGGTATTTTTCGCGCGCCTCAGTTCCTGAAAGCGAAACCGCTTCGTCCTTGTCCGGCACCTGGGAGGCTTCGACGTAACGATCTTCGCGGGGCAGGTAAACCATTTCTTCAAAAGGGATAGCGCCGACGCCCAACTCTGCGCTGAATTCCTGAACCAGTTGCTGCGCGGCGTACGGCATATAAAAAGGCCGCCCCGCGGAGCCGGCGCCAGGGCTGGCATGATCGCGCCCAACAATTAAGAAGTTCGCACCATAATTGCGGCGGATCACGGCATGCCAGAGCGCTTCACGCGGGCCCGCCATGCGCATCGCCAAAGGCAGGAGCGACAAAAGAGTCCTGTTTTGATCGTAGTAGCGGTCAGCTAAAACCTTATAAGTCCGAACGCGACTGTAATGATCTACGTCACCCCGAATGGTCATGCCGACCGCCGGATGCAAAAGCAATATCGCATCGTGCTGTTCGATCGCGCGTTTGGTCATCTCCTCGTGCGCGCGATGCAGGGGATTTCGCGTTTGAAAGGCAACTATACTGGTTCTGCCGAAGGTCTCCAGTTTAGCGCGCACCTGCGCCGGTGAAAGACGCAGGTCAGCGAAATCGTGATACGGCGGGAGTCTCAAAATCCGTAGCGGACCTGAGATATTGAATTTACCCCAACGATGCATTTCGGCAACCAGCGGATGGCGCAAATCCTCGGTAGCGAAAACCTTTCGCGCCGTTTCACTCAAATTCCACTGGTACACTTCTTCGATAAGCATCGTCGCGAGAACTTCGTTCTTTGCGTTGCAGAGACCGATTTCATTTCCTTCACGAACGTGTGGCCCTGGATCAACCGAGAGTGCTACCGGAATGGGAAAGATATGGCCGCGCGATAACCGCATTTCCTCGAGGATGCTTTGATAGTCGGATTTGCCGACGAACCTATCGAGCGGAGAAAAAGCCCCGGTCGCCAGCAACTCGAGATCGCAAAGCGTGCGCTCAGTCAATCGAATTGCGGGAAGGGAATTAGCGCGATCCGCGATCTCGTCTACTTCTGCTTTCGGAAGAATTAGATCAACAAGACGGCCGCCGTAGGGTTCGATTAAGGTCGAGTTGTGAGGGCTCATTCAATTTATGAGGCCTGGCTGGGCCTTTCGCGCAGACTCGGGTTCTTCATGGACTGGACAGAGCCATTTGTCGGCCGCGCGAAACTTTGAGGCCGCTTTTTCTCGCTTCCGGCGCGAGTCGCCTTCGAGCGGCAATTTGCAGTTACGAACATCCAGGATTCAACTCAGACCTCCTAATGCACATCGGAAGAGCGGGTCTGGTGAAAATTAGAATTCTACTTTGCGCGTTTGGGTTTCGTGAAATGATCCCGGTTGTTCAGGCGCCAACCGAGATGATAACGTACGCACGCTCGATTGAATATTTGATGTGGATGATTTTTGTTACTGAAGACGAATGAGGCGTTTCGCGATGCGGACGAAGACGTCTGCGCGCTCCCAGCAAGAAGGTTCCCAGTTGGATTGTAAGCAGGTTATGAGCGATGTCGAGCCATGATTAGGTGGATGATTTGCACCGTGTTGCGACTGGCGCTGCGGATCTATTTTCGCCGCATCGAAGTTGCCGGGCTCGAACATATTCCCCACGACACTCCCATCATCTTTGTTCTAAATCACCCCAACGCCCTTGTCGATCCGGCGTTCCTGCTGTGCCTGTCTCCGAGAAAAGTTTCGTTTGTTGCCAAGGCGCCGTTATTTCGCATGCCGGTCATCGGGTATCTGGTCCGCGCGCTCGATTCGCTTCCGGTCTATCGCCAGCAGGATACCGGCGAAGATGTGACCCGAAATATTGAGACTTTCGTCGCGGCGCGGAAGCTCCTGGTGCGCGGCGGAACAATCGGCATATGCCCCGAGGGTGTGTCACATGACGAAACGCATCTTAAGCGATTGAAATCCGGCGCCTCACGCATTGCTTTAGGCGCTGTGTCATCGGGCGAGCCAATGAGCCTGAAAATTATCCCCGCCGGACTCTACTACACCGAGAAGACGAGATTTCGAAGTTCGGCCCTCCTCTACTTCGGCAAACCACTGCCCGTGGAACCGGTGCCGATGGAGAATAATGGCACTCCGCCGCGCCAGGCCGTGCGCGATCTTTCTCGCCGGATTGAAGAAGCGATGCGGCAAGTCATTCTTGATGCCGAGCATAAGGAAGCCCTTTCGTTGATCGATCGGGCGGAAAGAATTTTTTCATCCGAAAAGTCAGGGAATAAAGTCGGGGAAAGCCTGACTCGCGAACTCGAACTACGGCAAAGGTTCATCGAAGGGTATGTTTTTCTTCGAGCCAATTCACCGAAAAGAGTTGCCGCCCTGGCGGCGCGCATCTCCCGGTTCGAATCTGAGCTGAACCAGGCGGGAATTGATCCGGCAGATCTTTCCCTGCCTGAGTCGGCAACTCAGACGATCGCCCGCCTGACCTCGCGGGTCTTTTTCCTGGGAGTCTTGTTTCCGTTCGCCTTGCTGGGAGCAGTCGTGCATTATCCCGCCTATCGGCTCGGCGGCTACGTGGCGCGAAGATTTTCGCGCGAGGCCGAAGATGTTATTTCAACTTTCAAGATCGCTTCGGCGCTTTTGCTCTTCCCGCTGACGTGGATCGTCGTTGCCCTGCTTGTGTACTTAATTGGGGGATTGTTCGCCGCGGCCGCCTCATTCCTGGTTATTCCACTGTGCGGTTACCTTGCGATTCGCCTTTTCGAAGAAATAGATAGTTTTATGGGAAGTGTCCTGGCGCTCACGTTGTTTTTAATCCGCCGGCGCTCGTTCGTCCGGTTGTACGCGCAGCGCGCTCTGATTCGCAAAGAAATCCAGGCGCTGGGCGATGAGTTTCCGTTAACCGATGGTTAGGTGGAGATTGGCGAAAAGCCTGTTTGGGCCCGGTAGAAATTGAATTGGCAGTGTCATCGTTTCCGCGCGATCTTTTTCACCCGAGTTCGGGTCGTGGTGCTTTGCCGCGACTTCGCCGAACGGACTCGTCGGCCTTTTTGCCCTTCGCGTTGCACGATGCCTGCTTTCTCGAGATATTCATAACTTCCCCGCACAACATTTCTGGCAACTCCGAGCGAGTCGGCTAATGTTCGTTCGCTCGGTAGCAGGCTGCCAACAGCCAGGGTCCCACCCTTGATCAGATCGCCGAGCTGGTCGGTGATCTGTTTCGTCATCGATTCGACACTTTTCCGGTTGATCCGAATTTTGATTGCCACCTCGGTTGTCCTCCAGTGTTAGAGTGGGCGCGTATTCTAGTTAGTCATCGCGCAAGTGTCAACGAATTAGCGTTAGGGTGATTAATGACCCAGCGCACCATGCTTGCGAAGAATTTCGAGGGTCTGGTTGATTGGCAAAGCCTCGATGGTGTGTCCCCGGCCGGTCATTGTCGTTGCCCGAAAGAGCGAGTTGTAAATTGCTTCTTCGGTCGCTTCGATGACGGCGAGGAAAAGCGGCGACATCGTGTCGTTTGAAAGCAAGGCGGCCGCCGGTTTCTGATTCCGAGAGTTCGCTGCGCTGCGAATGCGCAGATCATTCGCGGTCGAGAAAGCGATGGCATAATCGCCACTGCCGTTTGAGCCCGCGGCGCCGGTGCGCGCAAGTCCCATCATCGAACGCGCCGCCAGTCGTTGCAGATTTCGATGATCGATCGGCGCATCGGTGGCAATCACGATGATGATTGATCCATCGGGATTGTTCGCCAGACCAGGGTTAGTCGAACTCTTTGTCTCCAGTTCCTCTTTCAAATAATATCGACCCAATTCACGACCGACGGGCGCCCCATTGATCGTCAGGATTCCGCCAAAGTTGGTTTGGACCAGCACTCCCACCGTGTAACCGCCGAGCGAGGGAGGCAGCTTGCGAGAGGATGTGCCGATACCACCCTTGAAACCGAAGGCGATAGTTCCGGTCCCGGCACCGACACATCCTTCTTCGACTGCGCCGCCCCGCGCATTCCTGATCGCTAAGAACACTTCCTCGCGTCCCGCGTGCCGCCCGCGAATATCATTCAAATAGCCATCATTCGTTTCGCCCACGAGCGGATTGATTGATTGCACATCTTCGTTGCCCGGCAAAGCGAGCATATAGTCAATGACAGCGTCGGCGACTCGCGGCACGTTCAGGGTCGAAGTAAGCGTGACGGGCGTTTCTATCTCGCCTAATTCGTTCACCTGGGTCGACCCGGCAAGTTTTCCAAAAGCATTGCCGATGAAAACTGCGCCCGGAACTTTTTCGCGAAACAGATTTCCGCCGTGCGGCAGGATCGCAGTTACCCCTGTGCGCACGTTGTCTCCTCTTATAATGGTCACGTGTCCAACACTGACGCCGGCGACGTCGGTAATCGCGTTCAATTGTCCCGGCGGCAGGACCCCAACAGCGACGCCGGCTTCACGGGCCCGTTGACGAGCGGGACCCGATTGCGACCGTTGCGCAGAACTCTTAAGTGAATCTGGACCCATGCTCGTCATGGTTGAGATGATAGTTGCGCCTGCGAGCAGGACAAACACCGATATTCTCAGGCGCTTATTTTTCTTCGATCCATATCGCGTCGTCTTCATTTACCGGTGTTCCTTTTAGCCATGATCGACAAAAGATGTATAAGGCCCAGCATTCAACGGTGAAGGGCGGAAAACCAAGATAGCCGAGCACCGGCATCTCGAATATTTTCACGCTGCCTAAGTACGGAACTGTGTAGGTCCATTTTGAAAGCGCCCAGTAATTCCAAAACTCCCATAGCGCGCCGCACACTAATCCGGCGAGGAGCAGAGACCAGGGCCGCCGCCAATCACCGCGGCCCAGGGCGTTCGTAATCGACGGCCAGCCGCGCAAAGCATTGATTGGGTCGAGAAAAAAAATGAACGATAACCACACGAGCGGCGCCCACCAACGAGACGGAAAGATCAGCGGCACGGCGCACAGGATCCCGCCCAGGATTGCGACAGCAATCAACACTGATTTCGGAAAGCTGTTTGCCCCGCTCGGCTTTCGACGCTTGAAGAGCTTCAACGAAAAAAGCTCGGCGGTTTCAAACATCGCCGGGAAAATCGTAGCGAAAGCCCAGTCGTAACCAGCCCGGCGCAGAAACAGATTCGGCTCGAGGTTATGGTAGTGCCACCATAGTTCAAGGTCCGATTTCCAAAAACGCGGAGCGTTGTAAAACTCGAACAGCCACCAGCTTCCAATCGAAATCAGGGCAATGAGTACGAACTCAACGCGGTTGGTCATCAAGAGCGATCGCCCCCTGAGTCTAAAGACCAGCGCATCAATGAAAAGAATGTAGCCGGTCCAAACAATCGGGGTGAACCAATGACCAACGAATGAGTTTCCGCCGAATAGTAATCCTTCGGCACCCAGGATGATAGCCGCGCCCGCGTACCCGTAAATGGGATATTTCCTGTTCGTCACGCAGCCTTCCTTAACTGCGTTTTGATCTGTCGTCGCTGCCTGGAATATTTTTGAAGTTCGACCAGATCCATCGCTTTTGAGATTTCCGGGTTGCGCATGAACCAGCGCCAGATATCTCCCGTCCTTTCATTCTCAGCGCCCAAAAGGGTGATGCCCAGATCGATTCCGATCACATCGCGATCGACCCATCCGGTATTTGGATTGAATGCGTCCGCGAAACCATACCTGCCATAGGCCTGTGGGTATTTCGCGCGCATTGTCTTCAGAGCGGTAATTGCTAATTGCGGTATGAGCATCAGCGAGCCGGCCGCGGCATATGGAACGACCGTGCCGTCGATCGCTTTATCACGTGGCGGACCGCCCCAGGCAACATACCCCTTAATGCTGTCGGAAGCGCTGATCCCCCAAATGTTCGGGCCGTAGGCAGGAAAGTCTTTCGCGAGATCCATGCAGAATCGGCGATGCGCCAGCGTAGCTTTCACCGAGTTTTCGAAGTAGTCGATATGTTCGCCTTTGGTTTCACGCCGGCCGCGAAAATCGACCCAGGCATGCGAGTACTGATAAGTGAACAGCGGTGTCTTGCCGAGATACGTGTAGCCGTCGTAGTGGTTCCAGTTGCGCTTCCACGCGTACCAGGCCTGGGGCGTGATTGGATGGGTGGGCGATGCGATCGCCATCAGATACAGGATCGGATGCTCGCTGTAATCATCCCAACGAGAGTTGATGAATCCGCTTTCCGGATGCCAGCCCATTGACAGGAGTGTCGGGTGACGATTGAGCATCCAGGGAAAATCTACGCGTTCGTAGATTTTCGTGGCGAGCCTCACAATTTCCGCATCATCGTGAAAGTACTGGCGGGCGGTTAAGACGCCGGCAAGCAGCAAAGCCGTGTCGATGGACGAGACTTCACTTTTCCACCTTCGCTCGCCGGTATCAACATCCAGCCAGTGATAGAACCAACCATGCTCCTGCAAAGCACTTTCGGCAAAAAAGCGGAGAGTCGTGCGCACGCGTTCACGCGCGTCATCCGGTTCAATCCAACGACGCGCAGCCGCAATGCAGAGTGCGGTCA
>Ga0137383_10001633_pt1 | contig 13468 bp, 21 predicted proteins | sample SagtaG_19_FD_104817 | JGI IMG/M metagenome (GOLD analysis project Ga0137383, IMG submission 104817) | Vadose zone soil microbial communities from Sagehorn Ranch, Mendocino, California, USA - Sage2_R_40_16 metaG | ecosystem: Environmental > Terrestrial > Soil > Vadose zone | place: USA... | reverse complement strand
TTCAGCGGTAATACTGGCCAGGGTATCCAGGCGATTGCGTATGCCGGCCAGCGCTGCGGCAATGTCGCCGTCCGGGTCGTTTCGTTCAACTGTCGCCATACACGTTACTCCTCGCTCTTTGCCCGCATAGCATACTTTAAGGCTTGTACCAGCGCGTTCCCTACCGCATCGTGAAATTCTGTGGTCGCTCCGACGGCTATTCCCCAAGGTTCCGGTGTGCCTGGTGTCCCTGCCGTCCAATGGTAGAATTGTTTTCCTCGCTCGTCATGCTCTACGGTAATTGTGATAGGAATAGGTAGCGCAGCGAGTTCTGCCATGATCGCCCGTTCCCGTTCCCGTTGTTCATAGAGAGAGGGCAGCGGGTCCAGAAATGAGCGCAGCCAGCCCATCAGCTCCTTTGCTTCCTGCTGAGAAAGCTCGACCTGGTTGCCGGCATGATCAGAGATGTAAAACATACTCTTACCAGTGTTGAGGTCGCCGCCGGGGTCTACCCGCTCAAATACTGTCATATCAGCTACTCACTTGCAGTCAATCCGGTTTGACCTGGTTGTCACGTTTCGCCATGCTGCGCGCTGCTGCCTCATCTGCTATGTGGTAATTCTTGCCAAGTTGTTGAAAACGGTCGCCGACTGTTGGCACTTTTCACGCTCAAGACTAGCTGGCCAACTCAGCTCCTCCTTTTCAATGGATTGAAAAAGCTAAAAGAGACTTCCCTGCCCTGGCAGGTCTCCACCTGAGAATTTACGCAGTTCTCCGCGCAGGTAGGCCATGACCTCGTCGAAACGCTCGTCCGGGATCTCGATATAACTCCTGGCGCGGAAACGTCGTTTCAGACGCCCAAACACCATGGAATGGGCCAGCTGGGTCGTGATGTTGGGAGAGTGCTTCACAATCGCCACGGCAATGAGGTGGACCATCTCTTGCACATCTTCCCCATGGGCAGAAGTGAGCCGTTGGGTGCGCTCATCGATTTTGGCAACCTGGGTCTCAGTCACCTCCTGTCGATTGGTCAGCGCTTCCAGCAGATGAATAGCTTGCTCCAGCTGCATCGAAGTGCGGCCCTGAGCTTCCAGGAGTGTTCCCATATATTCATAGACGAGCGTGGTAATTTCGGTCAGGGTGTCAACCCGGTCGGCCAGCGCGAGGACCTGCGGGTCAGTTGACGGAGTAATATCTCTGGTGCGCAGTCCCAGCACGCGCATAAAGACTTGCGTAGCAGCCGGGGCGAGTTCCTCTTGGTAGGTTTCGATTTTGAGGCGGAACTCGTCGCTTTTCATGGAGTTCGTTTGCACGCCAGCGAGCCAGAGAGCGACTTTATCGACACGCAAGCAATTGAGGCGTTGATTGCCTCCTGCGGTAACGATGGGAATACGCCGCAATCCCTTCGAGAGTGATTTGGTATCTCTGATGCGTCGTATCTGCCCTCGTGTGAGAAGACCGAGGGCTTTACACATGCCAGGAAGGCTGATATAAATAATTCCGCCCGGCGTAAGGGCTGCTGCGAGATCATCTCCCAGGAACGGGACGATTTGTTGTTCGATAACCTGTTCTTCTGGGATGTCGATGTCGGTATCGTTCGCTTCGATGTCCTGCTCGTGATCGTCCATTTTTCTCCTCTACAATCCAAGGGGGGTCACAATTTGTGATACCCTTTTCACATAGTCATAAACTGCTTGCTCAACAGAGCTTCGTCCATACATTGGTGACACCAGGAGCAGCATGGCAATAGTGCTAGACATGACTACATCCGGCTATGTGGGCACTCGTCACACGCGCGAAAGCCGGGTGTCTCATGGAACTGTACCCAAAAGTCGTGCTGGCCCTTTGTGCCGATCATGATCGGCGCGCGTTTTCCGGTCCCTTGCCGCTGGCCAGCGATAAAGCCCTTGCTCCAGCACTGTGCAGCTTCATTGCGGTTAACGGTGTGCAGATCCGCGAACTCCTGCAGGGAAATGAGACCACCAGGCAAAGGCGGCGCTTCCGCCTCAGCAAACAAGCGTGGATTAGGCGTGACTGGTGGAACGCGCTGCGTCTGGAGGAGTTGCTGTACCTGTAGCTCCAGTTGGTGCAAACGACTGTCCAATTCGGCCAAGCGGCGATCCGTCGCGTCCTGCTCAGCTGGTGGGTGTCTCCATGCTTCCAGATCGCTCACGGCAATCTCGCAGCGATTTTTGTGAGGATACCGGGCCGGGAGCTTGCCAGCATGAATCGCCCTCCGGATCGTCTTATCACTGATCCCCAATCGGCGCGCCCCCTCTACAACAGTGACATACTCCATCTTATGTATTCCATATCTCATAGATGTCTAGACATAAGTCCATATACATGTAGCATAGCATATGTCTAGACAGAATGTCTAGATAGAGAATGCCATTTGCTCTTCACTCATGGCTTTTTGCCCTCAACTTCATTCAGGTAGTCTTCGACCAGGCGTGTGATAATGCCGCTGATATCGTCATCAATAGTGGCTGCGTGAATTTTGAGCCGTGTTGCCAGCTTCTGAGGCATGTACACTGTTTGCCGCTTCATCTCTTCACCAGATGCTGATGCTTTAACATCTGGCTGTCGTGTAACAGTATCTGTCGGCATAGTTTTTTCTTTCGGTCCAATGGTTTGAAATTCCTCAACGGCTTCCCGTTGCTGTTGGATGCTGCCAAATCGTTTCGTTGGCCTTATCTCTTTCTGCTGCTCGTCGCTCATCTTTCTTAACCCTCCCGCAAGTCATGAGCGAGCTGGGCGAAATCCTCAGCTGCGCGACTCTTGATTTTATGCTTCTCTGCATACTCAAACACTGTGAGTCCCTCGGACTGCGCATATGGCACAGCAGTATCCGTGCGGACCGGATCAGTCACCAGTCCATCAAAGGTATCAAGCAGCTCCTGCATATAAGCCCCGGTCATTTTCTTTGACATATCGGTATTGTAGGGAATGACGCCGCTATTCTTTAACTCGCTCTCCAGTTCACGTTTCAGCTTATTGAACATGTCGAAAAGTCCCTGCACCGCATACGGTTCCAATTCACACGGAATAAGCATCTCATCGCTGGCAATGAGTAGCGCGTCCATCACTGGGCTAAACGCGCCGGCCTGGTCGAAGAGTACGAAGTCTACTTGTCCCTCAAGTTCTACTAAAGCTCGGCGCAAGGTTTGATACGCGCGGTGATGGTCCTTGAGGTGAGTAGAAATGTGGTCCAGGTCGCTCCCTGATGGGATAACGAAGAGATTCGGGCGCGCCTCATAAATTGCATCCGTCAGTTTCACATCGCCCCGGATGATATCAGCGAGTGACGGATTGGCCCGCTTCCCTAGCAGCGTGGTGGTTGTGTTGCTTTGCCTATCTCCATCCACCACAAATACAGTCGAGCCAGCGCGTGCCAACGCATGACCCAAGTTCTGAGCGACGCTGCTCTTGCCAGTGCCTCCTTTAAAATTAAGAATTGAGATGCGTCTCATAATCCTCCTCTGTCTTAACATAATAACGCAAAGACATAGTAATGTAATAGCATACTAACATTATAGCGTTGTTACGTCAAGCCATTAAACCACATTAGTACAATAACATAACGTCGCAATAGCATAATAGCATGTTAACGTTATTATGTTAAAGCGTCAAGAAATGGCTGTAAACAAATATATCCGAGGCAAGAACCCGCCTGCAACGAAAAGGCCGGGTGGATAAGCACCCGACAAATGGCTAACTGGATACCAGGGAAAAGAAGATGCCCCAATTGGTGGCTAAGCCATGCAAACGTGACAACCTGGTCTGTCATGTTTGCATCTCCTGATATTTATCGTTTAACTTTTAGCCCTCGCCACCACGCACTGGGTTCGGTTTGCAGACAAGCGTCTGCTAAGCTTTTTGCTACCTCGGTTTTCAAACTGGCGTAACATCCACTAATCCAATCTTCTGCGTCCGCAAATCCTTGAGTTTGATATTCGCGAGCTTGGAGAATGCATTCAAGCAAATCCGCATCACGGGCGAGAAGTCCTTCGAGAGGTGTCCTCTCCTCATATTCCGATATGAGTGATGTGATCTCTTCAGCGACGGAGCTTGGAAGTCTCTCGACTTGTTCGTGCAATGCGCGTTCTTCACCATCTCCATTATGGTACCTTCTTGCTACTCGATGCAGATCGCCGACGCGCGCCTCAGCAGTGTCATGGAAAAGACACATGGTCGCCGTTTTCTGCGGGTCAGCATCGGCAAGGGAAGCAAGGACATAGCCGATGATAGCTGTGCGGAACGAGTGTTCCGCAACGCTCTCCGGCTGAGTGATGCCGAGCATTCCCCATCCAGCTCGCTTGACCTGCTTCAAATAGCCCATTTCGTAGAGATATTTTGCAACTTCAATGTTTTCCAAGTAATGCTCCTTCTAGAAATTGTTTTAATCGCCCTTTTTCTTGTAGGAGGATCTGATCACGATGATCTTGATCCAAGAAAGCTTTTAGGAATGGTTTGTACCAAAAGTGTGTATCCAGGATGGATAGCCCCTGTAATTCCAGCAGAGCGGACAATGTTAGCACGTCAAGCGCCCAACCGTTTTTGTATCGCACATTTTGGAGATGGCGAAAAAGGGCTGCGACAGTCTTTTCAGGGCAGGATATTGTCTGTTCAGAGCTATCGAAGGAATTGATATCTCCCACTTGGTCCCCGTAATAGATCAAGTGATATCTGATGTTGATAGATGCTGCTTCGCGATCATTACGTATGATCTGGATATATCGCTCAAGCATCTCTGCTCTCCCCGAGTAAAGAGCCAGGCCTAGCATAATGCCTCGTTGCACCCACTTGTTAGGCTCCTCATCGCATACTTGCTCGAGGAACCGAATAGCCGGTTCTGTTCTTAGATTGCTCAAATAGTAGGTAGCTTGTTGTCTGCGCGTTGTTGGCTCCTGAGCTTGGTTCCGGTTCCTCTGGTAAACAGCGATAAGATTTGTGGCTATCGTTGCCTTTTCGAGAAGAGAGCATTCTTTGAGCATTTTCTTGAGGTAGGTTGCAACATCGAACGGCAGACTTCCCTGAAGAACATGCTCAATAGTTTGCAGGTCGCGCTCACACATGCATCTGAAGACATAGCTTGCAACATAGTATTCTTGAAACGATTTGTGGAGGAAGGCATAATTAGATCCTTCAGCTGCACCAAGTAGTGTGCGGAAACATAAGTCATCGAGCAGCTGTGCCTCCGTAATACCATGATACCTGGAAAAGGCGCTTTTTACGAACATATATAGTTCTGAGTGCGTGAAGGTACTCACGGAATAGGGCGAGGCTGAACTTCCCATATATGTGATCCAGGCCACCTCCTGCAACAGTGTAGCCTTCTCGCTCCACTTTAACACAGAATCGGGTTTAGAAGCTTCGCGTTTGAGCCAGCGCTCGCTGTACTTTTTATACAGTGTGGTGATGCTCCACTGCCCATCAAGTATCTCTTTCGAATCTGTAAGCACATCGAGGATCATCATCAATAAAAGGGGTCGTTGTGCCAGATCTTGAAGCTCTGGGCTCATTTGTATCGTATTAATAATCTTCTCTGAAGAAGCTGTATGCATTCGTCCGGCATGCTGTTGCCACTGGCAGAAAGCGGCAATATAGTGAGTGACCGGATCATTGAAAGCGAGGGGTTGTAACTCAACCTGCTGTGGGTACAACTCCTGGAGCGGTGACATAGTGAGGTAAAAATCAAAAAAGCTTTTTCGGCAAGAAAGAACGGAAGGATACCGAAAGATTTTGCATGCAGCTCGCTCGTTGATCGAACGCTGTGTAATCTCACCTCTCATCTCGTCGAAACCGTCAAAAAGAAAAGCGATCTGATTGTTCCGGACGAGTGAGGCAAATTCCTCGTATGGAAGCGGAAATTCTTCTCCCACATGCATCCAGAGGATGTCGAGCGCACTCTCTGAAAACGAAGAGTGCTCCCGGAGAGGGATATAGATCGGGAGAGGGGAAGAGGAGTCCTCAAGAAAACGGTCAGCTAATCGCGTAAATACGAGCTTCAAGATGGTAGTTTTCCCCTGGCCAGCGTCACCGAGCAAAAGGGTTCGTTGCTTCTGGAGCAGCACTTCCACGAGGTAGTCAGTCAGATTTTGTGATGCTATGGAGCTATGCAGTAGTCTCCAGGGAGGAGGAATAAAAAGGCTGTCGTGTTCGACGATCTCGCCGACACGCAAGGCGGAAGCACCTGGTGCCATAGCGTCAAAAAGGCGAAGGCGCTGCTGCTGAAGATATTGGGCCAGAATACCATAGGTTGCAGGTGACATGACGTCGCTTTTTCCCTCTTCTCCATTGCTTTGCTTGGTGGGGTCATTAGAATATACCAGCCCAAGTTCTTCAGATGTTCGTTCAAAGCGTGTACACAATCGCCGTCGTGATTCGAGACTAATAGACTCCCCGCGCTCGGCACGTTTGATCGTCGCAGACCCGACGCCAATTTCTTGTGCTAGCTGTTCTCGCGTCAAGTTGTGAGCTTCACGTATGGCTCGAAGTGGGTGGATTTTTTGCATCACATGCATCCTTATCGATAATCCATTCCCTACGCTCACAGAATACAGTGTACTTATCTTAAAACTGATTGTCTATTGCTTTTGCCTAAAATAAGTAGCTCTGGAATCAACTGACCCAAAACTGACCCGAAACTGGCCTATTACCAACCCATCGCTGGACCATGATTCCCTCGAAATGCGCTGATTTTTCAGATACCATTGTGATGGGACAAAGAAACGAACAGAGAAAGGTACACAATCTATGGAAAGGCGGCAAGAAGCTGGATCAAGAGTCGGTGCTTCCCTTTTCAAGGAAGTCGTTCACATCCTGCCTTTTTATACGCCAGTTGGCCTTTCCTTTGGTTCCTATATTAGTAGCTTTGAGCCTTTTTTCCTTGATCCATTGATAGACGGTTTTAGTATTTACTTGAAGCTCTTGTGCTACCTGCTCTACGGTAAGAATTTCTGTCATGAAGTGTCCTCTTCTCCCCTTAAAGGGGTTGTTGTGGAAATTATAACGCGTGATAGAGGATTTGTCCATTCATATCTTGATTTTTCTTTTACTTGGAGTTATACTCCTATTAAATGACAAATTTGGAGTGTGATTACCATAATATTTATAAGAAAGTGTTGATTGTTTATCTCCTGGCTCGGGTGAGAGTCTTGGGCCAGGGTAGAAGTCATCCTCGTAGTGCGTCCCTGTAGTGTGCGTGAGAGCCGCGCCCTCCCCTAGCCAGAGATCGAGCACGGCCCCCTCACCATTTAGCCCGTAGACTGCATGGCATTGTGATTCAATCACCTCTCAGGCCATGCGTCAATCGACAATTGTTCTAATTACCACAAAGGAGTACAGACACATGGCAAGACTCAACAACGGTTTGACCCCATTGGAAAACGCGCGACAGATGGCCCTGGTCGTAGACGAAAACGACCTGGAAGAGTTGGAAACTCTCCACAAGGACCTGCTCAATCGCGTCGATCAGGCCCGGGCCGATGGTCGCATCTTCATGATGGGGCAGTATGTGAGGCTAGTCGGCCTGGTTTCGCCTGAGATCGACCGCATCCAGCGCCGCTTTAAGAGAGAGACACTGGCCGCTGTTCGCAAAGACCATAAGGGACTGAAAAAAGAAGCAAAGGAAGCGGCTGCCGAACCTACTGCCGAAGCTGCAACGGCATAGTGACTCTCTATCGGCGTCATACCCGCGCCAAAAATTAGTGGCGCACCATTGGCGCGGCCTGGCCGATCACTGGCGAATGATTGGCGCTCTCGCCTCGATTCCAAAGAGAGACGGCCGCGCATTTTTTCGATAGTTTTGAGACTTCACGAAAAGGAAATTAATGATGCAGCTCAAGGACTGGAACCCGATTGCATTAGCAAAAAAAGGCTTGAATAAGGGCCTGGATTCGCTCAACGCAACTCCAACGACACAACCCCTTGTACCGGTACCAGCAAATGGGCAGGGAACCGGGAATACCCCGGCCAGCGATGATGGGACGATCTATGCCAACGGCGAGCCGGTGAGTGGTCGCTTCATCGATAATCGGGCCTCCGACCACACTGCGCAGGCTGCCAGGCGCACCGAACAGTTTAGCCGCGTGGTTGCCTCGTTCGATGAAGACAAGCAACACCTGCTCGCTTCCATTGTGAGCAAGTTCTTTACTGGACTCGCGTACCTGGCACCGCTCCTGATTGGCTACTTTGCCGGCGCAGCGCTGGGAGATACCATCTCAGGCACATTCAGTCTCGGCGCTGGGTCCTTTAACATCTTCACCCATCTCATTTCTATCGTGCTGGAGCTGTCCATTCCCATGTTAGGCTTTGCGGTGGCAGTCACGTTCAGGCGAGCTGCTAAAGACCGCGGCCAGCTGACCCTGTGCGCGATTCTGTCGGTGCTGTTTCTCCTGCTGGCAGTTGGGAATGCGATCACCCAGGATATCCTGCTCTATCACAATCTGCCGCAGCTCACCTCCGATGAACGGATCTCCGTCTGGTTTCGCTCGTTTGGCCCAAGCATCATCGATATCCTGGCGACGATCTTCATCAGCGTGGTTGGCGTACGTAATCTGAAAAAGTACCTGGCCGACCAGCGCGAGAAGATACACGCGTTTCGCGAGGTGAACCTGGTGCATATCGAGATGGACAAAACGACGCTGCAGGCAGAACTTGACCGGCAATCGGCCATCATGGACATGCACAGCAAGCAGCAGCGTGCGGAAACCTGGAACCAGATCGAAGCTATGCAGAGCCAGGCCATGATCGAACATGCCAAACAGAAGATGCTCGACAGCCCGGATAGCGGATCATCCTACAGAAGGAGTAGGTACTAATCGATGGAGATGATGAGGCAGACCGACAGGCAGAAGCGCGAAGCAGCCGCCTACCAGTTTGAGTTACAGGCGAGCAAGCTCTTTTTGTCTGTCCGTCGCCGCCTCACCAACTACCGTTATCTCATCCAGGATGAAACGACCGGCGCGGAACTGACCGCCATGGTGCTTTGCTCCACCTGGGACTTTTACGAGTACCGATTGAATCGAGGCAGGCAACGTCTTGACCTGCTGATTGTCCAGCATCATAACGCCGTGGTTCCACTACCGGTGATCTCGCTTGACACGAGCAGGGAATACACCCCTGGCGCGGTTCCTGACATCGGGCGCGCCAACGCGAAACGTCCCAATCATGAAGAGGCCATGTTGCTGGTCTCCAAGTTACTCTTAGGGGTAGACGGCGTAGAGCGTGAATTGGAGTGCATGCCAGTACGGACCAGGCAACGCTACCTGCAACGCTGTAAGCAGTATCTACAGCCACGTGTAGGGCGCCCGTGGGCTTCATAAGCAAAGGAGACACGCATGGATCTCTTAAACCCACAACTGACCATTGAACATGTAAAGGCTCTGGCTGCGCAGATGGGTGTCACATTCACTGACAACGGCCAATCATTCGACCTGGACAAACAGGAACCACTCCGACTCGAGGGAACCTACCGCAACACCCAGACTGGCATCGATAGCGCGTATGGAAGTCTCGTAAGGCATCAAACCAGCCTGAGCAAGCTATCAGCTCATAAGAGGTAATCTATGCTCGGATTTGGCAAGCTAAAGAAAAAGCAATTACCCAAGATGAAAACCGTTCGGCTCGTTGAAAAGCGGAAAGTCACCCGCGTAGGAACTGTAAAGCGCACTATCAAGAATCGCTAGACGCCTTGAGGCGCTATCCTATAGCCTCGAAAACTCAGGATAGCGCCTCTTTAGCAGGGAGTACCTGCCACATCGATTATATCATGTGGCACTCCCTGCACAACCTAACAGGGAGTAACCACCATTATGAAACGCATTGGTTTTTACCTGGCACTATTGTGCCTTGCTGGGGCTGCACTCGCCATGGTTCGTGACCCACAGTCCACAGCACAGTCATCCACTTCCCAACAAGGAACCACCTACTACGTCTCTCTTATCGTGTACCAGCTCCAGCATAAGCCAACGATCAGTGCCGCGTTCATTCACCTGGTGCTTGTGACCGCTCACTCATCGGCGGCAAATGATAGCCAGGCGCTCTATGATCTGGGTATGCAATCAGGCATCGATCCGGTGTATGCCCTGGCATTCTTCCACCATGAGTCCGATTACGGGACCACCGGCGAGGCCCGGGTCACTCACTCACTCGGCAACGAGCGATGCATCACAGATCGCCCCTGCATTGATCGCGATCGCGGCGGCTACGCGCTCATGCGCAGTTGGGTTGATGGATTCCAGCATTGGTATGACCTGATCCTTAATCTCTATATCAGGCAATGGCACCTGGTGACCCTCGATCAAATCATCCCCAGGTACGCGCCAGTGGATGATGGCAACAACGTGCAGGGCTATATCGGCGCAGTTGAGCAAGATGTTGTGACGTGGCGCGCGGAAAGCCAGGCAAGTGTATGAATATGAACCACACTCATCGGCGCAGGTGCTACTTTTGCCATCAGGTAGGCGCGAGCGAGGCCTACTCCACCGACATCTGTATCCGCCACCAACTGCTGATCTCGTTCCGGCTACTCATTCTCCTGGCGCGTCGTGGTCGATTTGGAAAACTCTGGAGGGTGGTGAAATAGTGAACATGACCCTGCTCCAGTTTTTCATCCTGACCGTTATCCTGATCACTACGGGTCAGATCTGCCTGATCGCCCGCTATCTCCTCTGGCCGCGTCTTCGACGCATCACCCATTGCCCCTGGTGCTGGAAAGATGCCGGCATCGCCCGCGACTTTCCTGCACCCTGGTCTTCGGCCATTTGCCTGTATCATAACCGGCAGCTCCGCGTCCAGTCGAGCAGACGTCGCCTTACCAGGCCCCCGCCCGCCGCTGCCACGACGAAACCGGCAGTTGAGGTAGTGCAGCCGTATGGAGAAGAGGTGCTGCCATGACGCTGAAAAGAGGGGATTGGGCCACAGCGAGTGAAAGCGCCGCCATTGGCTGTGTGAAACGCCTCGCGCGTGATGGGAGTTGGGCGGACGTGAACTGGCATATGCACACCAAACGGATGCAACCCGCACACCTCGCCATCCAGCACACGATTCCGTTTCGACCGTTAGGATCAGGCTGGACCATGACCGATGAGACCAGGCGCGCTGAACTAGAGTGGGAGGTGCAGGCATGATGCGTGATCTCTACGCCCCCAACTATGCCCAGCGCCGGGAGGAAGCACTCTGGCGCGCAGCCGGCCAGTGCGAAAACATTATCGATGGCCAGCGTTGTCCGAATCGGATAGGCACGCTCAAGATCAGCCATGCCCACAACCTGTACTTCGAGCAGCTCTACATCCATCATGTCAACGACGATCCTGAAAACGAGGAAGCTGAACTCATTTGCTACTGCGCTTCCTGCCATATGAAAGCGCACCGCCAGCCGGTGGCCGGTGGGAAAGCCACCGCGCGAAAACAAGGCTACCGAGTCGTGAGGATCGAGCAGTTGCTTTGTCGCCTGGCAGCGTCCGGGTTCAGCGCACACTACACTGAAGAATGCCGTGTAAACTGGCAACTCGGGCCGTTTGCGGGCGAAGCTGCCGATATGATGGATGCTCTCACTATGTGCTTACACTGGCTCAGTGCTGAGGTACGTGACCTGCAGGAAGCCCTGGCCCGTGCATTGATAGAAAATCGCCAACTTACTGACATGATTGTTCGTATACAGCAGGCTGAGGAGCGCCGCCAGTGTGATACCACACTTCGGGTCCTCGGTTGCCGTTAAGATACATATGAGAAGACTATTGTGAAAGGAGGTAAGAGGATCGGGAAAATGCCCCCATGCCTCACTGCGACATCCGTTTACTGTTGTAAGTGAGGCGTGGGAGGCGGAGCGATGAAGCATGAGAGATGAGAGTACGACACGAAGAGGAGTAAACGCGAAAGTGGTCTCAGAACAACCCATAGTTACGGAAACAGTGCCTGTACGTACAGAAAAGCAGGAGATATCTCCAGCGTGGATTGCAGCAACAGCCACGCTGGAGGGAGCTATCACGAACAGCACGGAACAGTAGGAGCAGCTATGAGTACGAAAAAAAGCGCGAAAGACGATGGCGATCTTCAGCATCCCCTGCCTGGCATCGAAAGCAATCCCACCCAGCGGGAGCAACTGGCGATCATCTCGCGCATTCCGGCCCGCGAGCCGCACGAAGAACTGCTCATCCCCAACTACCAGCCGGATCGAGCTATCCGTGAGGCGGTTCTATCCCAACCGGAGGACTGGAAACTCGAAGCCGACGGCCTGGCCTACTCTGCCTCCAACCAGCTAAGTGTCTACCTGGGCGACCAGCGCAACCCGCTGCCTGTCGAGGAGGCGCTCTCCACGATCAGGCAGTTCAGTGCCTCCACTGTCCTCACAGCACGTATCGCCCTGGCCATCTGGCACAAACGGCGCTACGAGCAACACCTGGCGAAAAACGGGGCAGCCGCCCTGCGCCTGGATGAGATCCTCGTCATGCGCGGGTTCAAAAAGCGGAGCATGCCAGCCTACCCTGATAGCGGCTCGGGTACCCGCCATACCATCGGCTACCGATTGGAGGACAAACAGGCCATCCTGCTCGACCTCAGCCTGCTACAGCGCTGCTACGTGCGTGGGGAATGCACCGTCATGGTAACTGGGAAGTGGCAGCAGTTTTCCGTCGACGACGCCTATCTGCGCTATTCTGTCGTCTACCGCAGGACTGGGCGTGGCCGGGAGATCTCAGGGTTATTCGTGAGCGCGGGTGACTGGATCAATGTCTATGAAGACCAGGGAGCCTTCTTCCTCGCCGCTGTTGAGCAAAAGGTCTTCCAGCTCAACCCGCACGATGAGCAGCATGAACTGCGCATAGCCCTGTACTTGACGGAACGCTGGCGCGAACAGGCGCGTCGGGGTAGCTACGATGCGCCTATCTCGATGCAGGATTTGCTCGATGAGAGTGTGATCCCCATCGATAAAAAGCACGCCTACCGCTTCATCCCCAGGATTGAGGATGCACTGCACCAGCTGTTTGCCAAGGGCATCCTGGGGAGGGAGCCGCTGTGCCTTGATCCACCGGATAGGAAGGCACCACGCTGGACTGGAGCATGGCTGGCTTCCCAGTGGGTTTTGCTCCCTCCAGGCGAGATCATAAAGCGCTACCAGCGCATAATCACAGCCACGGGACCTATGCTGCTGGAGAACCCGAAGGCGAAAGACCCGCTCACAAATAGTCACTAACTGCTCGTACTCTCATCACACTTGCACAAGGGGAAACACTTTCCCCCGGCTAAACGGACGAAGGCAGAAGATCACTGCTGCGAGAAACCTAGTAGGGCTGTCCTATAGCACTGTTTCTGCTTCAACACGGTCGCGGTCGGGGGAAAGCTCCCCTTGATCCGTCGATATCTGCCGATCCTCGCCGCTCTATGAGCAAGCAAGCACACCATTTTACAAACGAAACCGCCAATACGGTCACGGTCGGGGGAAACTTTTTACGATGTACCTACGACACGGGCTATCTCTGGCCCA
>Ga0137383_10001625_pt1 | contig 13503 bp, 12 predicted proteins | sample SagtaG_19_FD_104817 | JGI IMG/M metagenome (GOLD analysis project Ga0137383, IMG submission 104817) | Vadose zone soil microbial communities from Sagehorn Ranch, Mendocino, California, USA - Sage2_R_40_16 metaG | ecosystem: Environmental > Terrestrial > Soil > Vadose zone | place: USA... | reverse complement strand
TGAGGTGCTGGGTGATCTCTTGTGATGCGACAAGTAAATCATTTGCAAAGGCTTGCACGCTAGGATAGCGATCGTGCGGGTCTTTTGCCAGCGCTCTCTGCAACACAAAATTTACTGCCAGCGGCATGTCAGCGCGAAATTCGCTGAGGGCAGATGGAGCAACAAAGCAATGCAGCTGCTGCCAACTGCGAGCACTGACTCCTCCATTTTTTCTCAAAGGATAGGTACCTGTGAGTAAAAAGAAACTGGTGACTGCGAGCGCGTATTGATCGGAGTAGCGACCGGGGCGCATCGCCCACACTTCGGGAGCCATGTACGCGGGCGAACCGGCCACCCATGCCGTCAGGTGTGATGAGTCAACATCAATTAACGAGGCTATACTAAAATCGGAGAGCAAGACATGCGCACCCATCTGCAGCAGATTTGCAGATTTGACATCCCGGTGCAGCACACCTCGCGAGTGAGCATAATCCAGTGCTTCCGCCACCTCCCTGGTTAGAGATACAACGCGTGCAAGAGACCAGGGGCGTTTCCCCTCGCGCACAAAGCAATCTGCCAGGGAACCCTGCTCGGCAAATGGCAAAACAAGATATGGCAGGCTGGTCGTCAGCGTAGCCTGTTGCTCGTAGATTACGCCATAGGAGAAAATAGGCATGATATAGGGATGTGATAAAGTTGCGAACAACGCTGCCTCGTGCCGGAAATTATTTACCTGGCGCTGATTGCACGAGCGGTGCAGTATCTTGATCACGACCTTGCGCTGATTGAGCGAATGCTGCTCTGCCAGGTACACATCGCTGGAACTGCCGCTGCCAATATGGGAGATAACGCTGTAATCGCCAATCAGTGCACCTGCTACCAGGCTATCGCACTTGCCACACCAGGTGCCACCGGATTCGTTGTGATGCTGATTGATACAACAGTATGCCATTGAACATGCTCCAAAGATACCAGCAAACTGGACTATCGGGAAGGGTTCGTTCTTGCCTATCTATACGCCGTATGCAGGGAGTTTTAGAGGTGCAAGTGGGAGAAGGTAAGTGAAATGTGACAGCAACACGGCAGGGTCGCCGGCGACCCTGCCGTGTTGCTGTCACATTTCACCAGGTATGATATCGATCAGAGATCACTCATAGCGCAGGACCTCGAGCGGGCGTACACGCACAGATCCATAGGCGACAATGGTGGCTGTGATCATCGCCAGCAGCGCCGCCCCGGCAATCAGCGCAAACACGATCAATCCATTGACATCAAAAGTGGTTTTGAAGACGAATCTACCCAGGATGTTCATCGCGAACGCGACGAGCAGCGTCGCCAGGAAAGCGCCGATACCAGCAATGACACCATTCTCGATGAGCACTTCACTGAGCACTGTTCCGCTGGTATAGCCCACCGACTTGAGTATACCCAGTTCGCGCCGCCGCTCTAGCATTGCCAGCGCCACGGCATTGGCAATGATGATCACGCCGGCCAGCAGGGACAAACTGGCAACCGTGGTCAGCGCCAGCAACGTGTAGTTGAGGTATTGATTGATGAAATCACCAATGTTCGCCAGGTTGAATACGAAAGCACCTGGTGCAATCCTGGCAATGGCTGCCAGCGCTTGCCCCTGCTTGTTTGTGTCAATCTTCATGTAGAAGATTGACTGTGCAAAACCCGCCGGGCTGAGCGCCTGTACTGCATTTGTCGTGGTAAGCACCGGCTCGAAGGCACCGCCAAATCCGGTTGACCGGTAGACACCGACAATCGTCAAGGTTTCGCTATGCTTTTTATCCAGGCTTAGCAGGGTAATCGTGCTGCCGACATTGACATGACCTTTGAGCGGAGCGAGATGCACAAGCTGCCAGGGAAGCAGTGCATTGTTTGTGCCCGCATCACTGGCATTCAAATTTCGCCCATCAGTAATTTTCAAGTTTGTGGTATCGGGAACCTGGCCGTTCGCCACATTGTATCCTTCAACACCACTAAGGGATGAAATCACCCCGTCACGCCCAAGGTTCGAAATGGAAAATCCTGAAGGCACATTATGTAGCACCTGTGCAATTGGCTGGCCATTGATTTGTGCCGGTGAAGTCGTGGCAATGGCCGTCTGGTTATGTTTCGTGAGGCCGGGGATCGTTGCAAGTTGGGATTGCAGGGCAGATGTATCCTTGCCCGAGGCAATCGTGACCACGTTGTAGTTCAGGCTGGTAGCGAGCGCATTGTTGATCTTATCGCGCAGATTCTGTCCCAGGATCAGAATTAAACCGATCGTGAAGACGCCTATGAAGAGAGCGAGCATGGTCGTCGTGGTACGCGCTCGCTGGCGACCGACGTTGCGCAGCGCCAGCTTTGTGTTTGACTTCCAGGTACGAGGCAGCAAAACAATCACGATGCCCAACAATGAAAGGGCCAGCAGCAGGTACCCAAAAGTCGGTAAGACCAGGGCAACCAGGACTGAGAGCACCATGCCTGCAAGGATCAGGGCCAGGTACTTGATGCTGAAACGCTCCGGAACGGGTAGTATGCTTACAATGAGCACGACTAGCCCGAAGAAGAGGCTCAACAGGCCCAGGAAGATGAACGCTCCGTAGACGGCGCTGAGGCCCAAAATGACGTCGTTCAGGATGACGATGGCTAATACACAGAACAACACCGATAGAATCAACAACAGGCCGATGGTCAACGCAATGCTGCCGGCACGGTTGCCCTCCGGCAGTTCGCGGATCACGTTCAATGGGCGAATGTTGGCGGCCTGCACAATCGGCATCAGCCCAAAGATCAAGGCCGTGACCAGCCCAATCAACGCGCCTCCGGCTATCGTCAACGGATCCAGTACGAACGGGATGTTAAGGCTGAACGCCTGCTGGATGACGTTGCGTACCAGTACGCTTACACCTATCGCGGCAGCCGCGCCAACTACTCCACCGACCAATCCTAGCAGTCCTGCCTCTAAGCCAAAAAGCAAGTACAGGTCAAAGCGCCGGTATCCGGTTGTCTTGAGCATGGCGATCTCGATCCTGCGCCGCGAAAGCAGCACCTGCATCGTGTTCACAATGCCCACCCCGCCGATGAGCAGCGCCAGCAGTCCCGCTATCTCCAGGAACTTCTTGATAAAATCCACAGTGTTCTGCTGCGATTTCAACGCATCAGTGGCAGTCTGCGTGCTCGCCAGGGGAAATTGCGCATTGATGGCTTTAACCGCCTGGTCTGTATGTGACTGGTCGGTGGCCGTGGCATAGACGGTGTCATAATAGACCGGTGCATTCGGGGAAGCTGCGTTATAGTAATCCTGGGAGACCAGCATGACTCCACTGGACTGTGCCAGCGTACCCGAGTCCGTCACGATACCAGCGACCTTCACGGTCAAGACCCGTTCATTTCCACCGGTACGTGAACCTACATGTACGTTAAAGGTGTCACCAACCTTTTTGTTGTATTGATCGGCGAGAGTCTTGTCTATGATGACCCCGTTGCCTGTGAGCAGGCCCGAGATGCTGCCATTGCTCGGATTGACGAAGGTTGGTGGGGTGACAATGGGAAAATTGGCCGGGTCTACCGCCTGAACAGTAAAACTATTCGTTACCGAGGCCGCGTTGCTCATGGAGCCTTGCGCAGTGGTAAGAGCCGTATAGCTGGTAATGGTCCCGTTGTTCTTGAGCTGCGTGAAGAAGCCCAGGTCAGCGGGCGTGAACGGCCTGGTATTCGACGTGATGGCCACATCACCACCATTGGCATCGCGCACATTGCTGGTGAGTGCGTTATTGATCATCAACCCCACTAACTGGAGTGCCACAATTGCCATCACCCCCACTGCTACGCAGAACACCGCCAGTACCGTGCGCTGCCCCCCGCGCAAGAGCGAGCGCGACGTGTAGTTGAAGTACATCGAGGCTTTCATTGCGCGATACTCCCTGCTGTGCTCTCGATGGAAGCGATCCTACCATCCAGGAGACGGATCACCCGGTCAGCATGCGAGGCCACTAGCGGGTCGTGCGTGGCGATAATAAATGTCTTGCCGGTCTGTTCGCGCAGGTAAGCAATCAGTTTCAGCACATTCTCGCTGTTTTTTGCATCCAGGTTGCCCGTCGGCTCATCGGCCAGTACAAAGGCCGGGTCCGTAGCCAGCGCTCGCGCTATGGCCACACGCTGCTGCTCGCCGCCCGACAACTGGTTGGGGCGGTGCGTCAGGCGAGGTGAGAGGCCCACCAGGTCGAGCAGTTCCCTGGCTCGCGCGGAGGGTGAGCCCTTATGTTTGCCTACGTAGAGCGGCACTTCGACGTTCTCCTGCGCCGTCAGCGTGGGAATCAGGTTGAACGCCTGGAAGACCATGCCGATCTTGTTGTTGCGCACGGCGGCCAGTTTGCCCTCGCTCATGGTGGTGATATCCACCCCATCGATCAAGACCTGCCCGCTGGTTGGATTATCCAACCCCGCGATGATGCCCAGGAGTGTGCTTTTGCCCGAGCCGGATGGCCCAACAATGGAGACAAACTCTCCACCCGTGATTTGAAAGCTGATGCCCCTAAGGATCTCGATGCGCTCACGGCCCAGGGGCAGGCTCTTAGTGATGTCGCGCACATCCATGACCACCTTGTGGTTAGCATCTTGTAGTGCAGTATTCTCTATTCCCGTCTTTTCTTGCATGGATAGTATTACTCCTTACCTGCTTGAGGTTAATCAGACAAAAGGTCAACTTGTTGTGCCCAGAGCAATATGATACCGCTGACGGACCCTCCCGCCGACCCACCAGCGTGCCTTATGGGGTGTGAAGTGCCTGGCTCTGTCATGCCGTGCACTTCATAACCCGCGCGCGACCGCAGGTCGCGAGGGTCCGCCAACGGTACTGAAAAATCGAGGAGAACCCCGATGGATAGCTATTGTAGCAACCCAATGTTAAACATGCGTAAAACAAGAGGTTGAGACTGTATTCTCCGAGTAATCTATCTAAATATACGCTTTTATTGTTACGTTTTAAAACGATGAAGGTTGTAGGTTCACAGGCAGTTGTCATTAAGCCGAAACGATCAGGTCGCGTATTGCATTATGTAGCCTAGGGAAAAGATACAGAGGATATGCAAGGAGAGACAACTGTGCTATACTGGCACATAAATCAAACATGATGTTCTGTACTGTGTTTTCTCAAAAACCGTACCAGCGTCCTTAACATAGATAAAACAAGGGGAATATTACGTATGCGCCGAGGAACATTAACAGTCCTCCTATTCATTATCTTGCTGGCGGCGGCCGCGGTCTACATTGATCTGCCCAATACGCCCGGCATACATCTTCTTGGTATCAATAACCCGCTGCAGGTGAAGCTGGGACTCGACCTTCAAGGTGGTGTGAGCGCACTGCTCGTACCTGATCCTAGCCAGCACTATGACAATCAAACACTCAGCAACGAGATGCCCGCCGTACGAGACAATATTGAGCAGCGTGTGAATGGCGGATTGGGAGTGAGCGAGCCGAACATTCGCATAGTCACCAGCAATGGGGTGCCAAGTATCTCCGTCGAACTACCAGGGTTTACAGGAAACCAGACCGATGCAGTCAATTCACTACTCAAGACCGGGCTGCTGGAGTTCTGGAATACAGGTTCTTCACCTGCCGCGTTAGGCTCGACATTTGATCCGGCACAGTATACTGCATACAATCCAGGCAACAAACCGGAATTCACAGGTGCCGATCTCGACCCTAACCAGGTATATGTGAGCCAGGACCAGGCCGGACGGCCGCAAATCAGCTTCGAGATGAAGGGAAACGCCGTCGGGAGCTTCGGTACATTCACCGGCAAGAATGTAGGTCAGTACCTGACGATCACGCTGGACAAGAAAGTCATTGAGTCAGCAGTGATCCAAAACGCTATTACCGGACAAGGAGTAATCACAGGTAGCTTCACGACCCAGAGTGCGCAGAGCATCGTGACTGTGTTAAAATATGGCTCGCTGCCCATCTCACTCAAACTCGCCAGCGAACAGACGGTTGGCCCTACGCTCGGCCAGGACTCTATCACGAAAAGTCTGATTGCAGCATTCATCGGCCTGGGTATCGTGATGGCGTTCATGTTGCTATACTATCGACTGCCGGGGCTGCTGGCAGATCTCGCGCTCCTGCTTTATGCAGCGACCACGCTCATGGTCTTTAAACTGATTGGTGTCGTGCTCTCCCTGGCAGGTATTGCAGGATTTATTCTCTCTATTGGTATGGCGGTGGATGCCAATGTGCTGATCTTTGAACGCGTCAAGGAAGAGTTGCGCGCAGGCAGACTGCTCTCTTCGGCGATAGATATAGGCTGGAAACGCGCCTGGCCTTCTATTCGAGACTCCAACATCTCCACGCTCATCACCTGCGCAGTGCTGTATGCCTTTGGCAACAACTTCGGCGCGAGCATCATCGTTGGCTTTGCTACAACCCTGTTCCTGGGTGTCTTGATCAGTATGTTTACCGCCGTTGTCGTGACACGCACCTTCCTGAATCTGCTGGTGCCGACCGGCATTGTGAGTCATCCCGCACTATTTGGGCTGCCTGCCGGCTCGATTGCCACGGCATCCCTGGCGCGGCGGAACAGCACTGTTTGATGACCGAGTAGAGGAGGAAAGTCGTGTTTAATCTTACAGGAAAACGCTACCTGTTCTTGATCATATCGCTAATCGTGATTGTCCCGGGCACGCTCTCATTGATATTCAAGGGGCTTAATGTCGGTATCGACTTCCTGGGTGGTGCTAATATTGAGTTACGCCCTGGGCAGAGTATTAGCATCGCTCAAACGAAGAACCTGGTGCAGCCTTTCAAATTTGTGGACCTGCAGGTGGTCACCGGTGATAACCCCCAGGTAGCCGGCAACCAGACCATCTGGATACGCTTGAATACACAGGTTGATAGTAATGTGCAGGACACCATCAAAAATGATTTGCATGCAAAGTATGACCAGCCGGGCAAGCCGGCTATTGCTATCAACATTGATAACTTGAATCTGACTCCCAGTCCAGGAGCAAAGCCCAGGACCGTCACCGTTTTCACGGTAACGAAGTTCCCAGGGGCTCCGCCCACTCCCAGCGCTGTTCGGTCTTTACTCAGCAAGCTGCCTGATACATCGGATCCCACAAAAGGGCCTTCAACTTCGACAGCAACGACGCCCACTGCCACAGGTACAGCCAGTGCCACGAGAACACCCGGTGCTACGGCTACACCTAAAGCTACAGGGACATCGCCGGTTCTGGTTACGCCAACGGCTACGCCGTCGTCAGCATCCAACCCGGCCAATATTCGTGTCAACGTAGTTGATGTACGCCAGGGAACGACGACACAGACGGTTACCCTTTTGACGCGCTCTACAGTCGATAATGGCACACTGCTACAACTCCAGTCGCACTTCGTGAATAGTGGCATCTACATGCAAGTGTTGCAAAATGCCACGGTTTCCGGCTCGGTGGCGGGCGAGACGACACGTAACGCTATTCTCGCTGTAATAGCAGCATCGGTATTAATCCTGCTGTATGTCTGGTTCGCATTCCGCAAGGTCGCGAAGCCATGGCGCTATGGAACCTGCGCAATTATTGCGCTGCTGCATGACGTGCTGGTTGTCGTGGGAGTCTTCTCTATCCTGGGCTGGTTGTTTGGTGTCCAGATTGATGCGCTGTTCATTACCGCACTCTTGACGGTCGTCGGTTTCTCGGTGCACGATACAATCGTGGTATTCGACCGCATTCGTGAGAACATGACACGCCGCACCTCCGAAACGTTCGAGCAGGTGGTGAATGCCAGCCTGGTGCAAACGATGGCCCGTTCACTCAATACCTCGCTCACAGTGCTCTTTACGCTGAGCGCACTGACGCTCTTTGGCGGCGAGTCGATCCGCGTTTTCACGGGAGCGCTGCTGCTTGGTATCTTAAGTGGTACATACTCATCGATCTTCAACGCCAGTATGCTACTGGTGATCTGGGAGCGGGGCGAGCTGGGTTTTGGTCGCTTCAATCGCGACCGCACACAAACTGGACGCGAGGCGCGAGAACTGGTCCGCTCACGAGGATAGGGCAATCAGTAACAGATGCTGACAGCAATCGACCATATCATTATTGGTGTAAACGACTTAGAGCGAGCGACAGCCATTTTTGGCCAAAGGCTTGGCCTGGCAGTCAGCGGCGGCGGGATTCATCCTTCTGGCGGGACGGCCAATCGCATTATTGTGATCGGCGACACCTACCTGGAGCTGATTACGGTGCGTGCGCCCGCGGAAGCGGAACAGAGTCTATTAGAACGGTTGGCGAAGGGGGAAGGGTTCCTGAATTTTGTACTGGCCTCCAACGATATCGAGGCAGATAGCCGGGCGATGACCAGGCGAGGCATTTCTATTACCGGACCAACAGCAGGGGAGTTGAGGGCAGCCAATGGCCGCATGCGAGGCTGGTCGCGCACAAATATCGAGCGTCCCGACCTGGCCCAGCATTATCCATTCATTATCCAACACGACAGTAGGGGAGAAGAACGCCGTTTCCGCCTGGCCGGCTGGTCAACACCACCAGAGCATCCCCTCGGTGTAACAAAGATACTCAGCGCTGCGATTGCGGTCGCAGACCTGGGGGAGGCTACGCAGCACTTCCAGCACATTTATGGGTTAGAACCCTCCGAACCATTCTCGGGCGAGGCCGACGGATGGGATGCGATGCTGGTTTCATTTCCACTGGGAGGTAATGACCAGGGTCAGAGCTTTGAACTGGCAGAACCCTTACCTCTTAGTGCTGAGTCAGATCAGGAAATGGACTATGAGCATTTACCTGAACCAGGAGCCCTCAGCAGGCATCTGCAAGAATTTGGAGAGAGTCTGTGCCGCATGACATTGGAGGTTGAGAGTTTAGCAGCCTCGCAGCGCTTTCTGGATGAACACGAGGTAACGTATACACTGCGGGAGGGAGCGCATCCAGTTTTGTGGATTCACCCCGACTATGCATGTGGCGCCTCAATTGTGCTGCACGAGCAGGCACAATAATCTAATCCTGAATTAAAAATTGCAGCTTCCTCTTAAATACTTTCTCAAAGAGGTCGGCCTTCTCATAGGCATGCTCCAACTCATCGTCAAGGTCAGCTAAGGGACGCACCCATAGAGAGATCGTCCAGTTATGCTCGTCACAAAGCTCCGGTTCTGCAGCCAGGCGCAGCAAGCGCCCATCATGGCTATAGTCGAACGCATCTGCAATGCGAAGCAGGGCTGCCAGGGCAGAAACCCGTTTACGGGCAGCGCGACTCAAGGCCGCGAATTCCTCGTGTGAAGTACTGGGCAACGCCCGCCGGTGATAGCGGGCAACGCAGGCAATCTCATGGCGCTCTTCTTCGGTAAAATCCGGTAACTTTGTCTCTTTAATCAGGCGATAGGAATGTTTGTGATGGCGGCGCGCCTCGACCATCATGCCGGTATTGTGCAGAAATGCTGCACGCTCCAGAAGCCGCAAGGCACGCTCATCCAATTGGTGTAACGCTCGCGTCGCCTCGAATAGTTGCGCGGAGAGACGTACCACCTGGCGAGCATGAGGCCAGTCTTCTACAAGTAATCCACCACTCAGGCGGAGTTCTTCGGAAGTTGGTTCCGAACGTTGCCACCAGGCTAGCTCTCCGGTTGAAAATGGCTTGGTCATCTTATGCTCCCGCCTTTGCACTTTGATAGTCTACGATTTATGCGTCTAATATATCCAGAATCTCACGCCGGAAGTCGCGCGCTTGTAGTGAGTACCAGTGCTGGCGAAAAGTGGTGTACTGCTTTTCGCGCAACTGCTCCTGCATTTGTAAGTACTGCTCCAGCCCGTAGCGTTCTCCGGCGGAGGGAGCGACGGTGGGTTCCAGGAGAACAGCTACCAGCTCTGGCGAAACAAGTGATTTACCTTTCTTAGGTTGTGTCTCTCCATCCGATTGCAGTTGCTCAGGGTGGATTGCGCTGTCCTGGCTTCCCAGGCAGAGCCGCAACAGGGCTATCATTACGTCACTATCATGGAGTGCACCAAGCTCCTCTTGAATTTGCTCCAATTCTTTGATGATTGGCTTACACGCCTCAGGTAACACATCTTCAAAAACTTCTAACGTATAGCGCAGTCGCTTGGCTGCAATACGCAGGTTATGCAACTCCTGAATGTGATAAGGGTGGTCTACATACCTATCCCAGGTGTATATCTCCTCCAGCCGTTCTTTGGCGATAAGACGTGCATTCTTGCCTGTTGGAGCCTGGGGGTCAAGTCCTGTAATAGGCTTAGCTTTTGCCATTGGCGGCGACTCCTTCCGGGATAAGCGATTCCACCTGCTTCTTCAGCTTGTCTTCATCTAGTGTATGCAGAAATGTTTCCAATTCTTGCTGCTTCTGCTGGCGAAAGGTCTCCAACCGCGCAATGAGCCATTGCATACCGGCCTGCTCCTCGCTTTTCATGTGCTCGAGCTGGGCGTGCAAGTTGAGTAACATGACATCCGTATCGCGTGCTGCTCCCAGGGCATCTGCGGCCCGTTTGACCTGGCGATAGACTTTCTTGAAGATTTGGGGATCGCAGCATGACTCATAGGCATCAAGTGTGGCACGCAGGCGGCGCGACGCAACGCGCATTTTATGGACGGCTTCGACATCCTCGTGCTTCAGTACCTCTTTAGGCCACTCCAGAAATTTGCGGGTACGTTCCAGCAGCATGTGCCGGCCAGACTGAGCGAACGGTTCCTCCGCTTTGACAGTGGATACTCCCGGCTGAAACTCAGCTTGCTGTTGATGGTTGGGCAAGGCAGCGCTCTGACTCACAATTTCTAACCAGTGTTCTCCGTAACGTTCATAGGCAAGCAAGACACCTTCGCGGATGCCATGCGGGCTGATGCGAATCTCGGTGAGATGCAGGCGTGACATAACCGCTTGAATAATTAACGCTCCAGCCAGCAGAATACGCGCGCGTTCAAGCGGTTGATGGTAGCGTTCAGAGACCTCTTCTGCTGTGAGCGCGCTCAATAGGCCCTGACAGCGGACCAGGTCGCGTTCTGTCAGTTGGTTACGATGCACTTCCAGTTTAAATGCATGATGGACAAGAAGCAAGAGCGAATTTGCGCTTCCGCCGGTGACGATTAGTACAGGGAGACGGCGTTTGATGCGCACACCCTGAAAGTAAGTCTGGAGGAAGGCCTCGGCAACAGTTAGCTCGTCGTAAGAGGGGGGATTTGAGGAAAGGTAACGGTCGTGCAGCCAGCCAGAGCCAATGGGTATAGAGGTACGCCAGGTGATGTGCATATTTTTTGCCGTCACCAATTCCAGGCTGCCTCCGCCCAGGTCCATTACCCCAATTTGTGCTGGAGCACCTGGTTCTCTGCTCACCTCGTAGGTCGCTCCGTAGAAGGTGAGCGTAGCTTCAGCATTTCCGCTGATGACTTGCACGGTGAGTCCTGTCTCGCGTTGAACCTGCTCAAGAAAGCTGGCACTGTTACTGGCCTGGCGAATCGCTTCGGTCGCCACGACAAATATGGGGTGCGCGCCATATTTCTCCGCCAATGTCTTGTACCGGTTCAGTACGGCAATCGCGGCGCGACATTTCTGTTGTGAGATTTCGCCTGTAGCAGTCACGCTCTCGCCGATACGCACCAATTCGACCTGGTCTTCTAGAATATCCAGGTCCTGTGGGCTACAGCGAGCGACGACGATATGGATGGTATTACTGCCAATGTCGATGGCAGCACGCACAGGGAGGGACTGCTCGCGCATGTTATTCATCACTCTCCAGCTCTAGAGAAATTCTATGCAGGCTTATCTCATCAATTGTTGTAAGCATAGGAAAGCCCGGGGTTTGTTGCTAGTCAGAATATCACTCCAATTATAACACTTTCTTAACATTTATTTGCGTGAGAGGAATGCAAAATACAACAAAAGCTTAGCCCACGAGGCGAAGTGACCGAAAGTGATCGTTCGATAGTTGGTACACAGGGGTCAGGCAGGAACGAGCCGTGAGGATCCCTGGGAGCTTTTGCTTACTGCAAAAATCCTGGCAGGATCGCTCCGTCCTCGGTCGCGAGGAAGTTGCCACACCAGGCGAGCAAGCGACTGACGCGCACCGCATTCTCGGGTACTTTGTAGCCGCGCATGGTGCGATAGCGTTCTTTGATCCACCAGCCAATGGCACGCTCACAGGCATTATTGGTGCCATCGAGCGTTTCGCCCTTGGGTCCTTGCCACTGGCGATAGCGCGTCAAGCGATGCCAGAGATTCCAGCGATCCAGAAACAAGAGCCGCAGGCGCTAGGCTACACTCTGGTGCGCTCCCTCTTGCGGCGGCACGGCTTGCAGATAGCGTCGGTGCAGCGCTTCCAGTTCAGGAGCCTGCTCCCGTTGTCGACTCTTGACGAGTTCACCTAAGCGCGTTAAGTCGGCTGCCGCCTGCTCTGGACTCACGCCAATGGCGTGAAGCGAGCCATCAGCGTCCCTCGCCACTAAAGGCTGATAGCGTTCAATCAAGGTCTGGGTGTTGCGCAGCACATGCGCTTTACAGACCTGGTGCTGCACGCCCACCTCATCAGCCACGGTCTTGAACCCATCGGCATCATCGGTGACCACTACTTGGGCTCCCACACGCGTGGCGATCGGCTCAATCCACTCGCTTCCGCGCCTTGATATCTTCTGCTGGGAGGGCATCAATGGTTAAGGCGAGACCACTGATCGAATCCACCGTGATGCCCAGTGGTAACCACTCCCCCTTGCATTTGACGCTGGTCAGATCGCCTCCTAAGGCGGGGGTTTTCACCCCTGCACACACGTGATCGCGCTTGAGCCCAGGCACGCGCTGGGCCGCTTCTTGCACCGCATCATAGACTCGACTCTTGCACAGATACACTCCAAGGGCTTCTAACGCCAACGAGGTCGCCCCATAACTTAACCCCAGCAGATACAGCATTACGGCCAGCCCTTTGACGCGCTGTGACGTCTGCGCGCGACTAGCCCCGTCAGGATAGACCCGAAAGGTGCGTTTGCAGCGCAAGCACTGCTAGCGATGCACCTGCACCTCATGATAGACGGTATCTCGCAGGGGCTTGGCCACTGCCTGGCGTAAATGAAACGTTCGACCACCACAGTCAGCATAGGCACATCGGGTGGGAACCGTGATCGCCTCGGGGTTCACTTTGGGTAACAAGATCCGTAAACGCATGGGGGAACCTCCTGTGTTTCTCTCTCCTTGCTATTTTACCAGTTTTACCGCTTTCCGAACAGTCACGACCGAAACGTGCTATTGACAGGTCGCAGTAGATGCAGTAACATAGACCTGTCCAGATGGACAAACCTGCCGAAGTGGTGAAATTGGTAGACACGCAACGTTCAGGGCGTTGTGCTCTTAAGGGCGTGGGGGTTCGAGTCCCCCCTTCGGCACCCTCCCCAAAATCCACATTTTAACTCAGCAGTTTCGTCGCCTTCAGTGCTCAACTAATAGTCCTGCTGGCGCTTCTCTTCTTCCTCCGAACACATAACTCGTTGTCCTGACTGTTTAGAATCATTCAGAACTGTTCAGATTGATTCAACTGATAAACT
>Ga0137383_10001623_pt1 | contig 13507 bp, 10 predicted proteins | sample SagtaG_19_FD_104817 | JGI IMG/M metagenome (GOLD analysis project Ga0137383, IMG submission 104817) | Vadose zone soil microbial communities from Sagehorn Ranch, Mendocino, California, USA - Sage2_R_40_16 metaG | ecosystem: Environmental > Terrestrial > Soil > Vadose zone | place: USA... | reverse complement strand
GGATAGAAGTGTAGATAGGAGAATTCCGATGGACTTATTACATGAGATAACTCACTGTCCCAATATTCAAAATTGGTTCGCCTCCCCTCAGAGCAGTAACCCCTGCGCTAAGATTATCTCAGTGCAGCATTCCCGGTCATTAAACGACCATCAAGTACCCGAACCGTGGAGTGGCGACCTGGAACCAGAAGCTTTAAACGACACTACAGTAGAGCGATTCCAACAATCTCCGCAACGTCGGTTATACCTTCTTTGCGCAGAAACTCCTCGATTCCCTCCAGAATCTCCACCCCTGCGCGAGGATTGGCAAAATTGACCGTGCCTATCTCGATTGCCGACGCGCCCGCCATGAGAAATTCGAGGGCGTCATTCGAGGTACAAATACCACCAATACCTATAATCGGAACCTGAGGGTATGAGATTCGCAGTTCGCGCGCAACTTCATGGACCATGCGCAGGGCAATCGGCTTTATCGCCGGTCCCGACAATCCTCCAGTACCATGTGCCAGCATTGGACGACGCGCGTGAATATCTATGCTCATGCTCGTAATAGTGTTGATCAAAGAAACCGCATCCGCTCCTGCTGCTGCAGCAGCCAGCGCCGTTGGGCGTAAATCACTCGCATTGGGGGAAAGCTTTACAATGAGCGGCAGAGTTGTGACATGGCGAACAGCCGCTGTGACAGCGGCCACAACCTGTGGGTTATCGCCAAAGATCGCCCCACCTGCGCGCACATTGGGGCAGGAGACATTGACCTCGACACCAGCAACACCTGGCACGCCTTCAAGTTGCTCGGCAAGTTTGACAAATTCATCAACCGTCTCACCGGCAATGTTGACGATGACGGGGGTCTGCCACCTTGCCCAGATCGGCGCATACTCCTCAACGACGACACGAATGCCCGGATTCTCCAATCCGATGGCATTCAACATACCTGACGAAGTTTCCACCGTACGCGGGTGAGCATTGCCACTGCGAGAAAACAGCGTCGTCCCTTTGCAGACCACTGCGCCCAATCGCTCTACTCCAGTGATTTTCGTATACTCCATGCCATAACCAAACGTACCGGACGCGATCATGACTGGATTGCGCAGCCGTAAGCTGCCCTCGCGGTGTGGCGCTACATCGACCTGCAGCTCCGGTTCCGTTTTTAGACTCATATCATCCCCCTCGCCTCATTGATCCGGTCGCGCAGCGACCGCGCCTCATGTTCAGCAGCAGCCGCGTAGTTACTACCATCACTGGCATATAAGATGGCACGCGAAACTGCGATGATGGCCCGTTCACCGTACTCATCCACCCCTGCCCTGACTGACACCTCCAGGTCGCCACCCTGGGAACCCACCCCGGGCACCAGGATCGGCATGTCAGGGCACAACGAGCGAATAGTGCGTAGTTCCTCGGGATAGGTCGCACCCACTACGAGGCCGCAGTTGCCCGCCTTGTTCCAGGACTGCGCACGCCGCGCAACAACCTCGTAGAGCGGCCGCGCTTCGCCATTTTCTGCTTGCACCAATAAGTCCTGAAAGTCCCGTGCGCCAGGATTTGACGTTCGACAGAGCAGCAGCACACCCTTCTCACGGTAGGCAAGAAAAGGCGCAACACTATCATAGCCCAGGTAGGGGTTGACGGTCGCAGCATCGCAGCCGTACACATCGAATAGAGCGCTGGCGTAGTTGCGGGCCGTATTCCCGATATCACCCCGCTTGGCATCAGCAATCACAGGAACATGCGTGGGAATAGCCCCGAGCACCTCCTGGAAAGCCTGCATACCGCCTGGTCCCAGGGCCTCGAAGAAGGCCAGATTGGGTTTATAGGCGCACACATACGGTAAAGTCGCCTCTATAAGAGTACGACAGAAGCGCACTACAGCAGTTGCTACAGGAACCTCACGTAGCTCGGCAGGCAGGCGATTCGGCTCCGGGTCCAGGCCCACACACAGCAGGCTATTTTGCCGGCGCGAGGCCGTCAATAACTTCTCCAGAAACTTCATACGCTTCTACCTTCAGGAACGCCTCTTGTACCAGGCTTGACCACAGGCACACCACCAGCGCACAGAGGGCACTCACCAGGCTCATACGTACGTGCAGAGACAGTCAACAGCGCGTGACAGGGGACGCCAAATCGACCGGCAGCAGTGCCGCCGCTGCGGTCGATCAGCACCTCAATGCCAACAATAGCTGGCTGGAAGCGTTCAAGCGCGCTCAACGTTTCTCGCAGCGAGAGCCCCGTAGTAAGTACATCGTCAACAATTAGCACACGCTCACCTGGAAGGAGCGTAAAGCCCCGGCGTAATTCACGCCCGGCATTTATCAATGCTGGTTCGGCCAGGAGACAGCGCGTTCCAAGCTGGCGTGCCACCTCCTGCGCCAGCAGTGCTCCGCCCGTCGTCGGGCCTACAACTGCTTCGACCGTCGCTCCGTTGTAGCGGGCAGCGATTTCCCGGCACAACTGTTCCGTGACACGCGGCCGCTCCAGCAGGCGAAACTTCTCCCAGTATTCATCGCTGTGTCGCCCCGAACTGAGCACAAAGTGCCCTAATTGCAATGTGCCAGTCTGCGTGATGATTTCCATCAGTTTATCTTGGTCGAGACTCACTTGTTTCCCCTCCCCGTCGCTCAAAAGAACTTTCTTCCTTTCTATTTTCGGCCAAGCCTGCTTCGGCATCCACATCCTGCACATGGCCGCTAAATGGCGCGATTATCCTGGCTAATTCTATCATCTCTTCTGTTTGCGAAAGCTCTCGCAAGATTATATCACGAGCCCGCCCACGTAAGGACTGGTTACGCAAGTCATCCACATCCTGGTCGCGCCGTGCTTCCCAAACAGGGCAGACTGGGAAAAATCACAGCACGAATCATCATGAACTATTTCTTCCCCGCTTCACGGCAAGTCCGGGAAGGTCTTATATAGGTATAGCTCATCTGGCAGGTACTGTCGCCGTTCTTCCTTTGTAAGATCACGGTTCACACGGGAACGGGTGGCAGCAATGAGGTCCTCAGGTCGCCAGAGCCATACAACTGCTGTGCCATCTGCGCTGGCTGTTGCTATGTAACGTCCATCTGGGCTGAAGGTAACAGCTCTCACTTCACGCTTATGGCTATGAGTTACACGAGCAAGTTGACGGCCATCCGTTATCTGCCAGAAGATGGCTATTCCATCTCTATGTCCTGTGACGAGATACTCGCTATTCGTATTTCTGCTACTTGTACTAAAGGCGATAGCTGTCACTGGTGCTTCATATGTGAAACCAAAGTGACGAATAGGAGTAGCACCACTAATATCCCATACGCCTCTTTGAGGTCCTCCTCCTCCTATCGCTACTAGGTTACGCCCATCTGGGCTGAGTCCCATAGTTTTTGTGATGTCCTCGATTGGTAAGTAGTGTATGAGTTCAGCACTCATTCCATCTATCCTCCAAAGCCGCACCAATCTATCACCACTTGCTGTCGCCAGGTAGTGTCCATTCGCACTGAACATGGTGGTAAGCACCTCACCATCATGCGGCAACTTCCTGCGGCTACCATCAGCTATATTCCAGATATATGCGAAGCCATCTGTGCTTGCTGTCGCGATTAGGTGTTCATCGGGGCTAAAGTCGATTGAGTTCACGCCTAGACCATGAGGTAGATATTTGAGAGGCTTGTCTTCAGTTAGACTTTGCAGTCCAGCCTTGCCATCACTACTTGCTGTCGCCAAGTAGTGCCCATAGCGACTAAAAGTGACGGCATTCACTTTGCCGGTATGAGGGATGCGCAGGGACAAAACCTCGTCTCCATCTGGTATTCGTAACACACGTGCAATGCAATCATCACTAGCCGTTGCCAGGTAATAGCCGTCGTGACTAAAGACAACTGAGTTCACTCTATCATCATGTTGGATGCTTCGGATCTCCTTACCCGTAGTAACGTCCCACACCCGGGCCGTACAATCGTCGCTTGCAGTCGCTATGTGTGTACCCATTGCAGTGAAGGTAACAGCATTTACCCCTCCTGCATGCATAAGACGGAGGTATTCATCACCCCTGTCTGTTTTCCAGATACGCGCTTCATTATCATCACTTGCGGTCACCACATTAGAGCCAGTTGGGGTAAATGTGGCAGTCCGTACAACGCTTGGATGATCAAATCGAGCAATTTGATGATTGCTCGCTATCTCCCATATTCTCGCAGCTCGATCATCGCATGCCGTGACGAGAGTACGGCTATCTGGACTAAAGGTCGCGGCATTCACCCTTCCAGGATGAGGCAAATAAGCAGCTACGTATCCTCTGGTTGTATGCCAGACAAGAGCAACTTTACTACTGGTCGTCGCGAGATAGCGGTCATCAGGGCTAAATGTAACTGTGCTCACGTTGTCTACATGCCGGAAACGGTTAATCTGCTTCCCGCTGCTCGCCTCCCATACGGCCGCAGTACGATCCCAGCTGGCTGTTGCTAGATAAGACGAGTTGTGATTGAATGCAACAGCAAGCACCATATCTGTATGCTCTAGTTGATGATGCAGACGCCAGGCAGTCGTTTCCCACACTTTTGCTGTGCAATCATCACTTGCTGTTGCGAGATAGCTACCATCGTGACTAAAGATCAGGCTATTAATAATACCATTATTCACATTACCATTGTGAGGGAGCTTGAAGCGTAGGGTTTCCGTCCTCCATTCCCATATCTTTGCCACGGGATCATTCTCTGCCGTTGCCAAGTATAAACCGTCTGGGCTAAAAGCTAGAGCGTTTACTGAGTTACTATGAGGCAGGGTAGCAAGAATGCGCTTGCCCGTAATGTCCCACACTCTCACCCTCTTGTCATTGCTAGCAGTAGCAAGATACTGTCCATCTAGGCTAAAGGTGATAAGATGTACCTCGTCCTCATGGGGGAGAATGATAGGTGGGGGTGCGTCACTTGTTTGACTATCAGTAATGTCCCACACCTTTGCCCTCTTATCATTACTACCGGTCGCGATACAACGCCCGTGCTGACTTACGGCAACGACACATATAATTCCTTTGTGTTTAAGGCTATTTGTAAGGCAACCAATATAAGTTAATCCATTGCGTAGAGCCTGATCAGCCTCTACACAATGGAAGCGTTGTATAGACTCTACCGCAAGAAGGAGACTAAGCGGAGGCTGATGATTGCGTATCAATTCTGCCTGGGTTGCAAGCTGACGAGCGAGTGCCATCTGCTTTTGACGTTGTGCTATTTCAAGAGCCGCGCTGAGTTCTGTCGCCCTTTGCCGTTCCTTCTCCAGTTCATCAGTCATCTGCTCCTTGCTGGCCAGGATGTACTCGCGCTGCCTCGCTGTCAGTTCGTCGCCGCGCGTGTTTAATATGTCCTCTGCCTCGGCCAGGTCTCGACCGCGTAATAGCCTCCCCTCATCGCGCTGCGAGAGGTCTTCCAGATTGGTCTGAATCCAGGCTTGCGCCCGTTGCTCAAGCTCCTGGCGCCACTGGAGAAAACGGCGATCCTTGGCAATCCAGTACTGCAAGGCTGGCCAGTGTTGGAGTAGTGCCTCGTGAATGATTTCGATGGTGGCCTCGTGACGTTGCCTATCACCATGGATGACCAGGAGGCGCGCGTCCACCAGTTCCTGGATGACTTCCTGAAGAGAGACGTGCTCGCCGTCATTGTGACCAAGCGCGATGAGCGAGGCAAGTGAGGCGGGTTGCCTGCTATCAGGTTGTCGACTCGTCTCATCCCCAAGATGGACCAGGGCAAGGAACACACGTTCGACCAGGGGGAGGCGTCCTTCTCCAAGACGGGCAAGCACGTGATTTGCCCACTGCGTTAGCCCTCCTGCAACCCCGCCGATGGCCCTGTATGACTCGCTGGTCAGGACTCCCTGTTGGCGCCTTTCCCAGACTTGCATCAGCACAAATTCAAGCAGGGGCAAGACGGTACATTGCGCCGTTTCTTCGTCTTCGTCACCTGGATGCGGACTCTCCTCCATCACATCCCGAATAATCAAGTCCGGCAACACTTCCTGGAAACGTAATCGGGACCGCTCAGCAGGTCTCAGGATGATATCCAGCAAGTCGCTCCGCTTGAGCGTTTGTGGGATGTCTATTGCGCCTCCACTCATCGCCAACCACTCTCTGAGCGCCTCGTGTTCAACAAACTGACTGTAGAAGTCATTGCGCATAACGATGATCACAGTGACGAAGGGTTCGTTGCGGAGTTGTGTCAACTGCTTGATAAAGAGGCGGCGTTGCGCCTCAGGACAGGTGACAAAGAGTTCTTCAAACTGATCGATGACCAGCAGCAGTCGCTGGTTGTCAGGATGCTGTGTGAGCCATCCGCGTACCCCACCGAGCAGTCCACCTGGCTCAACGGCCAGCCCTTGAGCGCTGAACTGCTTGAAGGGGTTATCAGCGGGACGGGTGACGATGACTCCCCAGTCTTTCCCTTGCGGTCTGTGTTCCTCTTGCAAGCGAGGGATCACTCCTGCACGCACCAGCGAAGATTTTCCACTGCCTGATGGGCCGAAGACGGTAAGGAGCTGCGGATTCGCACGCAGTTTCTTGAGCAGTTCCTGGATCGCCTGTTCACGCCCAAAGAAAACGACCCTATCCTGCTCTGTGAAGGTGCTCAATCCCCGGTAGGGGCACTCATCAGTAAGACGCAGGTCCGGACAGACACGAGAGAGCGTTTCTGCGGGGATCACAAAGTTGGCACGTGTCTGTCGCTCTGCACGATCCGGCCTGGAAATGCTCATGACCATGCCAATCACAACCTGTAATTTCTCATCCCAGACCGGTGCTCCACTGAAGCCAAGAGAAACCTCTCCACTATCCATCTGCCAAACTGGAAAGCTGTTTTCACGGGTAGGGCCGAGCACAGTGCACTTCCCCCACAGGCCATCTGTGGGTTTGGCTTCTCCGAAACCATACGATTGAAAGACATGGTCTTCAGATCCGAGGGAGCTTCCCAGGCGTAGCGGCTCTACTCCTCTGGGCAATGGCTCTTCCAGGTGCAGCACGGCGATATCCTCAGCATCAGCATCTCGCCAGCATGCTGGTTCGACTATAGCGGAGTATTTCTCTGCAGAGCGGTCGAGATCAAAAGGGGAGAAGGTGAGAGCGATGCTACGGCCGGGGCCACTCTTGGCGAGTTCGACGACATGTGCACAGGTTACGATCAGGCTATCGCCGCCAGCATTCACAACGAAGCCAGTGCCGACGGTCTTACCATCCGATTCGAGAACACGGACAATACCCGCAATCAGTTCAAATCCAGTACTTACCTCACTCATTGCTCCTCATTTATCGTTTCCAGGTGAATTTGACAGTATAATTTGCCTCCCCCGTTCCTCTGGCAACCGCAGTATTACCCACTTCTCCTGTTGCCCTAATTGCAAAGGTGACCTCCATGGTTACTGGTTGATCCTGAGCGGGCAGATTTCGTACAGCCTGCAGGAATGCTTTGGCGTTATGTTGTATCACATTCTCTACTGCTTGTTCAAAGACAGTCTGCGCTGCCGCCACACCCTTCCCCAATACTTCTTTCAGGCCTGCTTTCACTACTCCCCCCTGGGAAGGCATCTCTACTTCGTCAGTTTCTACAAGAAAAGTGCTACCGTCTTCGGCAGTAAATTGAATATACCGCGCCATGATGCTCCTCCTTATTCTTCTGATGCTGATGCAACCTGCATCGCCTGTTAAATATAGAGTTTCTTGCTCATGCCATGCTCTTAACAACTGTGTGGGAGAGCCGCAGAAGGCATCCGGAGCTCACGTGAACCCTCTCCGCCCTTACGAAGGTATACTTGTCTTGGATGACTGGCTTTAATGGTGCCAACTATCTGCGCTCCACGCCCCAAAGGATGCTGTTGCAAGAATTTTACAGCCTGCCTGGCCTTCTTAGGTGAAACAACGATGAGCATTCTCCCTTCACTAGCGAGTGCTGTGTAGTCAACATCCGGAAGATCTCCAAACGCCCTGCGTGCTTCTGGGGACACAAAGGGAGCTTTTTTATCTTCCTCGTCTAACATCTCATTTTCCGCACCTACCTGCAACACAATTCCGACGTTCGAGTGCAGCGCAATCTCGTGTGCAGCCATTGCTATACCACCACGTGTTAGATTCTTTAGACAACGTATGTCGTCACCTATGTTATCGATGAGCGTTTCTACCAGGGGATAGAGATAGAATCTATCCTTATCGCTCTCTACTGCTGGTTGGTCACCGCTATATTGCACACATGACTTTGGATTACCCTCCTTCCGTGCGACCATAAGTGCTGCATCATGGTCGCCAAGTGTCCCACTAAGCACTAAGCAATCCCCATCTTGTGCTCGTGTCACCCCTTGCCACTTCTCGTGAATAATACCCAGGCCCGTCGTGTTTATGAGCATTTCAAATGGTTTGTCCTCAGACAGAGATAGAACTTTTCTTCCTTCATTAGTACCGTAAGCATTTTCTTCTTTTCCTTTTACTACAATATGGTCAACTACCTTCGTATCACCTGTGATGATACATATTTCAAGGCTGCGTGTTGCATTAGCCATGGACTGGACAATTTCGAGTAGTCTTGGCCGAGGGAAGCCTACCTCCAAGACAAATCCTGCTGATAGACACAATGGTCTTGCACCTACCATTGCTAAATCATTGACAGTGCTATAAACGGCCAATTTCCCTATATCTTCATGCTCGAAGCGTGGAGGACTTATCACATAAGTATCCGTAGTAAGAGCTAAACGTAAACGTTCATCTTTCTTAGTTGTAAAGGGTACTATTCCTAGCTCGTTTTGGTCGATCACAAAGGACGCGGCCTCATCTAGTACATTCAAGAAAGGATTTGAAAGTGTGTAGGCAAACTCTTTCCTGAGTTTATGGGTTTTTTCACCACCGCCACCGTGTTCCCAGATAATTCGCTCTGTGTCTGCTGAAGTAGAGTTCGTAGTCATAGCTTCCTCTCGGCATCATAAAACTCATGCTTGATACCTGATATGCTTATTCGACGTTAGCTGCTGCTTCCACGATTTTCTGAAGTCGTGCTGCTGCAATTGCTGCCTGCCCAAGACTTATTCCCTCATCATTAGGTGGAACGCGCCGATTGATGTATACTTGGAAGTCCATACCCTCTAAGCGGGCTATCAGTTGCTCTAACAAGAGTCGATTCTGGAATACCCCACCACTGAGAGCGACAACCTTCAAGTCTTTTTGTTCTTGTGCCCAAGCATGCTCTCGTACCCAAACACATGTCTCTGCTAGCATCCTAGCGATTGAGGAATGGAAGCGGCTTGCAATCTCTGGGACTGATAATACCCCAGCCTGGAGATCGCTGACAATGCCTTTGATTATCGGTACCACATCGAGCGTCCTGGGGTTGTTCTCTATAGAAGGCTTGTATGGATAGGTGGCACCATCAAGCGCACAAGTCTCAGCCTGTATCTCCAGTTCAATGGCAGCCTGTCCTTCATATAGAGCCTTGTTACATAGCCCTATTAGAGCCGCTACGGCATCGAAGAGACGTCCCATGCTAGATGTGAGCGGGCTGTTTTTGCCCTGCTTTATCCCTCGTGATAAGGCGAACCATTTATCTCGATCAATCTGATGCACAAATGGAATATCCAGGTCAAGAAAAGCGTCACCGTATGCCTCTTCTAGATAAACGGCTGCCATACGCCACGGCTCACACGCTGCTGCATTGCCACCAGGAAGCGGCACATAGGCCAGATGGGCGAGTCGTTCAAAGCCCAGCATATCGGCTTTCATCACTTCGCAGCCCCAGAATGCGCCATCGCATCCATATCCTGTTCCATCAGCAGCAATACCGATGATTTGCTCCTTCAGTCCATGCTCGGCCAATACGCTGGCAATATGGGCATGATGGTGCTGGACGCCCATTGTAGGAATTCCTAATTTGTATGCATAATGTGTTGTGTAGTACTCAGGGTGTAAATCATGAACAACTACATCAGGCCTGATACCAAATAAAAACTGGAAGTGTTTCACTGCCTCCTCAAAGTAAGTCTGTGTCTCCATATCGTCTAAATCACCGATATGCTGGCTGATGAACGCTTGTTTTCCTCCCTGTTCAATTTGTCCCATCTTTCCCATACAAAAAGTGTTTTTGTTCAGAGCACCACAGGCCAGCAGGGGTACAGGAAATTCGAATGACACCTCCAGTGGCTCTGGAGCATAGCCACGCGAGTAACGGAATATCTGTTCACCACCGACTGCAAAGCGCGTCACTGAATCATCACAGCGCATATGAATTTCGCGGTTGTGCCACAGCGTAGCATCAGCTATCGGGAAAAGTCGTTTTCGAGCATCAGCGTCTTTATAGGCAATTGGCTCACCTTTGATGTTGCCGCTGGTCATCACCAGTACCGCAGGTCTCTCTCGCCCACGTATGTGGGCGAATGCATCCAAGTATATATGCATCAGTGGGGTGTATGCCAGCATAATGCCAAGGGTGTTGTATGATGGAGCGACCCCTGGTGCTACATCACAATCTGCGCGTTTTTTTAGAAGCACAATTGGCTTGCGCCAGGCCTGTAAGAGTTTTGCCTCCTCATCCTCGATCTCACAAAGTTGTTTGGCTATCTCAATGTCGGCTACTAATAACGCAAAAGGCTTTGCATCTCGGTCCTTTCTTTCCCGTAGGATTTGCACTGCTTCTGTATTGAACGCGTCGCACGCCAAGTTGTAGCCTCCAATGGCTTTGATCGCTATAATCTTCCCTGCGGCGAGTAGTCGAGCTGTTTCTAAGATCGGGTCGGCACACTCGACCAATTGGCCTGTGCTGTCGACGAGACGTACATGTGGTCCGCAGACTGAACAGGCAATAGGCTGTGCATGGAATCGCCGGTCCTTCAAATCTTTGTATTCGTGCAGGCAATCTGAGCACATCGGGAAGACGCGCATGGTAGTCATAGGGCGGTCGTAGGGAATGTCCTGAATAATAGTGAAGCGTGGGCCGCAATGCGTGCAGTTGGTAAAGGGATAGTGGTAGCGTCGTTTAACAGAGGCTTCTTTTTCGAAGTCAGATTTTAAGACCTCGTCTTTACAGGCATCGCAAACGTCTGCGTCGGGCGAGACGAGTGCAGTACGTTCTCCGCCCTTCGGGCTTTCGTGGATGTCGAACGTTGTACTGCCAAGAGGTGGAATTTCTTCGACGCTAATAAGGCGAATGACTGCTAAGCGTGGTTTATCCGCCTCCAACTTTTCTCGGAACTTCTTGACGTCTTGAGGTGTGCCTTCAATCTCTATTGTCACCCCTCTAGCGTCATTGAAGACATAGCCAAAAAGACCCAAGTCTTCAGCTAATTGGCAGACAAATGGTCGAAAGCCAACGCCCTGGACGATACCCTTTACAAAGATCTTTCGTCGTACTACTTCTTTCTTTCGGGGAAATAGCCCCCGCTTGCTAAACCAATTTCCGACTTTTACAAAGATCTTTCGTCGTACTACTTCTGCCTCTGGCGAGCCAGCATTCTCCATAACAAAACTTCCTTTTCCAAACTCTTTTGCTAAAGGCCGGTGACATATCTTCAATAGAACTGACAAAGGGCGTATATACGAAATACAGTCGAATACACACATCAAACAATCTATAGCGATAGTATCATAATGATAGAGAGTAGTCAATTTAGAGTTGGCTGAGGTTACTCACAACTCATCAGAGGGAAAAACTCTACCAGGCTTACTTCCCTACCTCTGTGCAAAGACCTCAGGCGGTGGTAAAATGCGGCATCCAGTTCCTTGACATCGCGCATCACCACCAGCAAGGCAGTGAGGAGTGAAACTGTTGATTCTTCCAGCATCTTTTGCAGCCGCTGCACTTCGTGAGGGGCAAACTGTGAGTGCTGAAGAGTTAGCCATAGCACATCAAGGATGTGCCATCCTCCGTGCTGAGCTAGAATTAGTAATGGCCCATGAGGAAGTTGATCTGCGGGTTTGTCCTGCCGCCCTTGGACCTGTAACAAGTGCGTGGGATTGTTGCCTGGAGAAAAAAAGCATGTAGGGGACGCGATGAAGTTGCGTCCCCTAGAAGCGATAGACGATAATGCTGATTGCACCGCATCGGCCATTATCGCCTCATCGCTCGGTCTGGCCGCTATAATGCAATGCTTACAACTCAGGGCATGTAATGCACGCTGTTACGCGGGTACTCGACGCAGTTCAAACAGCTTTCACTGCCAGTGATGAACTGCACCAGGCGCTCAAAGCCCATGCCAAAACCAGCATAGGGGATTGAGTCATGATCACGCAGTTGCAGGTACCACTCGTAATCTTCCGCACTGCCACCCGCGGCAAGCAGATGCTTCATCGCCTGGGAGGTCATGAGACGCTGGCGCAGGCGCACCGGGTCCTCTTCGCGTTCTGCGCCACCACACACCTCACCCACTCCCGGCAGCAGGAGATCAGCTGCGTTGACAACGCGCTCATCCTCGCGGTTCTGGCGCATATTGAAGAACTTCAGCTCCAGGGGATAGTGCGTGATGAATGTGGGGAAGTGGGTCCACTCCAGCAGGGCAATCTCGCGCCTGCGGTCGAGGTCGTCACCCCACGCGGTTTCAATACCCATCTTGTTGAGCTGCTTAACTGCCTCGGTATAGGTAATGCGGCGGAACGGAGGCTTGATGGTCTCCAGCGTGGCAATATCGGCTTCCAGCATCTCCAGTTCCTCGCGCCGCGTCTCCAGGGCAGACTTGACGATAGAGCTCACCAGGCGCTGTTCGATGTCCAACAGGATTTCGAGGTTGCCGAAGCCGATCTCCGGCTCAACCAGCACAAACTCGGTTAGGTGGCGATGATCAGCCCGCGGCTCGGCGCGATAGCTGTGATTGATCGAGTAGACACGGCGCAGCGCCTGGCTGTGAACCAACGGCTCCAGGTGCAGTTGGGCGGTCTGCGTCAAGAACGCTCTATTGCCGAAGTAGTCCAGCGGAAACAGTGTGGAAAAATCTTCACACGCGCCGGTCAGGCTCGTGATGGTAGGAGTAGTCACTTCTACGAAATCCTCAGACTCCATGAAATGCCGGATGGCCTTGAGCAGTGTTCCTCGCAGGCGAATCAGCGCAGCCATGCGCGAGGAGCGAACGAGCATATGCCGGTTGCGCAGCTGCTCCATATCCTGCAAATCACTCATATTCTCTACAAAAGGAGATACTGGGGTTGTCATAAGTTATTCCTCTTTCTTTTGTCTCTAAGCAGGGAGTGCATGTCGCACTCTAACTACTAATAACTACATGTTGACAGGTCATCATTTTCTCTAAAGCTCGCTCAACAAAACAACCGGCATCGTGTTGAGTCTTTAGAGAAAGACTGCGCGGGACGCCGTTGTCGAGCACAGCCGAGACCAAAAAGGTCAAAAAAAATTCCTCATCCCTGAATCAACGGGATGAGGAAGAAATTCTCTTCTCTGAAAAGGCACCAGGCCCACCCAACGGATGGAAAAGGAAACAAACCTGCCGCGTTAGCAGCTTCGTCCTTCTTATCCGGTGCATTGCAAGCATAACGGTACCAGGCCTTTTCCATACAACGGAACATTCGTTCGGG
>Ga0137383_10001597_pt1 | contig 13571 bp, 9 predicted proteins | sample SagtaG_19_FD_104817 | JGI IMG/M metagenome (GOLD analysis project Ga0137383, IMG submission 104817) | Vadose zone soil microbial communities from Sagehorn Ranch, Mendocino, California, USA - Sage2_R_40_16 metaG | ecosystem: Environmental > Terrestrial > Soil > Vadose zone | place: USA... | reverse complement strand
GAGCGCGACCGCGAGGCCGAACGCGGCCGCGGCGGCCGCCGCCGCGGGACGGGAGGCGACCGCCATCCCGAGCGCGGCCCCGAGCGACACGAGCCTCTCGGGGTGGCGCAGCCACAACCAGGCGCCGAGCGACAGGAACAGCATCGCCGGCCCGTGCCCCCAGAGCCCCTGGCTCGCGACCGGAAAGGCCAGCGTGCCGAAGGCGTACCCGGAGGCGAGGATGAGGGCCGCGGCGCGGGGCAGGCAGCCGGCGAGCGCCAGGAAGACGAAGGCGACCGAGCCGGCCGTCATCAAGGAGGCGGCGAGCCGCGCCAGCCGCCGGCACACCCGGTCGAATTCGGGACGGTCGTAGGCCACGCCCCTGTGCCTCATCCACAGGACCGGCCCGGCGTACACCGGCACCGCCAGAAGCGCCGGTACGACCGAGAAGGACGACACCAAGTGCCCGGCGCGGCGCTGGACGTAGTACGGAGGGGGCTCGTCGCCGATCCCCGGGAGCGTCGGGTAGCGCTCCAGCGCGAGATCGCCGTGCAGGATCAGGCTGACCGGGAGGAAGACGTTCGGGAAGGTGTCGGCCGTCCCGAGATAGCGTGGAGTCGCGCCGTAGACGGCGACGCACAGGAGAAACAGGATCCAGGCTGTCCGGCGCACTAGGTGTGTGTCCGAGTCATCGGTCTTGTTTGCACGGTCCCGCTCCCGCGCGTGGATCATACGCGCATGAAAACCTTCCGATCCTATGAACCTCAGATGGCTCATAGGCGTTTCAAGCTGCCGTCGTGGGTCCGGTAACTGTTTGTTCAGCAACATTTGACCGATCCGCGAGAATGTTCAGGCCGCCAGCGTCTGGGGGAAGTCGAGCAGGCGGAAGCGGATGGCGAGACCCATGACCCGGTGGCCGCGCTCGGTGACGCGATAGAGACGACTACCGGGGACCTTGGCCACGAAGCCATGACCACGCAGCTTGGCGATGATCCGGCTGACGCACGAGCGGCGACTCTTGAACTCCAGCGGTGACTGAGCGGTGCCGGAATACAGTCGGGCCTGGAGGTCCCGGTTGCGGAAACCGTGGATGGCATGTTCGCCGGCCAGCGCGGCCTGGAAGATCCGGTGCTCGGGCGCGGCGACCGGGTTGCACTGAGGCAATAATCACACACACCACGCCCCACCAGGGGTAAGCGCATTTTCTTAGCTGGTTTTATATCGTTATCTAGTGGCACGCTGCGATCGCTTTTGCTGTTCTTAAAATGTCAAGACCAATTGAAAGAGTTCCACCAGCGGACCACGCAGAATCTGCAGGCCGACGGACGAAAGTACAGAAGGGAGCATGGGAAGCCCGCGTGGAAGAACTGATGTACGATCGGGCACATTGTGGCCGGATACTGTCTGCCTCACTCTCGGCTGCGTGGAGAACATTGTTCTACGAGGACCAGCGTCGTGGTCATTCAATCGGAGTCGAGGGCGAGCCCGAGCATGGGAAGCAGGGCCTCGGGTTCATTTCTTCCTGTCACGGATCCCGCATGAACACCCATGACTGAGTCAGTCCCGACCCTATCTCGAGATTTTGGCAAGGTTGACCGCGAGCGCGTGAAAGCGCAAATGCGGCGCTGGCAGGATAGGGTCCTGGACCTCACGAAGTCAAACCCACTCATCGGGCTGAACCGTTCACGCGCAGCCAAGCTGTCCATTATCACCCCTGACGCCAGGACCCTGTACACGACCCTGCTCATCGACGAGATAGCGCTCATGATGCCGCTTGTTAGAAGGCGTAAACATCGAGCAGGGCATCAATTAACTATCGATTCGAATACAGACGCCGAGATCTTTGTTGAGCCGGGTGACGTGACATTCGACGCTCCGCCGGCCGAGGTGATGCGGCGGCTACGACGGGTCCACGACAACGCACGGACGTCTCTGGAGGAACGTGGCGTCACGACTCTTTACCTGACGCTTGGCGCCTTGCATTGGCAAGACGAGACTTTCGGGGATTCAGTAAGTCCGCTCTTGATGGTGCCCTGCGAGTTCGAGAGCAAGGGGCCCGAGATTGCGCTCCGACTCCGACCAGCCGACGAGGATTCCCAGATCAACCCTGCCTTGGAGTACTACCTCCGAGAACGCCACAAGGTAAATCTGCCCGCCCTCCCGGATGAGATGGAGAAGGACTCGCTGGCGACTGTCCTGGGGGCTATTCGTCGAACGGTTCAGGAGCAAAAGTGGGTGGTAACCGAGGAGGCATGGCTCGGCACGTTCTCATTCGAGTCGCTTGTGATTTACAACGATCTCCGGGCCTTGATCGACGCCGCAGGAGAGCATCCTGTCGTGGCAGCGCTGGCCCACGCGACGGTTACCTCCGGAGCGCCCGAATCGTTGCCGGGCGATCTGGACTCCTTACCAACACCTGGAACCGTGCCGATCCCAGTGCTGTCAACCGATTCGAGTCAACTCGAGGCGCTGGCTCTAGCATCATCCGGGAACCATGTGGTGGTGCATGGCCCACCGGGCACGGGCAAGAGTCAGACGATTGCCAACCTGATTGCCGACGCCATGACGAGAAACCTCAAAGTTCTCTTCGTGAGCGCGAAGATGGCTGCCTTGAACGTCGTGTACGACCGTCTCAAGGAGCTCGGGCTCCAACGCTTTTGTCTCGAAGCGCACAGCACGAAGGCTGGGAAACAGAAAATCATCGACGAGCTTCGACGCACGCTTGAGGCCGAGGTTCCTGTTCAGGGAGACGCGCTTGAACGAGAGCTCCAGTCATTACTGCGCGTCCGTGAAGATCTCAACGGTTACGCTCGTGCCCTCCATACGCCCATCCCTCCCCTCGGATTGTCGCTGTATCGGGCCAATGGACGACTCGCTCAGTTGGCCGCGGTGCCGGACGTACGTAGTCCCCTGCCGTGGGCAACGCCCTTCGAGGTACTACAGGATAAGCTCGACTCCTGCTTACAGGCTCTCGATGAACTCGCGTCCATGACGCGCGTCTTCGACCAGCGTCAGGAGCATCCTTGGTCCGGGTTCGTGGCAGAGCGCTTTGGATTGGCCGAACAAGAGAGTCTCGAACTCTCCCTTATGAACGTGTTCGATCTCAACCAGCGACTTGGCGAGAGCGCCGCCAAGATCGCCAACCTGGTCCCTGATGCTCGGGACCTCGCGTTGTCCGACTGGATGCTTCTCCGAGACGCCCTCTCCGCCCTAACAGATATCGATCGTCTACCCGAAAATTGGTGGTCACAGAGCGATGAGGATTTGACCTCGCTCGCTTCGATGTTCGAGACGGCCAGCGGTCACCATAGCGAGTTGCTGCGAATCTCTGAGGCTGTCAGCGAGGCGAGCGAATTGACTTTTGCAAGCCTGTTCGCGCTTCTCTCCCCGATCCAACAGGAGTTCGCTCGCTGGCACGCGCGTCTGAACCCCTCGTACTGGCGCTGGCGCCGCCAAGTGCAGAGCGCCCTCCGTTCAGGTGTACAGTTCTCTCGTGACGGGGTCGGCTCCCTCCACAGACTGTGCGGGCGCGCCGTAGAAATCCAGCGTTGGATGGATGAACAGAGTCCGACCATCGAAAGCTACGTTCGACAGGAGGCCAGACAGGATCCCACGGCGCTCACAGCGATGGGCCGCGCTTTCACAGTTGCCGCGCTTTGCCGAAAAACCCTGACGGCCCTTGGAAGGGCCCCTGGGGTCATAGTTGAGTTGAACACTGAGTTCCGGGCAGCGGTAGTGGAGATTCTTGAAATCCTTTCTGATGCCGGACCCACTGTCCTTCGTGCCTTCGAACAGTTGGATTCCCATTGGCCTAATGGGTTCGTGGGCTCAGCACTTGCCAGCCACGCCCCGATGCCCCAGGTCGCCGCCCGCGCGGAATCCCTCCGCGCAGCGATGTCTCAAGCCAGGGAGTGGGTACTGTTCCTGCGTGCAATGGAACGATGTGCAGCCCTCGGACTTGCGCCGTTCCTGGAGGCGTTCGGGGCGACGAGCGCCAGCGAAGCCCCAAGGATCTTCGAACGGCGGTTTCTCCGTCTTTGGGTGAGCACCGTCCTCGATCAAACTCCCATCCTCGGGGCATTCACCGAGGCCAAGGGACAGGACCTCCTTGAGAAGTTTCGGGCCCTCGATGGACGAGTGCAACGTCTGGCAATAGCCCGCGCCCAGGTGCGCGCCTCCTCAGCGTCTAACAGAGTCCGGATGGCTCAGGATGTCCAGGTGGGAGCGAGTGAAATCTCCACGCTGCGTTACGAGCTCCAGAAGAAGCGCAGGATCAAGCCACTCCGAAAGCTGTTCGCCGAGATCCCCCACGTCCTCCAGGCGCTCAAACCCTGTCTTCTTATGAGCCCGATATCGGTGTCGACTTACTTGAAGCCGGACGTCTGCCACTTCGACCTCGTGGTTTTTGACGAGGCGTCCCAGCTCCCGACGGCGGAATCTGTGCCTGCGATCCTCCGCGCGACCCAGGTCGTCGTAGCCGGTGATCCCAAACAGCTGCCTCCGACCTCTTTCTTCGAGACATCCCTTGTCCCGAGCGATGAAGATGAAGACGCGGAGGATTCCCTGGGCCAAGTCCCCCTCGAGTCTCTGCTCGACGACTGCGTAGCGGTCGTTCCCGTGTTCCGGGAGTCCTACCTCCGGTGGCACTACCGCAGCCGCGACGAGCACCTGATCAAGTTCTCGAACCACTTCTTCTACGACAACCGGCTCATCACCTTCCCTGCGGCTTCCGTCGACGCACCCGGCCAGGGGGTGCGGCTCGTTCACGTTCCCGACGGTGTCTACGACCGCGGTCGAAGCCGCACAAACCGTCGAGAGGCCCATGTCGTTGCGCGGCTGGCTGTAGAGCACTTCGAGCATTTTCCCGAACGCAGCCTCGGAATCGTGGCGATGGGTCTGAGCCAGAAAGAGGCCATCGAGGACGCCATCGCCGAAGAACTCGCCACACGGCCCGACTTGGAGCCCTTCCTCGACCGAACTCGTCACGAGGCATTCTTCATGAAGTCAGTTGCAAACGTTCAGGGAGACGCGCGCGACACGATGATTATCAGCGTCGGCTACGGTCGCGACCCGGAGGGCGGTCTTAGCATGAACTTCGGGCCCATCAACACCGATGGTGGGTGGCGACGCCTGAACGTTCTGGTCACGAGGGCGAAGTGGGAATGCGTGCTCGTGTCCAGTCTTAAAGCTTCGGAGCTGTCCGATGTGAATCCGAACAACCGAGGCGCGATCGCGCTTCGAAGTTTCCTCGAGTTCGCTGAACGGGGCGGGGACCTGCCCGCGGAGCCAGCAGCTCCGACAGCTGGCGAGACCAACGACTTCGAAGATGCCGTGCGGGCAGCCCTGGTTGATCGTGGGCTCAAAGTGGAGGCGCAGGTGGGCGCGAGCCGGTATCGAATCGACCTTGCCGTCCGCGACCGCCATGATACGCGGCGCTACGCGCTCGGCATCGAGTGCGATGGCGTCGCCTATCATTCATCGAGGACGGCCCGGGACCGAGACCTCCTCCGCCAACACGTCCTGCAGGGTATGGGATGGCGAATCCACCGTGTCTGGTCCACTGAATGGTTCCATGACCCCGACCAGGTCGTAGAGGGAATCCTCCGGAGTCTCGAGCAGGCCGAGGTGAATCGATCTGGCCCCCCCGTGTGGGCTCCTCAGGTCGACTCGGTCCAAGGAGCTAACGATCATCTCGATCTCCCAAGCGAGAAGCCGTCACCGTCCCCGCCGCCCGGGCGAAAATACAACCCGGGAGTGCCCTACTCCATTTATCGCCCCTCCCGACAGCTGGGGAGAGAGATCCTCCTCAACGAGGGGTTCTCCAAAATGCTCGCTGACACAATCGCCGAAATCGTACGTGCCGAGGGCCCCATCCATTATGAAGTGTTGGTGGAACGCCTGAAGGAACTCCACGACATCCACAAGGCCGGCTCGAATGTCCGCGCCAACGTCGATCAGGCCCTCCGGTTTGCCCAACGCAATCGAACGATCACACACGAGCCTCGCTCGAAATTCTACTTCGCTCCTGACCTCGCGCTCGAGGGCTACCGTACCGCTACGGCGGCAATCAAGCGCCCGATCGAGCACATCGCGCCGAGCGAGATCGCTCAGGCGATCCTGTTCCTCGTCGAAGATCAGTTCAGCCTGGTTGAGGAGTCTGCGCCGATCGCAGTCGCCCGGCTCTTTGGCATCGAGCGGTTGCGAAGCGACGGTGCCGACCTCATCAGGAGCACTCTCGACGACCTCGTTAACAAGGGGCTACTTCGGCGGGGCGGCACGCAGGTGTACTTGGCGTAGGGTCTTAGGTGACCGCGCAGATGGCGAGTCTGTCTCCTTGGAACTCGAAGTCCCACTCAGGCCCGAGATTGCCAAGAACGGCCGGGCCCGCGAGATGTTCCTGCCGGATGCTCTCGTGGCCGAGTTCCGTAGGTTCTGGCGGCACAAGGCCACCAGGCGCGAGGGTCTACGGCCCGTCGCGCGCACCACCCACCGCCCCCGCTCGAGCCGACCCCGAGTCCCCAGAACCAGCGCCTTCCGACTGGTAGGCTGCCGCGCCGGGTGGTCGTCGCAGTCGCCCGTCGCCGGAACCCGACCGCCCGGGATGCGGCACAGAGGTCGACGTGCGTCCATCCGCCGCCTTGCGCCCTCTCGCCACCCGCCACCCACCCGCCAGCACAGCTTGAATCAACCCGCTACCCGGTCACCCGCCCGGTTCCCCCACCCACTGTCGAACCCGGGGTTGACGGAATAGCCCTTACCGGACTTACAATCCTCCCGCTTGAATTTCCTATCCGCCGAACCGCGTTGATGCGTCAATTGTTGGAACGTCGAACCTCGCTGGAGAGTCCTGGCAAGACTACCGTTCGTTCTATCCGTCCCGGACTTCGAAGTACCGCCTCTCCGGCGGACCGAGAGTGACCGATCTCCGGGATGGCACGGCGAGGGGACCGTGTTAGGCGAAAGGTTAGCGGGGAGAGTCGAGGAGGCTTGGACTTCATCACCCAGAGGTGCGATGTGACCTGGGGGCTAAGGTAGGAATCGCGATGCATGCGATAGACCCGACTGAACTCGGAGGATGCCATGAAGGAGCGCGACCGAGAGATCCGGCCTGCTGAGACCGTAGAGAAAAGGGGGTCGGCGCAAGCACGGCTTACGAAGACGCAAATCGAGGAGTCTCTCAATCGTGCGGCGGCCGGTGCGGAGGAACTCGACAAGAAGTTGAAGAGTGTTTTTGAGCTGCCTGAACCGAATACCTTCCTCCGGATCACCCAGTGATGGCCAAGAATAAGATTGAAGTAAAGGAGTTCGAGGAGGCCGCCTTCGCGAAATGGCTCCTCGGGGCGAGCGGGGCGCTCGGTTCCGTGATTCCCAAGCAAGTCGAGTATCTTGCGCGGTATTGCGGCAGACTAGGTGCCCGGGCCGTGGTCCACGAGGCTCACTACGTGGACCGTCATTTTATAGATGATTTCGCTCTGTACTACAGCCGAATGCTGAACCCGCCGACGAATGCTGTGCAGCGGTTCCATGTATTCTCCACGTGCTTTTCGGATGACGATTTTTCGAGGATGCTGGAGTCCAGCATGTCGTCGCCTCAAGCAAGCGACGAGGTCCAGGCAGGGCTTTCGAGGGAGTATCTCGGCTTCATCTCGATCAGGCCCGTCCCATCTGCACCCGTGGGCCGAACCGTTCTGAGGAAAATGTCCGACACGACTGAAGTACGAAGGCAAATCTGGGCCACGAGCCTTCACGACGTTCATCTGGCAAATCTAAATCTCAAGATAGATGGGCTTGCGTTCCAGCAGCAGGACGTGGCTGTCGGGGCCTGTGCAACAGCTGCTCTATGGAGTGCACTCTCCCGTGTTTCGCGCGTAGAGGGAATGCGAGCGCCGACTCCAGCGGAGATTACAGAAGCAGCCACGCGCCACTTGCTGCCGCACGGACGAAACTTGCCGGCGGCTGGAGGCCTCATTATGCCGCAGCTCAGCGAGGCTATCAGGTGCTGCGGGTTTGCCCCAGAGGCGGTGCGAGCCGACATGTGCCCAGAGGTATTTGCAGTCACCCTTCATACGTATCTTCTCTCAGGCATCCCGGTTGTCATAGGCCTTCGCGGCGCCGACGAGGGGCATGCCGTAGCCGCGGTTGGCTTCCAGGTTGACAATACGGCCCACCCTCTCCTAGAAGCAAGCGTACCGGTTCGCAGCGCCTGCTTGAAGAAGTTGTATGTTCACGATGACCGTCTGGGTCCCTACGCGCGAGCATTCCTTGAGCCCTTCTCCCATCCCCAGTTGGGTGAGGGACTCCTCTTCAAGATTGAGAATGAAACCTGGCTGGTCGATTCAGCCTTGGCTCCGGTGTATCCGAAGTTACGGCTCCCGGTGCGCTCCCTCATCGTGCTCGCGGATCTCGCAAACGACGTGATCGAGAAGATCGTCGGGCCACAGGCGGCTCCCGATGTGACAGTGGAGTTTTGCTACCAGCGATCAGGAGACTACCTCTCGAAACTGGCAGGGCGGGGGCTCGGTGCGGAGTGCGCTTCCTTCCTAAGGTGCATTGCGCTGTCCAGGTGGTGCGCGGTGATCCGTTGGTACCTTGGCGAAGAGATTCTGGTCGACTTCATCTACGACACTACGGATATTCTGCGCGGACGCCCTAGTCTCAAGGCGGATCTGTTGCATGGGCTGGTTTGCATGACACCCAGGCTTTCGCCTGATTTTCGCCTGTTAGCAAGCAGCTTGGATGTTCCCTGCCTCGGGTAGACGAGGTACGCCTTTTCATTAGGGGAATACCTCTTGACTTCAAGCGATTTCGCTTTACATTGTAAGCATAATCAGCTAACTTAGGTGACGCATGGCGAAGAAAGCACACGTCCCTCCCGGAGTTTCAACGCTTGGGGAAGCAATTCGTCTTCTACGACAGGAACGGGGCCTGACGCTACGGGCGCTAGCTGAGCGCGTGGGTGTCTCCGCGCCGTTCTTGAGCGACATCGAGCATAACCGCAGAAAAACGGAGAAGATCAAGGAGATTGCTAAGGTGCTGGATGTTCCCATCGAGGAGCTCCAGCAGCTGGACGGCAGAGTCCCCCCTGACCTCAAGGAGTGGCTGGCTGGTAATCCGCCGCTGGTCGCGCTTTTGAAGGAACTTCAGAAGTCGGGCCGGCCTGTGCCGCTCGACCTCCTTCGCGAATCACTTCTGCGCAGACGGTAACAATCCCTTCCACATGCCAGGCGTTTCCCCCTGCCGAAGATCGGCCCCGTGCCGCTGATCCGGTCGGCTCACGGAACCCTTGACAGGTCCGGGTGTGTATGCTATGTTAGCTAACGCAATGGATGGGAGGTTGATGCGCCTCCCAACCGCGCGGAAAGGTAGGTATGCATAAGCCATGACCGAACAAAACCACGAAATCACGATCAGCGTGAACGGGAGGCCAGTCGTCGTACTGGGCCCAAGAATTACGGGCCGCCAGATAAAGCAGCGGGCGATCGACCAGGGGGTGCCGATCGGACTCGACTTCATCCTCTCAGAGGAGTTGGGGGATAGGCGTACACGTGTCATCGGGGACGAAGAGGAGGTAACGGTCAACAAGACCTCAAAATTCATCGCGGTCGCTCCGGATGACAACTCCTGACTGCCTGAGGAGGGGCCTGGGCGAGATGGCGAGGACAGATCGACCCAGCGCCCGGCCAATCCACGAAGCCTACGGCGGCCGGATCTCCGCGCACCCAAATGACTGGCAGCTGGATGCCTGGGACGACCTCCGACATCATTCGCCGCAGCGTTCGCGAGGCGGGAACTCAGCTTGACGACGGAAGTTAGCGCGGCTGTCGAGGAAATCAGGGGTGCATTCCCTCAGAGCGTAGTCATCGCTCAGGATGATGGAAGCGGCGGGGCCTACGTCACTGTGGAGGCCATGAGCCTTGGGGATCTCTACGTTCAGGCAGACAGTTGGATCGGCTTCCGGATCACGTTTCAGTATCCCTGCGCCGACATCTATCCACATTTTGTGCGTTCCGATCTAGCCAGGAAGGATGGAAGGCCCCTTGGTGATGGCATGGGTGGCGGCCACGTATTCCTTGGGAGGCCGGCAGTCCAGATCTCTCGCCGCTCTAATCGGCTGAACCCGGCGACCGACACAGCCTTGCTGAAGCTTTTGAAGGTTCTTGAATGGCTGAGAACTCATCCATGAGGAAGGCTTGGTACTTAATAGTCCCCGCGGAACTGTGGAAGGTTCTGGAGGCACATTTGTTTCCAGGAGACGGCGATGAGCATGGTGCGGTGATCGCAGCCGGTATGGCTGAGTCAGAGCGCCGAGTGCGGTTGCTGGCCCGTGAGCTGTTCCTCGCCAGGGATGGCTCCGATTATGTGCCCGGACAGCGTGGTTACCGCATGCTGACGGCAGAATTTGTGAGGGACAAGGCCCTCTACTGTCGTGACGAAAGGTTAGCCTACCTTGCCGTTCACAATCATGGCGGCCGTAATCAAGTTGAATTCTCCAAGGATGACCTGGCATCCCACGAAAGGGGGTATCCTGCTCTCTTAGATGTTGTTCAAGGGCAGGTTGTCGGAGCGCTTGTTTTCGCTCGCAATGCTGTGGCTGGCGATATCTGGATGCCCAGCGGCTCGCGAGTGGAACTAACTGCGGCGAGGATGATCGGCCCCATCACAAGGGAACTTACCCCTTCACCTGCTCGGGTGTCAGGCAAGCGTGCGGAGACCTACGACCGACAGGCCCGGCTCTTCGGGGACCGAGGACAGGAGATCCTCCGTAATCAGAAGGTTGGCATCATCGGAGCCGGTGGCGTGGGCTCCTTACTCGTTGAGTATCTCGCGCGTCTGGGTGTAAATCATATTGTCATCGCTGATCCGCAGCGGATCGAGATAACGAACCTCCCAAGGGTGGTTGGGAGCCGTCATAGGGACGCTTTGACATGGCTAACCCGCGAGGGACGCCCGGAATGGGTTCGTCGTTTGGGATTGCGGTTCGCAAAACCGAAGGTCTTGATTGCCGGACGGGTCGCACGTGCTGCCAATCCCAAGATCATTCTTGAGGCCATCCAGGGTGATTTCGTGGATGTCGGGGTAGCACGGCGCTTTGTCGACTGCGACTACCTGTTTCTTGCCGCAGATACCATGCAGGCGAGGCTGGTCTTCAATGCAATGGTGCATCAGTACTTGATTCCGGGTGTCCAGGTAGGCGCTAAGGTTTCGGTGGATAAAGGAACCGGAACAATCCTGCGCGCCTTCAGCGTTGTCCGTACCGTATACCCCTGGCAGGGTTGCCTCTGGTGCAATGGACTAATCTCTCCAGATCGTCTTCAGGAAGAGGCCCTGAGCACGGATGAGCGAAGAGCGCAAAAGTACGTCGAAGAGGAGGAGGTCGCGGCACCCAGCGTGATTACGCTAAATGCTCTCGCAGCTGGTTATGCGGCGAACGACTATCTTTTCAGAATCACAGGTCTCCGGAACGAAGCTGCCGCCGACGATTTTGTCTATTTCGAGCCCGGCGTCGAGGAGGTCAGATTCGACCGTCCACGCCGCGATGAAGAGTGCATCCAATGCGGCTCTGGTCCGCGGAGTCGAAGAGGCCGGGGGGACGGAGCATCATTGCCGACCAGGGAGGGTTGAGCGCGTAGGAAGTATAAGCTGCGTTCCGTGGTCCGGTAACGACCGCGCTAGGAAGTTGAGGCTGCGATTCCAGGTTCGGTAGGGGCTATTCCGTCAACCCCGGGTTCGACAGTGGGTGGGGGAACCAGGCGGGTGACCGGGTGGCGGCCCTCAAGGCTTTGCCAGCTCGACGATCTTTAGTAGCGTTTCTGGACGCAGTGGACCTGTGCGACCCGAACACCGGGCAGTGCGTGAACTCGCCTCTGGTGTGCGACGACGGCAACGTCTGCACCCGCGACTCCTGCGATCCTCGCGCCGGCGGCTGCGTCTTCACGCCGCTCGTCGGGCAGCCCTGTGACGACGGCGACCTGTGCACGACGAACGACGTCTGCCGCCAGATCGTCGGGGGGCCCGTGGCGTGCGTCGGGACGCCGGTGGCCTGCGACGACGGGAACCCGTGCACCGCCGACCGCTGCGACCCGTCGACCGGCCAGTGCCTGAGCGTGCCGATCAACTGCGACGACGGGAACGCCTGCACCCTGGATTCCTGCGACACCGCCACGGGGCTGTGCGTCCACGCGCCGGTCAAGGTGAGTGAGCCGAATCCGCTCAGCTTCCGCGACCAGGTCACGATGGTGTGGCCGCCGACGGCGGACGCGACGCACTGGAACACCTACCGGGGGACCATACCAGCCGCCATGCTCGGCAGCCGGTTGCCCGCGTCCGTGTACGACCAGCTGTGCTACGAGAGCGATGACTCGGGGGGTAACGGCGCCACCACCGCGATCGATCCGGCGAACCCGCCCCGGGGCACGGCGTTCTACTATCTGGCGAGCGGCGAGAACGCCTGCGGCGAGAGCCTGATCGGCCAGCCCTCGTCGCCGCCCGGCGCGGTGATACCGAACACCTCGCCGTGCCCGACGCCTCCATAGAGGACCGCGTCAGGCTTCGGCTAGAATTGCCCTTTCCGGAGCCGTGAGCGCATGCCCCGCACCCTCTTCGAGAAAGTCTGGGACGCCCACCTGGTGCGCCCCGAGACCGCCGACACCCCGGCCGTCCTGTACGTCGACCTGCACCTGGTCCACGAGGTGACCTCGCCCCAGGCGTTCGCGATGCTGCGCGAGCGCGGGCGCAGGGTGCGGCGGCCGGAACTGACGGTGGCGACGATGGACCACTCGACGCCCACGACGCCGCGCGGGGCGGACGGGCGGATCCCGGTGACCGACAAGGAAGCGGCGGCGCAGATCGCGCAGCTCGAGACCAACTGCCGTGACTTCGGCATCCCGCTCTACGTCCTGGGGAGCGAGCGGCAGGGGATCGTGCACGTCATCGGGCCGGAGCTGGGGCTGACGCAGCCCGGGATGACGATCGTCTGCGGCGACAGCCACACATCGACGCACGGCGCCTTCGGGGCGCTGGCGTTCGGCATCGGCACGACGGAAGTCGCGCACGTCCTGATGACGCAGTGCCTCTTGCAGACCCGGCCGAAGACTCTCCAGATCCGGGTCGAGGGACGGCTCCATCCCGGCGTGACCGCGAAGGACCTCATCCTGGGGATCATCGCGACGATCGGCGTCGGGGGCGGGACCGGCCACGTGATCGAGTACGCGGGGCCGGCGATCCGGGCGCTGTCGATGGAAGAGCGGATGACGGTCTGCAACATGTCGATCGAGGCGGGGGCGTGCGCCGGGATGATCGCCCCGGACGACACGACGTTCGAGTACCTGGCGGGCCGGCCGCACGCGCCGCAGGGCGAAGCGTGGGAGCGGGCGCTCGCGGCCTGGAGGCGCCTGCCGACCGACGACGGGGCGGCGCACGATCGTGTGATCGACGTCGACGCCTCGGCGCTCGAGCCGATGATCACCTATGGCACCAACCCGGGGATGGCGGTGCCGGTGCGCGGCGCCGTGCCGCCGTCCGACGGGCAGGCGTCGATGGAGCGGGCGCTCGGCTACATGGGGCTGCGCCCGGGTCAGCGACTCCTGGGGCAT
>Ga0137383_10001596_pt1 | contig 13575 bp, 15 predicted proteins | sample SagtaG_19_FD_104817 | JGI IMG/M metagenome (GOLD analysis project Ga0137383, IMG submission 104817) | Vadose zone soil microbial communities from Sagehorn Ranch, Mendocino, California, USA - Sage2_R_40_16 metaG | ecosystem: Environmental > Terrestrial > Soil > Vadose zone | place: USA... | reverse complement strand
TAGCCTCCGTGGATGCTGATTTCTTTTTGACGGGCATTCTAACATTGACGTTAACGTTAAACTTGTGGTATACTATATTTGTTCTCCTGAATATCTTTTCAGTGTCATTACCATACGAGGGGGGGTGCATAGCATGATGGCTGATATAGATGAACAAAGCCTCTTTACGATTGAACAGGTAGCGATACGCACTGGATTCACCAAACGCACACTGCGTTATTATGAGGAGGTTGGGTTGCTTCCTCCTACTGGCCGTACAGAGGGCAATTACCGACGCTACAGTGAAGCTGACCTCGCGCGGCTCGAACGCATTAAAAATTTGCGCGATTTGCTCGGGTTTTCTCTTTCCGATATCCGTGAAATTATGGAGGCGGAGGATGAGCGAGGACAGATCAAAGTTGCTTACAGGCATGAGACTGAAGCAACGGCAAAGGCGGCGCAACTAAACCGAGCAGATGAATTGATACACGCTCAGCTTCAAGTAATTGAGAAGAAATTGGCGGGGCTGGAGCAGATGAAAGCCGCACTCATGGCCAAACTTGATCATCATGAACATAAACGCAATGAATTATTACAATACAATAACGAGGTAATACATAATAGTTAGAACGGATTCCTGGTAATATGCAAACTCTTCCAGAAGCACAAAAGGATATACAAGATATCACTTCACTCCCAGAACAGCAGCAGGTAAAAGGCCTGCTGCGAGCGTTTTTAGCGCTACGGCACCGCAACTTCCGCTTATTCTGGTTTGGTCAGATGATTTCTCTGATGGGGACGTGGATGCAGACGATTGGGCAGGCATGGCTTGTACTCCAGCTCACGCATAGTGCGTGGCTGCTGGGTATTGTCGGTGCCCTGCAATTCTTGCCTGTGATGCTGCTCTCGCTGTTTGGAGGTGTGCTGGCTGACCGTCTGCCGAAACGAACTGTGTTATTATTTACACAATCATTTGCAATGCTGCAGGCGGCTGTGCTGTGGACACTGGTTGCGACGGGCGAGGTACGCTTGTGGCACGTCCTGGTACTGGCAACTTTACTTGGTCTGACCAACGCGATCGATATGCCCACGCGCCAGGCATTTGTCGTCGAGATGGTAGGGCGTGAAGACTTGCCAAATGCGATTGCTTTGAACTCATCGCTTTTCAATTTGGCACGTATTGTTGGCCCTGGTATTGGTGGGCTTATTATCGCGTGGGCCGGCGTTGCACCACTCTTCTTGCTGAATGCAATTAGCTTCATCCCCGTCATTATCGGATTGGCTCTTATTGATTTACGTGGACTCTATGGGCGGAAAGAACATATAGTCGGAGGGAAAGGGGCAAGCGCTCCAAGGCAGAGTACCATGCAGAGCCTACGAGAGGGGCTAGCATATGTTGTCCACACGCCGTCCATCTTTTTGATTATCACTGTCATCGGCATTGTCTCACTGTTTGGTATCAATTTCAACGTGGTATTGCCGCTCTTCGCAACAAATGTGCTCAATGTAGGAGCAGAGGGATTTGGCTTCATTTCTTCTGCCTTTGGTTTGGGATCCCTGCTGAGCGCTTTGTGGTTAGCGTGGAGCAATCGCAAGCCGAGCATCCAATACTTGCTTGTCAGTGCGATTGTTTTTTGTGTAGTGACAGCACTTTTTGCCGTCTCGCACATTTATGCACTGTCGCTTGTTTTGATTGCGATGGTAGGATTCGCAATGATTGCTTTTTCTGCAACAGCTAACACGACGGTACAAACTGTAGCGCCAGATCACTTACGTGGTAGAGTAATGAGTGTCTATATGCTGGTCTTTGCGGGAAGCATCCCCTTTGGCAACTTGTTAACAGGCGGACTGGCACATCTTTACGGCGTACAGGTTGCCTTGTTGATAGGAGTAGGGATAAGCCTGGTGGCAGCCGTTACTGGTTGGGTACTGCGCAAACCAGCGGAAAGGGATCTCGCTGAGCCATCACATGTCAATAAATAAATGGCGCATATTGCCGCTCACTATTGCGGATCAACAGCAGCACCTCGATTGTAGTGAAATGTTGCTCAGAACGATAGAGCCATGGCATCCAGCGACGTTGTACTGGTCGATAGCGGAACCTAAGGGACTGGTACTCGGCTTTTCACAAAAAGAGGACGCGCTCAATCTGGAGGGGGTTGCCCAACAGCAGATACCTATCTATCACCGGCGAGCGGGAGGAACTGCGGTGCTGGTGGGACCACATCTACTCAGCCTGGATGTTGTGCTGCCAGCTGGCCATCCGCTTATCTTAGCGGATATAGTGAAGTCTTATGAATGGTTTGGTGAGGTGTGGGTGGAGACGCTGGAGCGCCTGGGTATAGAGGGGCGCGTGGTGCTACCTCAAGAGGCTCGTGAACAACGTGTGCTACTTAAACAGCCAGAGACGCAGGTACGAGAAGAGCTGCTGCGCCGAGCTTGCTTTGGCTCAATTTCGCCTTATGAGGTCGTGGTGGGGCAGAGAAAAGTAGTAGGTTTAGATATGATTCGTCGTAAGGTTGGGAGCGTTTTACAGGCGGGCGTGCTTTTGCAATGGGAAACTGCGACGCTGGCGAAGCTACTGGGACGAACACTCGAAGAGCAGGCCTTGCTGGAAGAGGGATTGCTGGAACGAGCAATCGGGTTGGACAGGCTTGCGGATTATACATTAGACGCGGCAGAGGTTATCGCAGCTTTTGAGCAGGTGGTATTGTCGATGGACAAGGTGAGTGAAGGAGCTTCTTGACGGATGGGAGGGGCGTTCTTACTGAAAGCCGAGTGGGAAAGCCCCGTTGCATTGATGCCGGGGATGAACCGCCGCTCCTTGTGTGGGGAGGTGAGAGGAGCTTCTGCAGCGGCAAGGAGATGCTTGACCCAGATGGGAAAGGCTGCTATACTTAGAACGGACATTCGAATATGGAAAGGCGTGCATGAGGCCAATGAAAGCCCAGCAGACGGAAAGAACGAAGGAGCACAAGGATCCCAAAAAGCAGACACCCACCTTTTTGCTGGAGCTCCCGCTCATGGTGAACGCAGGGCAGGCCAAACGCATCCGGGGGCATCTGGAAGTCGGGCGCCAGTTCTACAACGCGGTGCTCTCCGAAGGGCAGCGACGGCTACGCCGCATGCAAGCCGATCCAGCGTGGCAAGAGGCCCGCGCCATCCCCCTGACACAGAAGCAGGAGCGGCGGGCCGCCTTTTCAGCCTTGCGGGAGCGACACGGCTTCTCCGAGTACGCCTTCCACGAGCTCGCACGGGAGCTGCGGGTCTCGTGGCTGGCCGACCATCTGGATGCGGTGCTGGCCCAAACCCTGGCCACGCGTGCCTATCACGCCCTCAACCGCGTCTGTGTGGGAGAGGCGCGCCGCGTCCGCTTCAGGAGCCGGGGACGAGGACTTTCCAGCATCGAGAACAAACGCAACGATACCGGGCTGCGCTTCGTGCTGCAAAAGCCAGAGGAGGGCAATCGCGGCTTTCTGATCTGGAAGGAGGATCGGCTGGAAGCCGTGATTGATTGGGACGATGAGGTGGTCACCCATGGACTCAGACAGCGCATCAAATATGCCCGATTGGTGCAGCACCGTGCCAACAGTGAGCGTGCCGCGGGGGCGGATGCACAAGGGTTTCGCTATGTGGTGCAACTCGCGCTGGAAGGGGTGCCCCATCAGAAGGCGAAACATTCGGTAGGCGTCGAGACGATTGGGCTGGACCTTGGTCCATCCAGTATCGCCGTCGTGCCACGTGAGAAAGAGGCCGACCTCTCGGTGTTCTGCGAGGAACTGGATCCTGATGCGAAGGCCATGCGCCGCCTGCGGCGCAAGCTGGAACGGCAGAGGCGCGCGGCCAATCCAGAAAACTATGATGCACAAGGCCGTATCAAGAAGCGGGGCTTGCACTGGAAACGCAGCAAGGGTTATCAGAAAACCAGGCAGCGCATCGCCACCAGAGAACGCAAGTTGGCGGCTCATCGTAAGAGCCTGCATGGGCGCAAGGTCCATGAGATTCTGGCGGTGGGTAACACCATCATGCTTGAAAAGATTTCCTACAAGGCGTGGCAGAAATGCTACGGACGCAGCGTGGGACTGCGGGCTCCAGGGATGTTTGTAGAGCACTTGAGGCGCACCGTTGTAAGCACGGGCGGCTCCCTGACCGAAGTTCCCACGCGCAGCACGAAACTGTCCCAGTGGTGTCACGGCTGCGGCAAGGCGGTGAAGAAGCCGCTCTCGCAGCGCTGGCACCACTGCCCCTGTGGTGTGGGGCCGGTGCAACGCGACCTGTATTCCGCCTTTCTGGCTGCCTATCTTGATCCAGCAATTCTTCTCCCCTCGTGTGCCCAGTATGTCATCGCCTGGGAAGGTGCGGAAGCGCGCCTGCGGCTCGCACACGAGCGTGTGCAACAACGCGCGAATGCGGGGCAATCCGTGCCCCAAAGCTTTGGCTGTGCCAGAGCCGGAGCGCGTCGGCCCGAAAGTCGAAGCGAACCCACACAAGAGCCTGCTTTCCTCCTCAGGCGAGGGCAGTTGGAAGCGTGGACGGAACGCTAGAACCCCCCGGTTTTAACCGGGGGAGCTCTCAGTGATTGGCCCCTCATTCGATGAGATTTTGGCGGCTTGACACTTGCTCACAATGCATCCTATACTGAACAAACTTTCTTATACTGAAGAAACTTTAGAGACATTAATGAGAGGTATATGACATGGCAGATAAGAATGCTCCTGGTGCGCTTGATGTGATTACCACACCTGACTACGAGGCGATGGTAATAGGCGCTCATCCTGACGACGATGACTTTGCCGCGGCCGCAACCAGCGCTCTGTGGGTTAAGCAAGGAAAGAAGGTTGTGTGGGTGGTGATGACGGATGGCGCTGAAGGCAGCGAGGTTCCGAGCCTGGTAGATACTGAATTTATGCTGACACGCGAGCAGGAGCAGCGTATGGCCTGCGAGGTGTTAGGAGTGCAGGCTGTTGAGTTCCTGCGTTTTTCCGATGGACATTTGAGGAACACCGAGGCTGCTCGGAAGGCTGTTGTGCGATTGATCCGCAAGTATCGTCCTCGTATCGTTATTACTCATGACCCATCACAGCTTTTTTTTACTCCTGATCCTGACGAGAAGCCGGAAGATACGGCCTACCTGAATCATCCTGATCACCGGGCAACCGGTAATATTGTACTGGATGCCATCTTCCCGGCGGTAGGTAATCCTCGATCATATCGAGAGTTGTTGGTGGAAGGGTTCCCTCCTTACCGCGTGCATGAGCTTTACCTTTTTGGTACTGAGCATATAAATACATACATCGATGTCAGTGAGACGATAGATCTCAAGACGAAAGCACTGCAGTGCCACGTGACGCAGTTTGGTACAGATGCCGAGATGCTGGAATGGATTCGCAAGTGGACAGCGGAAACGGCGAAACAAGCGAAGGAGAAGAAGGGGCTGGATATGCAGTACGCGGAAGCGTTCCGCAGGATCAAGCTCTACGTGCCGAAGCAGGAAGAGAAATAGGTAAAGAGAACAATAAAAAGGGGTGCTTCCCGGGAAGCACCCTTTTTTATTGTTCTCTTCTTTAATTGGGGCTCAGAATAGCTGAGAAGCCCTCCCACCAATTTAAGAATTGCGCTCGCGCAAGTGAGCGGCGGTTATAACTCGATGAATCAGCCAGATACACGTAATCACTGTTGCCGCCAATTACTACCAGGAGATGACCACCAGCGTAACGGTCTGGAGGGAAGCTGACAATGATGGGGTGACCATGATTGGCGATATCGATGACTTTGTCGAGTGATAAGCCGTGACCCCATGCTGTCTGGAAATTAAAGCGGGCGGCGGTGCGTTGGACGCCTATTTCTTCTAAGAGCCCAAGCTGTGGGGTAATCTCCCCGATCTGTGATTCCACCTTCAAGATATCCGTCACGCGATAGTTGTGGCCATAGGAGTTGATCACTTCGGTCATGGCAGCAGCGGAGCAAGCAGAGTAGGCCCACGTGTCGAATTCCGATGAAGAGTTATATTGACCCGGGTCAAGCTGGCTGAGACGTACCAAAGCTCGAGAGGCCCCGATATAAGGATATTGTACAGCAGGCGATTTTTGTTGAGACGTGGATTGTGAAGAGGTAGTAGAGGTAGAAGAATTTGTCCAGAAGATGGCGCCAACGAGTGATGTACTGGGCAAAATCGTTTTAAGCAAAAAAATACAGAGCAGGAAGACCGAGAGCAAGATGAGAGTAATACCCATCCATGGAGTTGGCTCACCTATACGTCGATTAAAAATGCGATGTACCGAGAGTGATTGCCAGAAATCAATTAGACTGCGTTGCTCGGTATATTCAACTACTTGCACCCGGCTAGCGCGCATTGGCTCTCGGAGGCGGCGTCCACTGCGGTCGACGTAGTAGGGTGTCCGGTATACTGTTCGCTGTCTCGGCACTTGCTCCGTCTGATTGTTAGAGAGGATGAATCCGACGAGGATGATTATAAGGGAGATAACAGCGAGTAGCATAAGCAGGAGTAGAGGCATAGGGTGTTTGCTCCTAAAGTTCCAGGTTAGACCTGCCTGTCTGGACAAGCGTGTCCATATCATCTAACATGCAAAGTATACCATTACATAACAAAATTGTACATTGTTACGTCCAAATATCCCAGGAGGTTGAAAGATTTTTCTGGGGAGGACGGTTTTATAGTAGTGTTCAACATTGACCGCTCGCTATAACACGCTCACCAAATGATGGAGAAACTCTGCGGAATATGGGATAATAGGTTGAGGTGAAACGAGAGGAAACGAGGATAAGAGAGGGCCATGTACACTTATTATGTTTTGCGAGGTACTCAGGAGAGTAAGCCTGTAGAGCTTGAAGGTGAAATCGACGAAGAGCATTTTCCGGACGTTGATCTTGGAGATGGGCGAGAAATACTGGCTTTTCTGGTGCAAGTTGTTGACCGGGAAGCAGGTGTGGCTGGCGCATGGGAAGAAGCGGAGCTTACCGATTCTTTCTTTGATCGAGAGGACCTGTATATCAACTTCCATGGGCGTTGGATGCGCCGTTCGGATGCGCCGTGGCGTAAGGATCGAGACAATTAACTATTTTGCGATGGGTGTTGGAGAGAATGTTCACCAATAACTCAAGCAAATTTTTTTTCAAAAGTTAAGAAAAATAAACGCAACATTAAAGAAAGCTGAGAGTTTCCAAAAATTCTAAGGTTTCCTTGTATGATGGCTTTTTCATCTGTTATGCTGTTTATGAACACAACTGGATGCGGTGTAGAAGTACATCGCGAACATATCTTCTACTTTCATATAAAAAAGAAGAGAGGAGTACATGATGATCCTACACCAGACTACCGGTCGAGCACGCGGATTAGCAGCGATGAGCCCGGAACGACGTCGTGAGATTGCCAGTAAGGGGGGCCGCACCTCTCAAGCCCGTGGAACCGCTCACCAGTGGACAGCGGAAGAGGCATCAGCAGCGGGCAAGAAAGGGAGTGCACGTTACGCACTGAGACGTGTGGAAAGACCTCGTTAACCAGTTGAGAACAGGGTGAACATCAGGAGCCAGGTACTAAAGCGAGCGCACAAATGACCTCTTTCAGGGCAAGTGCGCAAATAACCTTTACCAGGGCGACCCTTTGTGGGTCGCTCTTTCTATTTGGAGTCACGGTTCATGATCTATGCCTTCTATTGCCGAGGCGATGGCTTTATTCCCGTAATGGGCAGACCAGCGCAGAACTTCTGCCGCAAGATAGAGCGACCCGGTAGCGCAGACGAGGTCGTTGTCGTCCGCGAGATCAAGAGCGAGGTTCATGGCCTGGCTGCTGGTTTCAGCGGTATAAATACGCACATCAGGAGCGTGTTGAGCAAAAACTGATTCCAGTTGTTCGATGGTGGCAGCGCGGGGATTCGCCATGCGGGTAAGCACAACGATATCACTATCCGCAAGTGCACGCGCCATACCAACAAGATCTTTGTCACGCGCTGGACCCAAAACGGTGATCAAGCGGTGATAGGTAAATGATGAGCGCAATGCTTGCAGCAATTTCTGGATAGAGTCAGCATTGTGAGCACCGTCAACAACGACGGTAGGGGTATGTCCGATTACCTCGATGCGTGCAGACCAGCGCATGGCGTGAAAGCCTGCACGTAATGCTTCTTCATCCCATTGTATATCTCGTTCGCGTAATTGCTCGAGGGTAGCGAGGGCGGTTGTAGCATTTTCGAGCTGGTGCTCACCTAACAAAGGTATTTCAAGGTTTGTATAGGTGTGTGCCGGTGACCAGATGGTGAAGTACTGTCTATCCACTGTGCGTCTCTCCAGGCGATACGTATAGCTGAGGGCTGGCAAGAGCCCAATTTTTACTTCAGCCTGTGCAGGGTCGTCGCCAGCAGGGCCAACACGGACCAGGCGGGCATGTTGCCGCTGACAGACTGTTGAGATAGCAAGCAAGGCCTCCGGAGATTGCGCAGAGGTGACGACAAGGCCACCCGGCTTGATAATCCCGGCTTTCTCCGTTGCGATACTTGTTAGAGTATCGCCGAGAATCTGCATGTGATCGTAGCTGATCGAGGTAATCACCGAGACCAGGGGCTCGGTCACATTCGTCGCGTCTAAACGCCCTCCCAGGCCGACCTCAAGCACAGCGTGCTGCACATGTTGACGGCTGAAGTAGAGCAGGGATAGCGCTGTCGCCACTTCATAGGTAATAAATGGGCCAAACTTCTTTTGCTGCTGTATACGTTCAACAACAGTGCGAATCTCCGTCATAAGTTCTGACATTGCCTGTTCACTGATGAGCTGGCCATTGACGCGGATACGTTCGCGAAAGGTGTGGAGATCGGGCTGCGTATAGAGGCCGGTACGATGGCCAGCCTGGCGTAAAACGCGCTCAATAAACGCCGCCGTGGAACCTTTTCCTTTCGTGCCCGCTATAAGGGTACTGGTAAAGTCATGCTGTGGATTGCCAAGCTGCTCGAGCAGCCAGGCCTCACGCGGAAGGTTTTCTTCGCGATTGCGGGTATATTGGCCACTACGCTCAAAATCACTTAAGCTGTAGAGATATGCTAAGGCTTCCTGGTAGTTCATAGTCGTTTTTCCTGATCAGGGGCATGGTGGGAGGAGGGTACACCGGGATCCCAGTTTGCTCGTACAACAGCGTCGGCGACTTTCACAACGCGCATCATCTCGTGTACGTCATGTACGCGCACAATATCTACTCCCTGAGCAATGCCTAATGCAACGGTCGCGGCAGTGCCCTCTAGACGTTCGTCAGCCGGTAAGCCGCCGAGCACAAGGCCGATGGTAGATTTGCGCGAAGTGCCAAGTAAGATGGGCCGCCCCAAAGCACGCAGTTCGCCCAGGCGACGCAGTAAGGTGAGATTTTCTACAGGCGTAGTACCAAAACCAATGCCGGGATCGACGATGAGGTGATCCCAGGGGATGCCAGTTGATAAGGCCAGATCTATGCTGCCCGCCAGGAAGCGGGTGACATCGCTGACAATTTCGTGTTTCTGGTAGCCGCGCATGTTCGCCATCAGTATGATGGGCACACGCCGCTCACTTACCAACGCCGCCATCAAGGGATCGGCCCGCAGAGCCCAGATATCATTGACGAGAGATGCCCCGGCATCCAGGGCCTGTCTTGCAACCTCCGCCTTATAGGTATCAATAGAGATAATGATCTCTGCAGGAAGAGCGCTCGATAACGCTTGAATAACGGGAATGACGCGCCCCAGTTCTTGCTCTAGTGAAAGTGTGGAAGCACCGGGGCGCGTTGATTCGCCACCGACATCAACGATAACGGGACCCTCGTTGACCCATTGGAGAGCCAGTGTTACTGCATCGTGTATGACCTCGTCTCGCGAGCGTCTGTCCGTATTTTCCAGCAGGCCATCTCCAGAAAAGGAATCGGGTGTGACGTTGATGATGCCCATGACATGAGTCCACCGGCCCCAATCCAAGCGATGGTTACCCCAAATTGTGGGAGAAAGTGATAATACCATAGTAAACATGATATCTTGTTGATTGCTTCTATGCAACTAGCAATGTTATACTTATCCAGAGTCCATCACTCGACGTATCCATATTATGGGATTTATTTCGCTTTTGGGGAGAAAAGTAAAACATATGAAGGATGCCACTGAATCAAAACAGCGTCAACGTACTATCAATGCTGCGCGTCGCTGTCATGAATGTAATGAAGAAGCTCTTGGACGTTGTCCAGATTGCCACCGCGGCCTGTGTCAAGATCACTTTCCCAAGCAACAGCACTCGCCGTGCGCTGAAAAGCAAATGAAGATGGCGCAAACACAGGTTTGCTACGTGTGTAGCGCTCAGGTCTATCCCGACCAATGGTCTAATTCACGTACATCGCACTTTGTTGACCAGTATCGCTGTAAGGGTTGCGGACGCTATGTGTGTGACGAATTGCATACGCAACGGAAAATTGATGATGTCTTTATTGTACGCGAGGGTTTACGTGGCCACCGCTACCAGTACACAACTCGCTACTGCGATATCTGCTCGCCAGTCTACCGCATAGGCGGTATTAAAGGATTAGCACGCTGGCTGGTGGTCATTGGGACGGTAGCAGCAACGGCCTTTTTCTATCTACATCACTAAAAGAAGAAGGAGACGGAGAGGGGAGGCTAATGGCGTTAACATCAACACTACAATTAACTCTTTTGCGCCATCAACGAGAGATTCAAGAGGCACTGCAGCAGGCGGTAATGAAAGCACGCAATACTGCGATACGATCAGGTGATGCTGAACTGCAGGCTTTTTACGACCAGATTCAATACCACCTGGGATGGGTAGATGCAAGCTTCTCACGGGTGACAAGTAATGCTGGGAAAATGTTGCGGCCTACATTGCTACTTTTAGCCTACGAGGCGGCGGGCGCGTGGGGGATGACCAGTTCTGACGCTGGCTATTTACGCCGTGCATTGCCAGCAGCCGCGGCTGTCGAGCTTACGCATAACTTTACCCTTATCCACGATGATATTGAAGATGGCGACGCTGAGCGCCGTCATCGTCCAACGTTGTGGAAACTCTGGGGTATACCTCAAGCTATCAATACGGGAGATGGGCTTTTCGCACTGGCCCGGTTGACGCTCTGGAGGGTATTGGATGAGGGCGTGGAGGGGATAATTGCCGCCCGTCTTGGCGCTGTGCTTGACGAAGCCTGTCTTGTCCTCTCCGAGGGACAATACCTCGATATTAGCTTTGAAGAACGCCAGGATATCTCTGTCGCGGCATACGTAGATATGATCAGCCGCAAAACAGCGGCGTTGATGGCTTGTGCCGCACAGATGGGAGCGATGCTGGGAACGGAGAACGAGGAAGCTATCGAACGCTTGCGCAGTGCAGGTCACGCTTTAGGTATAGCTTTTCAAGTGCGTGATGACCTGCTTGGCGTGTGGGCTACAACCGCGGAACTGGGTAAGACACCAGCGGGGGACGTTTATCGACGCAAGAAGAGCCTGCCGTTTTTACACGCACTGGAACACGCAGAAGCCGATGACCAGCGCTATTTACGCGAGGTATTCCAGCAGGGAACGGAGGTCACGAGCGAGCAGGTTGAGGAGGTACTGGCTATCTTTGCCCGAAGTCGGACGAAAGCATACTGTTGTGCGTTCCTGGCAGAACAGTGTAGATTAGCTACCGAGGCATTAGAAAATGTGCCCCGTGTGGGCAATCCCGAGGCGTTACGCGCGATCGGTGATATACAGACGCTGATAAACTTCGTAGAAGAGGCTTCCAAAGAATAATACTCGAAGTTATCTGGATGCGTGTGGGTGGTGGTGGGTTTGAGCAAGCCATAAGCCGAATTCTGTCCCTGTGTTGCACAGCTAGCAGCACAGGTGGCAATCATCTATCTAGGACGCTTTTTTGAGCAGGCACCGCTTGAAGCCAAGCGGCCAGGAATGCTGGTTCATACCCTGAAGGCGGCTGCCTCTCGCCTGGTTTGACAGCGTCGCTGACAGTAAATCGCTTGGAGCCACCCCAAAAAGTCCAGACCACTAGGCGGCGATGTTGATAGTACCACTGTAGAGAAAAGCCGTGTGATCATCCATCTGTTCTTGACGAACGCCACGACAGCTCGACCAACCGGAAGTAGCCGAACCGCTCCAGTCCGGGCACGAGGACGATCAGGAAATCGGCAGCACGCCCGGGTGCTGTCGCAAATGCGTGGGCCGTATCAGGCGGGACCACCACCAGATCTCCCCTCCCGGCGGTGATCACCTTCTCACCGGTGAGAATTTGCAGTTCGTCATCGAGGACCTAGAAGAGCTCGGCTGACATGCTATGCGTGTGCTGCCTCCCGTACCACGACGGCATCATCAAAACAACGTTAAAATTTACCGTTGCCGGGGTGGAACGTATGACTGATGCAACTGATGCGGTCATCGACCAATGGCGCCGGGAGCTCCCCTCCGTTGACAACTGGCCGATAAGCATCTCCTCTGAAAATAGGCATGCGGCAGTCTGCGCAACGGGTCTTTACTTATTGTTTTCTACCCAAGTGCTCTTTATAGCGTTGATCAGCAGCGACTCTTCCTGAGAAGCACTGTAGTCGAAGACGCGCGAAAAAGCTATGCCCCACGGGGTATAGAAAGGGTATAGTCTCGGGCGTTGTTGTCAAGCTTTCTCGATTGTCGGATCGTGCGGCTGCCACGCCTACTGGAGAGGGAGTACAAGAAGTTTTTCGCCGAACACGGCTTGGAGCCATTTGAGTTCGATGTGCTCACCACGCTGCGCCGATTGGGCGAACCGCAGGAACTGACGGCCAGTGCCTTGCTCAAAGCGGCGCTGGTCACCTCTGGGGCCATCACGAACCGCATCGACCAGATGGAGGTCAATGGCCTGGTCGAGCGTATGCGGGATCTCAACGACCGCCGTTACGTCCGCGTACGGCTCACGCCACACGGACGCGCAGTCCTGGACGGGATCTTCAGCCTTCATATCGCGAACGCTGAGCGCATGCTCCAGTCCCTGGACCCGGAAGAACGCGACATGAGTTGTTTTTGAGCTGAGCTCGCTCATGTGGTTGAACCGAACTATCGCCGTGGGACGACACGGCCATGTCGTTCGTCGCGCGCCCCCAGCTTGGAGCTGTGGGGAGTCGTCACGAGAGCGCTACGCATCGGTTCTGGACTTCCTTTATTCGACTGGTCGCTCCCGCCATTGCCGTATCGCCTTGGCGTGCTGCGGGTAATGGCTATAGGTATCGAGCCGGAGGCGATGCCGGAAGCGCGTCTCCCGCGTGAAGGGCTCTTCGGGCACGCTTCGGATGTAGTCGAGGAGTCGGCGGTGCGTTTCATCCAGTTGCCCCAGGACGTCAGAGAGCGCAAGGCCCCGTTTCTGTTCCGTCATCTGCGCATTGAAGGCATCGATGCCGCCGTACTGGATGTATCGCGGTGGCCTGCCTCCTGTGATGATGAGCGGCAGATACTTCAGCGCCTCCTCCTCCCACGTGGTCACGTGCGCAAGAATGTCTTTCACCGACCAATTGCCCATGACGCCAGGCTCCGTTAACTGTGAATCTGACAAGCCTGCGTATGACTCCTTGATCGCCGCCCACGCCTTCTTGGTAAATGCCCTACGAAG
>Ga0137383_10001590_pt1 | contig 13603 bp, 9 predicted proteins | sample SagtaG_19_FD_104817 | JGI IMG/M metagenome (GOLD analysis project Ga0137383, IMG submission 104817) | Vadose zone soil microbial communities from Sagehorn Ranch, Mendocino, California, USA - Sage2_R_40_16 metaG | ecosystem: Environmental > Terrestrial > Soil > Vadose zone | place: USA... | reverse complement strand
GATCCACACCGACGTCGGCTACACCGATCTGCAAGAGAACGCGCTCGAGGTGCATCGCAAGAACCTGGACGCCGCCCTGGCGCGCCTCTCCACCCACCCGGACTACCGCTTCACCGCCGAGTGCGCGCTGCAGGTCCTGACATACCTCGAGAATCGGCCGCCCGATGCCGGGGATGCGTTGGTGCGGGCCGTGCAGGGCGGCAAGATCGGATTCCAGGCGTTGTTCGCGAACATGCTGACCGGTCTGCTGGACCACGACACCCTGGCGCGCGTCGTCTGGCCGGCGGGGCGGCTGGCGCGCGCGCGAGGCCTGTCGTACGCCGCCGCCCAGATCACGGACGTCCCCGGCCAGACGCTCACGTTCCCGATGGTGCTCGCGGCGAGCGGCGTGAAGTACCTGGCGAGCGGCGCCAATCCCGAACGAGCGCTCCCGCTCTTGCCTCCACCCGACGGCTCGACGACGTACCCGCAGGTCTACTACTGGGAGGGGCCGGACGGCAGCCGCGTGCTGCACTGGCGCGCCTACCACTACGGCGACGCGACGCGTTACGGCTTCGACGTCAGCGCCGATGAGATGGGGCGGCGCCTCTCCGACTGGCTGCTCGGACACCCGGCGTTCCTGGCGAGCGACTGGCCGTACGACCTGGCCCTGCTCTACGGGGCCGACTGGCAGGACAACGCGCCGATGAAGGAGCAGCTCGTCGCCAACATGGAGGATTACAACCGCCGCTTCGCCTTCCCGCGTATCGTGCCGGGGCGGGCGGAGGACTTCTTCCGGGACTTGGAGCGCCGCCACGGGCCGCGCATCCCCGTCCGGCGCGGCGACACGGGGCTGTACTGGGAAGACGGCGCGGCCTCTACCGCCGCCGAGCTGGCGTCGTTCCGGTCCGCGCAGCTCGCCGCCCGTGCCGCCGAGATCGTGGCGTTGTGGGACGACCGCGTGGAGCCGCGCGACGACGAGACCAAGCAGCGGCTGGCCGGCCGGGCCGACGACCGCCGCGCGATGTGGCGCGATCTGCTGCTGTTCGGCGAGCACACTTGGGGTGCCGACGTGAGCGTCTCCGCCCCGGACGCTCGGCAGACAGTAGCGCAGTGGGCCTACAAGCGGCGCTTCGTGGAGAGTGGGGCGGCCGCCGCTCACCAGATCCTGACCGAGGGACTGCTGCGGCTCGGCGGCGCCACGAACACGGGTCGCGGCCGCATTGTCTTCAATGCCGGCACTTGGGAGCGCACCGACGCCCTCCGGGTCCCCGGCGGTGCCGGGAAAACCGTCGCGTTCGGTGGCCAGGAGTTCCCCTCGGTGGACCTCGACGGTGGCGACGCCCTGGTAGTCGTGCGGGACGTTCCGCCACTCGGCTACCTGACGCTGACCGAGACCGACCGCGAGGCCCGACCGCCCACCGCTGACGGTGACGCGCTCGACGCCAAGGCGGGAGGATTCGCGGTAGCGCTCGACGCGGCCACCGGCGCCATCCGCTCGCTCGCGGGCCCCGACGGCAAGGAGCGGGTAAAGCCGTCGGATTGGTCGGGGCTGAACCAGCTCGTCTACGTCCGGGGCGGCGAGCGCAGCGCGCTCTGGACCAGCGGCGATCGGAATGACCTGAAGACGCCGCCCCAGCTTGCTCTCACTCAGACGCGCCTCGTCCGCGCCCGGCGTGAGCGGCTGCCTGGGATCGGCGTGCGGCTCGTCGCCGAGCGGGCGATGGACGGTTTCCCCTCCATCGTGTCGACGGTCACGCTGTACGACGACCTGCCGTGGGTGGACATCGAGAACCGGATCGTCAAGGAGCCGACGCTCGCAAAGGAGGCGCTCTACGTGGCGTTCCCGTTCGCGTTCACGAAGCCCACCGTCGAGGTCGAAGTCCCCCTTGGCCGGATGACGGTCGAGCGCGACCAACAACCGGGGAGCTGCCGCGACTGGTATTGCCACGCCCACTGGGTCTGGCTGCACGAGGGCAGCGATTCGGGCGTGCTATGGAGCGGCCCCGACACGCCCCTCTTCACTCTCAACGACCTGAACCGCGGCGCCTGGCGCCGGGCGATCGTTCCCGACGGGACGTTGTTCGCGTACGCGATGAACAACTACTGGCACACCAACTACGCCGCGCGGCAGGGAGGGCAGTTCGGGTGCCGCTTCCGCATTTCCCTTCTCGCCCCGGGTGATGTCGCCGAGCCGGTGCGGCGCGGGTGGGCGGCGTGCGACCCTCTGTACGTGAGTCCGGCGTACGAGACGCGCGCGCCGGGGCCGCTGATCAGCAAGGACCGCGCGCTCTTCCTCGCCGACAAGGGCGTCCTGGTGGTGGGCGCGAAGCCCGCGGACGACGGCGAGGGCGCCGTCGTGAGACTGCTCGACGTCTCGGGTCAGGCGCGATCGGTGGGCGTGTGGCCCGCGGCGTATGCTTTCAAACAGGCGCGCCGGACGAACCTCGTCGAGATGAACGGCGACGGCGTGGCGGTGGCGGGTGACGGCAAGGCGGCGATCGACCTCCCCGCGTGGGGCGTCGGTGCGATCCGCGTCTTTACGCCTCCGGCGTAGCTACGGACGGAAGGCGACGTCCAGCCACGGAAGCACAGGGAAGGCGCGCAGCTGGCTGTCGAGGCGGTGGATCCCGCCAACGCTTACGGCCAGCCGATCGTTGAACCAGCGCACGCCCCAGCCGGCGTGGGCCCCGGGCGTCTCGGGCACTCTCCAAGCTTCAGCAATCAGCTTGAGGTGTGAGGCGAAGCGGGTTTCGCCACCGACCATGAACGTCGGCTCGTTGGCGACGTTGTTTCTCGCGAAGGGATACCCGCCCATCACCGTCACCGCATGATCGTTGCTGCCAAGCGTGACGACGGCATACGCGTTCCCGAGCGACCCACCCCCCGGACCCGTCCACGTCCCCCACAGGGCGCCGAGGGCAACCGCTGCCTTGGGACTCCGGATGATGCCGACTCTCGCGTCGAGCCAGGCGGGCCCGTTCGCCCCGGTCGGGTGCGCGCTGGTCGAATCCCAACTCTCCCCTATCGCGGTCCCACCCGAAATCATCACCCGGTCGCTCACGCCATACGTGCCCGCCCAGACAAACATGAAGTAGGTCTCGAGGTAGCTCGCACCTCGCTCGAGTGTGCGCGCGGTGGGACCGAAGATGAGCCGGTGCGTGTTGAGATCGGTGTCCCGAAATCCTTTGGCGGTAAGGATCCCGCGGCGAACGTGCCACGACTCAACGGAGCGGCGCGGCAGCACGACCTGCTTCGACTTCAGGGTGACAATGGTGAGCGACGTGTCGTCGATCGCCACGACGCGCCCGGAGACGTCCCGGCCCTTGGTCCGGCCAATCACGATGACGCTGTTCGAATCGACCGGCGGGAGCGCCTTCTGCTGGGCGGATGCGGGCAGCGGGGGCAGCGCGGCGGCAACGACGAGTGACCATACGAACAATGGACGCATCGCGTCCTCCCTGGAGGGGGCGTCTCAAAACTCTGGGGGACTGGCAATTCCCTGTCAAGCGAGGTTAACGTCGAGCCATGACTCAGCCAACTACGCTCGGTGAGCTGAAACAGACCGAATGGGCGAGTCCCGCCCGCCGGAACCGCACCGTCAAAGACGAGATGCGGGAGAACCTGATCTGCCTGCTGGAGAATGGCACGCCGCTCTTCCCCGGCATCGTGGGGTACGAGGAAACCGTCATCCCGCAGCTCGTCAACGCGCTGCTCGCCCGCCACAACTTCATCCTGCTCGGCCTGCGCGGCCAGGCGAAGAGCCGCATCCTGCGCCAACTCGTCAGCCTGCTGGACGAAGAGATCCCTTTTCTGTCGGGAAGCGAAGTCAACGACGATCCGTTCGAGCCGATCTCGAAATACGGACGCGAGCTCATCGCCGAGCACGGCGACGACACGCCGATCGCCTGGCTGCCACGCGACTCGCGCTTCATCGAAAAGCTCGCGACCCCCGACGTGACGATCGCCGACATCATCGGCGACGTGGATCCGATCAAGGCGGCGCGCGGCGGGCACCTGCTCTCCGACGAGCTGACGATGCACTTCGGCCTCCTGCCGCGGGCGAACCGCGCGATCTTCGCGATCAACGAGCTGCCCGATCTCGCCGGCAAGGTGCAGGTGGGGTTGTTCAACATCATGCAGGAAGGCGACGTCCAGATCAAAGGCTACCCCGTGCGCCTCAACCTCGACGTGGCGCTCGTGTTCACGGCGAACCCGGAGGACTACACCGCGCGCGGCAAGATCATCACGCCGCTCAAGGACCGGATCGGCGCCGAGATCGTGACCCACTACCCGCTCACCGTGGAGCTGGGCACCGCGATCACCAAGCAGGAAGCGTGGGTGGATCGCGACGGCGGCAACCGCGCGATCCGCGTCCCCGACTTCATTGAGGAGCTGATCGAGCGCATCGCCTTCGAGGCGCGTGACGACAAGCGGGTGGACCGGCGCAGCGGTGTGTCGCAGCGGCTGCCGATCAGCGTGCTGGACAGCGTGGTGTCGAACGCGGAGCGCCGCACGATCGTCACGAAAGAACGGTCGGTGGTGCCGCGCGTGTCCGACGTGTACGCGGCCTTGCCCGCCATCACCGGCAAACTCGAGCTCGAGTACGAGGGGGAGCTCCAGGGTGCGGAGGCGATCGCCAAGGACCTGATCCGCCGTGCCGCCGGCAAGACATTCGAGGCCCGGGTGGGCGGCGCTAACGTGGACGACATCGTCCATTGGTTCGACGAAGGCGGCGCCCTCAAGATCACGCCCGACGAGCGGTCGGAAGCGCTGCTCAAGGGCTTCAGCGTGGTGCCGGGGCTGCTCGACCTCGTCGACCAGGTGGGGCTCGCCGGTAAGAAGGACCCCGCCGCGATGGTCTCGGCGTGCGAGCTGGTGCTCGAGGGCCTCGTCGCCGAGAAGCGGATCGCACGCAGCGAGGACTTGGGCTACGTGCGCGCACGCCCCGACAAGGGGGGGGCTCCGCCGAAACCTGGACCGAATCTCTTCACGTAACATCCTCATCTCCTACAGGGAGTCCCCATGGGCCAGATGTTCTTCGGACTCGTGCTGCTCGCCGTCGCTTTCTTCCTGCGTCTTGGAGCGTCGGCGGTACGAGCCGAGGGAGCGCGCCCCGTGGGCGGCGTGCTGCGCCTCGCGAGTCTCGCCGCCCTCGTGATCGGCGTGCTCCTCATCATCGGCTCGACCGCGGTCGTGATCAACGCGGGCGAGGTCGGCGTGCAGCACGCGTTCGGATCGGTGAACCCCAGCCCGCTGCTCCCCGGCATCCGGATGGTGCCGCCCTGGTCTTCGATCGAGCATTACTCGACACGCGAGGAGCAGTACCCGTTCACCGGCGACCAGGTCGAGGAGATCGCGGCGCTGTCGAGCGAGCAGATGGGGATGACCGTGGACGTGGGCCTGCGTTGGCAGATCGATCCCCAGCAGGCCGCGCGCATCTACACCGAGATCGGCGACGAGAATCAGATCCACAGCGCCGTGCGCAACGCCCTGCGCAAGGGCGTGCGCGACGGCATGGTGCAGTACTCCATCAACGACATCTCGAAGCGCACGCAGATCGCCAACACCATGGAAGCGCTGGTGGACTCGGCGCTGGTGACGCAGCCCCGCGTGGGCGGCCCGCGCTTCCGGATCGCCACCGTCACCGCGTTCTTCCTGCGGGACCTGCAGCCGCCGGCGCAGGTGGTCCAGGCGATCAACAACAAGATCGCGCAGGAGCAGCAGGTCGAGACGGAGCGGCACCGCGTCGAGGTGGCGCGGCTGCAGGCGGAGCAGCAGAAGCTCCTCAACACGACGCTCACGCCGGAGGCGCTGACCCGGCAGTACTTCGACGTGCTGCGCGAGCTCAAGTCGTCCAACAACCTCGTCATCCTGGTGCCGACGTCGGGCGGAATCCCGATGCTGAACCTCGGCGACCTGCGGCGGAACCTGCGCCAGCAGTGAGCGCGCCGCCGCTCATCACGGTGACGCGGCAGTACGCCTCCGGCGGCTCGGACATCGCGCGTCTGGTGGTGAAAGCACTGGGCTGGACGTTGATCGACAACGAGTTCGTGAATCAGGTGGCGCGGCGGGCCGGCCTCCCCGCGGAAGAGGTGGCGCAGCTCGAGGAGCGGGCACCCGGCCTGCTGGAGCGGCTGGCGCGCACGCTGGCGGCCGCGTCACCCGAGATGTTCATCACGACCGCGGCGACCACGCCGACCGTCGAGGCCGACGAGGCCACCATCGTCAAGATGACCGAGCGGGTCATCGCCGAGGCGGCCGCCGAGGGCCGGGTGGTGCTCGTGGGACGCGGCGCGCAGGCTGTGCTGGCCCAACGCCCCAACGCCCTGCACGTGTACGTCGTAGCGAGCAAGCCGTGGCGCCGCAAACTCGCCGTCGAGCGACTACACGTGGACCCGGCGAACGTCGACAAGGTGGTCGACGAAACGGACAAACAGCGCGACCAATACGTGAAGACGCACTACGGCCGCGACCGGCAGGACCTCACGGCGTACGATCTGGTCCTGAACGCGGAGCGGCTCGGATTCGAAGGGGCGGCGGGGTTGGTGGTGGCGGAAGCACACCGACGCCGGTGGCAGTAGGGGCACGGCATTGCCGTGCCGCTACACCACCCTCAATCTGAGTACCAGTTCTTCTCCCAGGCGTGTGCCTGGAGCCGGGATAGCATACCGGCCGACAACGCGCCCTTCGCCGCGGCCGCGACGTTGGACCGTACGTGCTCCGCCCGCCGCATCCCCGGGATCACCGTCGACACGGCCGTCGCCGACAGGCAGAAGCGCAGCGCCAGCTCGGGCAGCGTCTCCGCTTCGTCACCCAGCAGCTTGGCAAGCGCATCGGCCCGTCTTCCCGCTTCGGCACGACGATCCCCCGCGAAGTACCCTTCCCGCCAGTCGCCCGGCGGAAACACCGTATCGGCGCGAACGCGTCCGGTCAGGGCACCCTCATCGAACGGTACGCGCACGATGATTCCCAGCGGCTTCTGCTTCGCCAGCGCGAACAGGGCTTTCTCAGGGGTGCGGTCGTAGATGTTGTAGATCACCTGCGCCGTTTCGAAGAGCGGATCGGTCAGCGCCTTCAGCGCGGTCTCGGGCGCGTGATCGTTGATCGAGATGCCCCAGTGCAGGACCTTCCCTTCCTTCTTCAGGCGAACCATCGCCTCACGTGACTCGACCCACTTCGCGTCGGCGAGCCAGTTATCGTGCCACACGTGCAGCTGCTGGACCGGGATGGCATCGACGCGGAGGTTCTTGAGCGAGCGTTCGGTCGACTTGGTGACGTGCTTCGGCGGAAAGACGGCGGTGAGGGGCTTGTTGCCGTCAGCCGGCCACTGCTGGTTGCCCGGGGGAATCTTCGTCGCAACGAGAGCACGGCCGTCCTTGAGCTCAGCCTTGAGCACCTTGCCGATGAGCTCTTCGCTGTGGCCGCCCCCATACGCGAGCGCCGTATCGAAGAACGTGACGCCCTGATCAAACGCCGCTCGCAGCGCATCGCCACCCTTGTCGTCGCCGCTGCCGCGCCACATGTCGCCCCCGAGGCCCCACCCGCCGTAGCCGAGCTCGCTGACGGTGTATCCGGTGCCGCCCACTGTCCGTTTTTTCATGCGAATAGAATATCCCCCCGTCGGGTTATTCGAATAGGGTCACGCCCCGGTGTGCTGACCGTCCCTTACGCAGCAGTTCGTAATGCCGGAACCCGCCACGCCGCGATCGCCATCGCCAGGGCGGTGACGATCCCGCCCGCCGCGACGGACCACGGCGCCCCAAAATGTTCGGCTACCACGCCGGCCTGGAGGGCGCCGAGCGGCGCCAGCCCCACGAACACGAACGAGTAGAAGCCCATCACGCGGCCGCGCAGCTCGTCGGGCACCAGGGTCTGGAGCAGCGTGTTGGTGAGCGCGTTGTTGAGGATCATCGCACAACCCGCCAGCGCCAGCACGAGCAGCGACACCGTGAAGCTGCGCGAGGCCGCGAACAGCGCCAGCGCGACGCCGAAGCTTGAGCCGCCCAGGACGAGGGTGCGGCCTTTCGGGATGCGCAGACTCAAGACGGCGATCCCGAGCGCGCCGAAGAGGGCGCCCACCCCTACCGCGGCCGTGAGGGCCCCGTAGCCCGCCGCGCCCGCGTGCAGCACGTCTCGCGCCACGACCGGCATCAGCACCAGAAAGGGAAAGCCGAAGATGCTGAATAAGCCGGTCAGGACGACGAGCGTCGACACGCGAGGGTCGGCGCGGATGAACGCGAGACTCTCGCGGAAGCCCGCCCACGCTGAGCCGCGCGCCGGCTGCGGCACGCGGGGGGGCAGGCGCATCGCGAGCAGGCCTCCGATCACGGCGAGATAGCTCACGCCGTTGAGCGCAAAGCACCACGCCGTGCCCACGGTTCCGATGAGTACGCCGGCGACCGCGGGGCCGAAGACGCGCGTCGCGTTGAACATCGATGAGTTCAACGCGATCGCGTTCATCAGATCGTCCTTCCCGACCATCTCGACCAGAAACGACTGGCGCGTGGGAATGTCGAAGGCGTTGACGATCCCGAGAAACGCGGCGAGCGCCATGACGCTCTCCACCGTGACCTTGCCTGTCGCGACCAGGGCGGCGAGCGCGAACGCCTGTATCATGAGGAGTGTTTGCGTGATGACGACGACGCGCCGCTTGTCGCTGCGGTCGGCCACGACGCCGGCATAGAGCGTGAAGAGCAGGACGCCGATCGACCCGAGCGCCGAGACCAGGCCGACGTAGAACGGGGAGTTGGTGAGCTGCAGCACGAGCCAGCCCTGGGCGATCGACTGCATCCAGGTGCCGGTGAGCGAGACGGTCTGGCCGAAGAGAAAAAGGCGGAAGTTGCGGTGGGCGAGGGCCCCAAGTCCGTAGCGCCGCGCGGCCTCGGTCATGTCTCCCCAAACTATACTAGATTATTGAGACGGCCGATGAAATACACGACGTACAGCCGCTTCGTCCCGGGCCTGCTGGAGACGCTCAACCTCCAGGCCCTGCTCGACCAGTTGGCGGACTTCCTCCTCCAGTCGGGCTTTGCCGGAGGCCCGCACTCGAACCCCTTCTGGGGCGAGTTCGGCGAGGACGATCCCGACCGCTCGCTCGACGCGCTGCGCCAGGCGATCCTCCAGGCCCTGATGGAATCGGGGCAGCTCACCCCGGACATGCTGAGCGTCTTACGTGGGGAATCGACCGGCGACGCGCAGCGCGACGCCGAGCTGCAGCGCCAACTTGCCGAGCTGCTCGACCAGATCGTCCAGAAGCTGATCGAGGAAGGCTACCTGAACCTCACGCAGGCGCCGCAGCTGCCGGCGGGCCAGCAGCCGCTCTTCGGCCCCGGCGGCATGGCCCAGGAAGCCGCGCAGCAGGTGCAGTTCAGCCTCACCGAGAAGGGCATCGACTTTCTCGGCTACCGCACGCTGAAGCACCTGCTCGGCAGCATCGGGAAGTCGAGCTTCGGCGCGCACGAGACCGAGCACCTGGCGACGGGCATCGAAGCGGAGGCCGCGAGCAAGCCTTATGAATACGGCGATACGCTGAACCTCGACGTGAACGCGACGCTGTCGCGCGCGCTCGAGCGCGAAGGCCTAGGCGTCCCGATCAACCTCGAGTACGGCGACCTCATGGTGCATCAGGCCGAGTACCGCTCGTCCTCGGCGACGGTGCTGATGCTCGACTGCTCGCATTCGATGATCCTGTACGGCGAGGATCGCTTCACGCCGGCCAAGAAAGTGGCGCTGGCGCTGACGCACCTGATCCGCACGCAGTTCCCCGGCGACACGCTGCGCGTCGTGCTGTTCCACGACACCGCCGAGGAGATCCCCCTCGGCCAACTGGCGCACGCGCAGGTGGGGCCGTACCACACGAACACGGCGGAGGGACTGAAACTGGCGCGCCGCATCCTCATGGGGCAGCGCAAGGACATGCGCCAGATCATCATGATCACCGACGGCAAGCCCTCGGCGCTGACGCAGCCCGACGGGCGGATCTACGTCAACTCCATGGGCCTCGACCCGCACATCCTCCAGGCGACCTATCGCGAGGTAGCGTTGTGCCGCCGCAGCGGGATTCTGATCAACACGTTCATGCTGGCGCGGGACAGGAGCCTGGTGGAGTTCGTGAAGAAGGTGTCGGCGATCTGCCGCGGCAAGGCCTACTTCACGAACACGATGACGCTGGGGCAGTTCATTCTGATGGACTTCATGCGCAGAAAGACGCGCAGGGTCAGCTAGCGCGACCGCAGGTTATGACTTTTAGGGCGCCTTCCATTGCAGAAAACGGGCGCCTCGCCGAACATCCGAACGTCTCCTCCGAACCGTCATGCGCAAGATCAGTCTTCTCCCGCTTTCTGTCGCGGTCGCCGCGTGCGCGAGCGATCCAGTCCGGCCGCCTCCCGAACGCAGTGCGGCGCGTCTCTGGATCTATGCGACAAACTTGTCGCTGACGCCTGGTGACACGGTCCGCATGGGTGTCACCGCGGCGGACAGCGCCGTCACCACCTACGTCCAGTTCCCCGACTATTCCGGGAACCGCTGGCCCGACTCGCTGCATATCCGCTGGTGGATCGGCGACACGTCGCACGCAACGGTGGACGCGTCGGGGCTGGTCTCCGCACGCAACCCGGGTCGCACCACCGTCTGGGTGGCGGTTGGCGCGACGGTCGATTCGGGTACACTGACAATCGAAAGTGATCCTGGCGCTGCGGGCTTCCTCGCACAGTCGCTCGGCGGGGGATCGTTGCACACCTGCGCGCTCGACACGGCGGGTCTCGCGTACTGTTGGGGGTCGGACTTCAATGGCGCACTGGGGCGCGGGCGCCTGCGTCAGTTCAATTCGGCGGCGGCGCCCGCCGCCGTAATCGGGAGCCGCACATTTGCGTCATTGGCGGTCGGCCTCGGGTTCGCCTGCGCCCTCACCGCCACAGGAAGCGCGTATTGCTGGGGCGGCAACCAGTTCGGTCAGTTGGGCGACGGTGCGGACGGCCGGGCCTTTTCCGAGATCGGCGCGTTCGGCCGCGCGTCCCCCGTGGCCGTGCTCGGCGGGCAGGCGTTCACGACCATACGCGCCGGCGCATACCATGTCTGCGCCCTCGATGCCGCCGGCCAGGCCTTTTGTTGGGGCTCGCACGCCTTCGGCCAGCTCGCCGTCGGCCCGTACGACCCAGCCAACGACCACCGCACTGAGCCCACGCCGGCCGCGGGGAACTTGCGGTTTCTGTCGCTTGGACTGGGCGCGCTGCACACCTGCGGCGTCGCCACGGACAGCCTCACTTATTGTTGGGGACTCAACATCAAGGGGGAGCTGGGAATCGATTCCGCCGCCTCACCCGAGAAGTGCGCGGGAGGCTGGCCATGCAGCACCAGGCCGATCCCTCTCGACAGTGCGTTCCGCTTTGTGGCGGTTACGGCCGGCTTCCGCCACTCCTGCGGACTGACAGCCGGCGGGACGGCGTACTGCTGGGGCGACCGAGCACCCACGCCCCAGCCGGTAGCAGGTCTCTCGTTCACCACGCTGGTGGCGGGCAACGAACACACCTGCGGCCTCACCGCCGACGGCACCGCGTATTGCTGGGGCGAGAATGACCGCGGCCAACTCGGCGACGGAACTGTGGGACCGCCGGAGACCACGCCAGTCGCCGTTGCGACACCCATGAAGTTCGTAAGCCTGGCGCCGAGCTTCGCTCACACATGCGGGATCGGTGCAGACGGGCGGGCGTACTGCTGGGGTTGGAATCGGCGCGGCCAGCTCGGCAATGGGGCCATCGAGGCCCCCAACGCGGCCATCAACGCGGTCGTGCCCGTGCCGGTCCGGGTCCGCGCACCCCGCTCCTAGCGCCGCGTGCTCGGTTATGACGTTTGGCGCGCCTCCCCTTGCGCAAGACCTACCAAGCGGCTCAACCTCACACTATGCAAACTCGGACGTTCGTCGTAGCGACCTTCCTCCTCGCGGCCTGTTCAGACGCACTCGGGCCGGTACCCGCCGGCACCTTCGGCCTCGTCGCCGGTGGCTTCCAGCACACCTGCGGCCTGCTCGGGAGCGGCGTCGCGTACTGCTGGGGTTTCAACGGAAGCTTCCAACTCGGCACCGGCGCCGTGAATGAGCGTGACTCCTTGCCGCGACCCGTCGCCGGCGGCCTGGAGTTCACCAGCATCGACGCTGGAGAAGGTCATTCCTGCGGGATCACGCGGGCGGGGGCCGCCTACTGCTGGGGCTCCGGACAGAACGACGGAGCGCTCGGTAACGACACGGTCGATGTGTCGCCCGTCCCCGTCCCCGTCGACGGCGGGCTCAAGTTCAAGGCGATCACGTTGGGACGCACGCACACCTGCGGCCTCACCACGGCCGGCGCCGCCTACTGTTGGGGCAACAACGATTTCGGCAAGCTGGGAGCCGACTCGACCGCCCTAAGCGTGCGCACCCCGGTGCCCGTCGCCGGCGGTCACACGTTCACGACGATCGCTGCAGGCGATTACCACACCTGCGCGATCGCCGTCGGCGGCGCGGCCTTTTGCTGGGGCGCCAACGATTTCGGCGCCCTCGGAACCGGCGACACGTCCAGCCGTTCGTCGCACCCCGTCCCAGCAGCGGTTGCTGGAGGGCTGAAGTTCAGGGCGATCGACGGGGGCAACGTCCACACGTGTGGCCTCACGACCGGCGGCGACGTCTATTGCTGGGGCTCTGGCGCGTGGGGCCAGGTTGGCAATGGCTCGCATAGCGACCAGCCCACGCCGGTGAAGGTCGGTGGAGGCCAGACGTACACGGCGGTCAGCGTCGGAACCAACCACTCGTGCGCGCTCGCCGTCGGCGGCACACTGTACTGCTGGGGCGGCGATGGCGCCGCCCAGCTCGGTGGCACCGCCAGCGAGACGTGCATCTACGGCCCCGGGCCGACCGACAACTTCCCTTGCACCAGCACGCCCATCGTGGCGGCCGGGGGCCAGGAGTTCCGCGCTTTGTCTGCCGGTGGTTTCCACACGTGCGCCGTGGGGACAGGCGGGGGCGCGTACTGCTGGGGCAGCAACAACGACGGTCAGGTCGGCAATGGGACGGCGGGAGCCAGCGTGGTCGTCGTGACTCGCGTGTCCGACCCCTGAGCGCTTAGCGCCGGGCGACCGCCTCGTACACCATCCGCGAGATGTCGCTCACCACTCTGTAGGAATCGTCGTCCTTCTCGATCCCGCCGGTGAGGACCACGAGCACGTAGCGCCGACCCCCGGGCAGCTCGACGATCGCCGCATCGTGATACACGACCTTCCCGATCCACCCGGTCTTGTGGTACACCCGCGCGTCGTCCGGCAGGCCGGCCGGGATCCCTTCCTTGAAGTGCTGGCGGCCGAGAATGGCCAGCATCTCACGGCACGCCGCGGGTGACGCCGCCCGGTCTTGGGCGATCGCGGCCATCAAGACGCCCAGATCGCGCGCCGTCGTCGTATTGTTCCGGCCCGCCCGGTATGCCTTGCCGTCTTCCACGCCCCTGAGCACGAGAATCGAGTCGGCGCCGAGCTGGTGCGCCGTCGCGTTGGCGCGGGGCGCGCCCACCCGGGCGATCAGGAGGTTCGTCGCGAGGTTGCTTGAGACGGTCTCCATCAGCTCGACCAGCTCGCGGATCGACGCCTTGCCCCCGACGCG
>Ga0137383_10001587_pt1 | contig 13617 bp, 16 predicted proteins | sample SagtaG_19_FD_104817 | JGI IMG/M metagenome (GOLD analysis project Ga0137383, IMG submission 104817) | Vadose zone soil microbial communities from Sagehorn Ranch, Mendocino, California, USA - Sage2_R_40_16 metaG | ecosystem: Environmental > Terrestrial > Soil > Vadose zone | place: USA... | reverse complement strand
CTGGGCCGAGCCAGGGCTTTCCGGGGTGGGCAGGCAGGCCCGCAGACCAAGGCCGACCCGATGCGGTGTGAGCCTCGTAGTGTCGAGAATCGAACGATTCTCGACGTGATCATTAGCGTGCTCCGGATCGGGCGCCGCGCCGCCCGCCGACCGTCGTAAAAGGTGTTGTAAAGCCGACGTGTCTATCAATCCAGTGAGCGCCGTTTCTCTACGGTCCCCAGCAGCGCCGGGCACGGACACTTGCCGGGTGATCGTGATACAGCGGCTTATTCAGCGGTAAGCGCGAGGCGGACGAGGTGGACGAGGTGGACGAACTCGCCTGGGCCCGGCGGGTCCAAGACGTGACCACCGCCGCGGTACCGCCCGACCCGCAGGCCGGACGCCGTCGGCGGCTGGCTGAGCCGGGATCAGCGCACGTTGGGCCTGCGACGCCGTGCTGGGTCACATTCGACCCCCGGGCTGCACGGCCTTGACCAGCCCGGTATTACCTCGGGCCGTCCGTCCAGAGCCGGATAATCCTGTCCAGGTACTCGCCTTCGGCGATGCCCTCGGCCTGGGCGGCGACCTTGGCCGACAGTACTGTCAGACCGGCCAGGCTGGCCATGAGCTCGCGGCCGGGCTCGGGCAGGCCGTCCGGCAGCAGGACGGCCAGGCCCTCGGTGTCCTCGTTGAGCAGGGCCCTGACGACGGCCACGGCGGTCAGGCTGGATTCAGCGGACATGAGCTCCCCCTCGGGTTGGTGACACGTTCATTGCCAGCGCCCCTGCATGGCGTGGTCTATCTGGCGCCCGGGCTGTGATCCTCGCCTGCGCGCGGGCATGCCCCGAGCACGCCGGCGAGGTCGTGCCGTAGCGTCATCTTTCTGCCCAGGGTCAGCATGTCAGCCCGCTCCTGGTCGGTGATGGCGGTCTTGCCGTGGGCGAGGATCGCGGCTAGGTCCTCCAGCGCCAGTTCGTACTCGCCGACCTCGGTCACGTGGTGAACCCATCCGGCTCTGTCTGCGGGCATCCGGTCGCTGAGCCGGATCACCAGGCCGTACAGCCGCCCGGCCAGGTCCTCGTAATGCGCGTTATCCATGCGCCGCCAGCTCCCGCACGAGCTCGCTCGCCGGCGGCGCCTGGTGCGCCCAGGCCGGCACGCCGGCCAGGGCGGCCAGCGCGAGGACGCCGCCGTGCTCCCGGACCGTGATGCCGATCTGGCGGCGCGCCGCCGTCCGGGCGATCTCCTCCAGCGCCAGGGCGTAATGGCTGGCGTCGGCGAACGGGTGAATCACCGGGGCGTCATCACAGTTAAGACGGTCCTCCAGGACGATCAGCAGGCTATAGAGCCGGCCGGTGAGGTCCTTGCAGAAGCCGGGGTCCATGGGCATCACTCCGGGCAGGCTGGAAACGGGCCCCGGCGCTGCACCCAGGGTTACCCGGCCGCGCGGCCATGTGCAGGCTTGTTAACCGATCCGTCACTGTTCGCCGGAAGGCTGCGCCGCTTACAACGCCCGTGCGGGCCTTGGTCTCCGTGCTTGAGCCTCTTCAGGAGGACGTCAGGGTGGGGTCGGCATACACGAGCGCGCAGGTGGAGCCTGAGGGGCGGGATCCGCCGGCTTCTACGCCGCAATGATCCCTTGGGTCGCTCGGCGGTTCGCCGGCGTGTTGCAGGGTCGCGCTCACACCGAGCCACGGCACGACGTTGTCGACTGGGAGGGGCATCGAGAAGGTGTATTGAACATTTCCGGCAGCGTCGGGTCCGACGTAGGTCCGGTAGACCGCTCTGACCTGTGCGGCGTTGGTGGGCTGGTCGACGCGATCCACGGCGACCAGGTACCGCTCATCGCTCGTCATGCCCAACGACTTCACGGTCACGTGGAGCACAAACGAGCCCCGAGGCGATGTGATCGCCGGAGCGGCCGCAGATCTCGCCGTTGTCGTCGCTGCGCTCGTAGCGGCCGGCTTGAAATCCAAGGTGACCGAGACGGCTGGTCGTGAAGCCGTCCGCGTCACCCCAGCTGCCAGCACCACGACGCAGAGCACGCTCACACCGAACACGGCCAGAGACGCGAGGATCGCCAGGGTTTTCAGCCGGTAGCCGCGGCCCTTGACTGCGACGACGATCGCCCCCCCGAGCGCCAGCGCCCCGATCCCGGCCAGGAAGAGCCACCACGCCACCTGCTCCTTCAGGGTCGGCGCTCGGGACGTGAACGCTAGTCCGGTGGTCACCAGTGCGGCGACGACCAGCAGAGCGGTCAAGCCCGTGATCACCAGGGTCGGGCGCCGGTGACCACTTCCCGTCAGATCCGGCGAGATGAACGCGGAAGCTACGCCCAGCAGGACGGCGACACCAGCAGCCAGCGACGCGGTCGCCACCGCATCAGGAGCATTACGCAGCAGCGCGACGGCCACACCTCCCGTGATGCCAAACACGCCCAGAACACCGGCCGACAGCGTGACCACGCCCGCCGCCACGCTGACCACCCGCTGATAATCAGTGTCGCCTGGTTTGGTGCGATCGGAGGCGTCCTTCGCGGTGTCCTCCTCCGTGGGTCCCCCCGTTTCCGGCTGCGGCTCAGCGGTCGGGGCAGCATGTGGTAGCAACCAGGCGGTGAGGACCGCGGCCATCACAGCCGCGCCCCCGAGTCCGGCCCAGACCCCGCGGCGCACGGATCTCACGGCGGCCTCCCAGAAGTCGTATGCTCAGTATGCCGCTCCACCAGGCAGATGTATCGCACCGACTGCTCGTCTCAATTCACGTGCCGGGCTGGAGTTAATGGCGAGCCAGTGCCGACCAGGTTATGGGCCGAGTTACGTGGTACGGCGTTCTACTCGAGTTCGATCTCCTTGTCGTACTCCAGGTCATTTGAGTTCTGCGGAACTCAGGTCCTCAGCAACCTTCGTGCCCACGCCAACTCCTCCCGCTGGGCTTGGACGGCCTCAGTCAATCCCACCCATTCCACGACGATCACTATCCTATTTCGCGGGATACCGCTTGGTCCTCTGACCCGGACGAGCTCATCCCCCAGTTTTCACGGCGAAGCAAGATCGAACGGCCGCAGGAATGGCGACGGCTCGAAGCTGACGAACGCGGGAGCCAGCGGCACCAGATTGGTCCCGATCAGCAAGACATTCAGGCTCGGGCCGAGCGAGGATGCCTGGCTGTTCAGGGTGCTGGGGTCGGTGCTCCCGTTCCAGGTGCCGTGGTCGATGCGGTCAATCAGGGTCCGGAACGCGGCGATCGTCTCGGCGGGGGTGAATGAGCAGTGCCCGGCGCGGTGGACGAAGGCCTGGCGCAGCGGCTGCGCGTCCTTCGCAGTCTGGATGACCGACCGGTAGGCCTGCTCATTCTGGTCCACCACCCAGCCGTCGCCGGTGGTGTGCAGCGTGAGCACCGGCCGCCCGCCCAACTGCCCGTTGAAGACGATGTTCCGGGTCAGGTACTCCGCCGCGGCGGGATCGGCCGCGATTCGCGGCGCGGCCTGGAGGGTGGCCAGGTCCGCGGCCAGGCTCAGGCCCGCCTCGGCGTACAGTCCCTGGACCTCTGCGTAACCGGCGGAATTCTCCAGTTCCTTCTGGTAATTCACGCCGGTGTTCCAGGACGGGTTGCCTCCAGCCCGGGCTTCCACGTCCGCGCGCTCCGCGAACGCGGACGGCAGGCCGACCTGGGCTTCCCACCGGAACTGGTTGGTCTCCTGGGAGTCGTAGTCGGTAGGGGCAGGCTCGGGGCTGCCCGGCGTGAACCACCCCGGCACGTCGGCCAGGGCAGCCGACAGGGCGACGCGGGCGCGGCCGGCCGGGGTGGCCTGCGCGGCGGTGAGCGTCTGCTGGGCGATCTGCAGGTTCTGGGCCGGGTCGGTGATGCGGACCAGCTGCAGCGGGCCCGGGGGAGCCAGCAACTGCTGGAACACCACCTCGGCGTCCAGCGCCTGGTTCCAGGTTCCCACGCTGCCCCCTACCGGGCCGCACATAGGCAGGGCGCCCGCGAACCGGTCCGGGTAGCGCTGGAGCAGGCCGGCGGTGATCATGCCGCCCAGGGAATGCCCCCACGCGATAGTCCGGCCGGGATGCCCGACCAGGCTGCCGAACGCGTCAAGGGTGGCGATCTGGTCGGCCAGCCCGTCCTGGACCGCCCAGCCGGTCGTAGCGTAGGAGGAGCCGGCCAGCGCGTACCCGTGGCCCAGAAGGTACTGCCCGGTCAGGGGATCCCCGACGTCGCGGGCCGGGTTGGGGCTGCCCGGGATCACGATGCCGTGGCTGTACAGCACGAGTGTCCCGTTCCAGTTGTCCGGGACCTGGATCAGGTATGCGGCGCCGTCAGGCAGCGAGCCTGTCAGCGTCGCCGGTGCTGCGGCCATTGCGTCCGGAGCCAGCCCGGCGACTACCGGCACGGCCAGGGCAACCGCCGCGGAAAGTGCCAGGATGATTGCTCGACATGACTTCCACTGAGGACCCATTAGGTCCACCTCCACTATTATTGATCAGCCTGAGCCTTCTTCATACTTGATTCCCCCGATGATTTCGGGAACCCGTTGTGCGAGGTAACTGTCACTGCCGAATATGACTTCAAGCGCCTTCCCGGCAAATGTGGCCGCTGCGCACACTATTGATATCCATGCAATCCAGACAGGGATGGATACCGGAACGGCAAACCAGTCGGTGGCAATAAAGCCATGGAGTAGGTGATAACACTCGCTCGGCACCCATGTATATGCCAGCATCCCGGCGCGCTCTAGCCAGTGCGCGTATGCAGCCAGGAAGACAGATGCCGCAACCTGAACGACGGTAAGCATGACTTTTGGCCACCGAAAGATGCTCAAGTCGGAGCCGCCACGCCCTGAAAGATCGTTGCCGAGGAGCATTACAAACGAAACGCCCCAGGTCACTAGGGTGAAGAAGGCTAGCGGGAGACTCAGCCTATCCTCTTGATATCCGCGATAGCCGAAATAGATAGAAAAGCCGAACAAGATGACAAAGGCAGCCCAACTCGTTCCGGTAAGGATACGCCCGAGCTTCACAGTGGCTGGAGAGCGTTTGTTATTGCTTTCATTGCTAGTCGCGGCCGCGACTTGCGCATGCTTGTGACCAAGACCGGTTACCGCCAGATCTGGTTCCGGATCATGGCCCTCGATACCACTGCGCGCGGGCCGAAGATGACGACCGGCGCCAGTGATACTGATTGCCAGCCCGTTCGTCTTGGCAGAAGGCAATGGTGCCCATTGGGCTGATGGCGGCTCGCTTGATTGCCGGTTCACCATGACATGCTCCTTGTTCCCGCTGGTCGCCAAAGTCTCGGCTTGCATGGATGTCGTGCTCGTTCCCAAGCGTGACCGGCAAGCACCTCTGCTGGCGTCACGGAAAGTCGTGAAACATAGGCGGCGGTGATGGCACGGCTCGGCAGTACCGTGGCGCCCGGTTTGCGAGACGCGATCCACATGCGTCGCTGCTGGTGGGCGTGGTTCTAGAGAGCAGGTGAGTCTTCAGTCCGGCACTACGCGCATGGCAGTTCTGCGAGGATCCGGGTGCCCTGGCCGGGCGGGCTTTGCACGGTCAGCCTGCCGTTCACGGCTGCGAGCCGGTCTGCCAGGCCGCGCAGGCCGGCTCCGTCTGGTGAGGCGCCCCCAACGCCGTCGTCGGCCACGGTGACCAGCAGCCGGCCGGCATCATGGCGCAAAGTGACCTCGATTGTGGTGGCCCGGGCGTGCTTGACCGTGTTCGTGATGGCTTCGCTGGCGCAGAAGTAGGCGGCAGTCTCCACCGGGGCTGGCAGGCGGCCGGGGTCATCACCGCTGATCGTCACTGCGACTGGGCACCGCTTGGCGAGGGCGAGCAGCGCGGGCCGCAACCCCTGGTCGGTGAGGACAGCAGGATGGATCCCGGCGGCCAGGTCACGCAACTCACCCAGCGCAGCGGTCACCTCTGCCTCCGCGTCCTTGAGCAACTGCGGCGGCGAGCCGTCGGCCGGCAACTCGCGGCGCAGAATCTGCAAGGCCAGGCCGACGGCGAGCAGCCGCTGCTGGGCGCCATCATGCAGGTCACGCTCCAGCCGGCGCCGCGTCTGGTCACTGGCCGCGACGATCCGGGCGCGAGAAGCGCGGACCTCATCGAGCTGGGCCCGGACCTGCGCATGCAGGCGGGCGTTCTCCAAGGCGAGCCGAGCCGCTGACCCCGCGGCCAGGAGCAGAGCCGGTTCGTCGCGAAGTGTCCGGTCATGGATGAGCAGGGCCAGCGGGGCGGCCGGGCCGCCGACCGGAGTAATGATGCGCGGATCATCAGGCGGCGGAAGCGTCACTGGCCGACCGAGCGAATCCACATGGCCACCGTCCACGGGGAAGGCCACCACCAGGCTCGGGTCGCCGAGCGCCCGGGCCAGCGACGCGGTGATATCCGGGCTGGCCGGCTCTGCCGTGCTGCCGAGATCGCGGACCAGATCCCCCACGCGGGCATAGGCCAGGCGTTCCCGCAGCAGCCCGATCAGGAAGCACACGGGAACCGCGGCCAGGCTCATCGCCCTCAGCGACTCGAGACTTATCAGAGATGACGCGTACTCCACGCGGCGATGCGATGCCGCATAGACAAGCAGCCCGGCGAACAGGACGACGATTGCGGCGGCGGCTCCGAACGGCACGGCCAGCACCCGGCGTTCGCGACGCCCGGCGCGATGGTAGCGGCGGACCACCAGGATCGCGAACCAGGCCGTCAATGGCAGCCAGCCCAGTGTCACGCTGCCGATCAGCACGGCTCGGATGTGGGGGTCCCCGATCATGCTGGGCAGGTTGCTGGCGCATCGGGCTCCGCACGATAGCGGGTGCGGCCGGAAGGCAAGGAGCCAGATCCCCGCCTCGACCAGGGCGTAGCCGTAGGCGATGCGAATCAGCCGGCGACTACCTGCCCCAGCGAGTTCACCTGAGGGGAAGGCCAGAAGCAGATGACCGAAGAAGGGAGTCTGTATCGGAGCCAGCGCGATGCTGATGGCCCCGCCCACTACGGTGGCCAGGCCATAGCTGTAGAGGCCGAACCCAGGTATCGAGTTGAGGGCTACCAGGATGCCGAACAGTATCATCAACCGGCCCATCCGCCGGTCCGACCGCAGCCGACACGCCACCCACCCGACCGCTACCCAGATCACCACATACACGATGCTTTGCACGATGAACGGCCAGCCCGCTTGCGTCCCCCACATGGCCGGCAGCACGATGTCCAGGGCTACCGCGAAAGGGACGGCGGCGAGCAGCGCGGGTACGCCCCGCGCGGGAGGTGGCGGCGCCTGGCCTGGTGCCGCCGGGGTGCCGGTCATCCCGTCAGGGCGGCAAAGGCCTCGAGCGTGAGCTGGTCCTTAGGGAGAAACCCACGCACCGGGGCGGTATCCAGCCGCCGCCCGAGTTCGGTCCCGGTCCTGCCCGACACCAGCACCACCACCGGACGGGCCGGGAGGGCGGCGAGCCGCTCGGCGACCGTGAACCCGTCGAGGTCAGGAAGCATCACGTCCAGCAGCACCACGTCAGGCCGCAGAAGCGCGGCCTGAGCCAGCGCGCCGCCCCCGTCTGCAGCCTCCCCCACCACGACGTACCCGCCCGCCGCCAGCAGCAGGCATGCGAGCCGCCGGAACCCCGGGTGGTCATCAACCACCAGCACGCGCAACGCCACTCTCCGATGGTGACACCGCTAGCACATCCGCGGGAGAGCGCGCAGGGCAGATTCACGGATTTCCGTGACCCTCGGGGACCGTCGCAGAACCGGCTGGGCCGTGGGCGGCACGCTGCCCGCCTTGGGCCGAGCCTGCGGATGCTTGCAGCCAGGCAAGAGTGGCACGGACGCGCCGGTTATCCGCGGCCGTGTCCGGCAAGCCAAGCTTGGTGAAGATGTGCTGTATGTGGGTGCCGACAGTGTTGAGCGAGACCACGAGGCGCTCGGCGATACCGCGGTCGGACAGCCCCTCTGCAATAAGGCTGAGCACCTCCCGTTCCCGTTCGCTGAGCGAGGCGAGCGGACCGGATGCGGCGCGGGGCTTCATCAGCGATCTGACCAGCTCAGGGTCGACGACTGTGCCCCCGGCCGCGATCCGGCGCAGCGCATCCTGCAGCATCGCGCCCTCGAGGATGCGGTCTTTAAGCAGGTACCCGGCCTGGGCGGGGGAACGCTCCAGGAGCCACGTGACATAACCCGGCACTACATATTGCGAAAGGACCAGCACGCCAACGTCCGGGTGCCGTTGCCTGATCCCGGCCGCCGCACGCAGCCCTTCGTCCGTGAACGTCGGCGGCATCTTGATGTCCACGATCACGATCTCCGGCCGATGCGCCGCCACCTCGGCCGGCAGGATGTCAGCCCGCGCCGCCTGGAAAACCACCTGATGTCCGAGATCATCCAGGAGCCGCGCAAGGCCCTCACGCACGAGCAGCGAGTCGTCCGCGACCGCTATTCGCATGGCACCAGCACTACAACCGGATGCCGCAGCAGGGCGGGCACGCCGCCACCCGTTTCGACGGAACAAGTGAACGACGAGGCCAGGCCATCAACCTCCACCCAATCATGGTCCCACTGGCGACCCTGCCTGGGGAGGCACCCGGCACAACAATCTCACGCACTGGCCATGCTGACAGATTCACCAATTTCCGTGACGCCGCAGGAGCCGTCAGGGCGCAATCTCGTCTTCACAGCCACCAAGCGGAGACGTACCTCCCCGGTTGCCCGCCCAAGGAGACCACGATGCACCACGCCAGGCCCTCGCCGCGCGCCGCGTGCTCGCCCTCTTGCTCCCCCGCAGCGCCTGACCCAGCCATTGCCGGGCAAGTCCGGGCCGATGGCCACACGCCGATCAGCCCTGTCTCCGGCCAGCCCAATGCCCTGCACCTCGTCAGCAGTCCGTAGGCGCGGACAGCCGCCCGCACCCATTCCCTTCACCGGAGGTCATCATGAACCCCATCCGCACCATCCGCCGTCTCGCCTGCGTCCTGGCCGGAACAGGCTGGCCACTGCAGGCCTGGCTTTCGCCGCCGCCGCACTACTGGCCGCCACTCTGGATACCCTGTCTCGCCTGACCCGGGCCAGCCTGCGGCCGTGCCCGCCCCCAGCCATCACCGCAGTAGCGGGCGACGCGCTCGGCTGGTAAATCGCCCTGATCGTGGCCGCCGCGCTGTCGGCTGCCACCTTTTCCCGGTCACTCAAGATGAGCACGAAGACGACGCTCAAGATGAACACATAGAACCGGGCATTCCGGGGACGGGATTCGGCGGTTCCTGCTCACGGTGACGCCGTACCGCTCACCTGACGCGGTGAGCGCCGGGAATGGCGCCGTGCTGGTCATGGTGAGTGTCGCGGCCGGGCCGCGGGCATGCCGGTGCCCGGAACAGGCCGAACCGGGTGATCGCCGCCCGCGCGCAGGCGGCGACAGCGTTGAGCCCGTCACGCAGCGGCGAGGCGGCCGGCCCAGGCAGCGGCGGATCGGCGAGCTCGCCGACGAAGCCGAGCTGGCGCATCGCGTCCCGGCGCATCGCCTTGGCCCGGCAGCGAAGCCGGCGCAGCCAGCCGCGCACGGTGGCGGCCGGGACGCCCAGCCCGGCGCCGATCCGCCTGTAGCCCGCCCGGCCAGCGCCATAGCGGCCGCCGTGCCGATGACCTCGATCGCGTCGGCCCGCCACGGCGCGCACCACGACGGCAGCAGGACCTGGGTCCGGCGGCACGAGCCGCAGCGCGCCCGGCGCTGCAGGGCGAGCCGGCACGGCGCTACGGCCACGCGGCACTGAATCGCCAGTGGGCCCCGGCGGGCGGGACCTCCGGCTCTACCAGCATGCAGTGGCCGGATCTACGGTGAAAATGCGGGCAGTGCGAGGGAGGCAGTGATGAAGGAGATTTCCTACGGCACGGTGCTGCCGATCCCGGTGGACGAGGCGTTCGAGTTCGTATCAGAACCTGCGAACTGGCCGCTGTTCTTCGAGTCAATGCGGTCCGCGGAGCGGCAGGAAGGCTGGGGCAAGGTCGGCGGCCGGGCTCAGGTCGTGACCAGGTTCCTCGGCCGTGTCGTCACGTCTGAGCTGGAACTCACCGAATGGGATCCGCCGCGGAGCTTCCGCTACATCATGCACCAGCGGGGCAGGCCTGCTCTGGACAATAACCGGATGTTCGAGCCTGCCGGCACCGGAACCCGCCTGCGCTTCGCAACGACGGCTGAGGCCCGCCCGGGGGCAATGGCTCTGGTCGACTGGATGTATAGGCGCGCGCTGCTGCGGATGTATCGCCGGGCCATGGCCCGGATGCCGCAGACGGTCCGGCGAACGCACCAGTAAGCACCCCGATAGGCCGGTAACTGCAGTGCTGGGTCTGAGCCGCAGGATGAAGATGGACGATCTGGTCTCCCGTGCCCTCGGGTTCTGTCCGTGGGCAATAGATCCTGGATAGGGCGCTGGTCGTCATAGGGCTGGACAGGAGGATGCGTCGTGAGGACCGGAAGCCCCACGCTGGCCATGTGTCGGTGACGGAGATAAGCGAGTCGGTGCCAGCCCGCTTGGAGGCCGGTTTCGCGATGAGGTGTTCGCCTTGACGCTCTACTCGAGCTCGATCTCCTTGTCGGCCGCAAGCCCGGGTGGGCTGAGCGTCCGGGCGGGTCCGGGCGGTGTGAACGCGGTGTCGTGTCCGGCCGTCGCCTGGTAGGCGTGCTGGACGGCGCGCAGCCGGGTGGCGACCCGGGTCTCGCGGGCGGCGATGGCTTGGCGGTTGCGGCGGCCGTAGGAGCCGTCCGGCCAGTCGGCGCCGGACCGCTCGACCTCGCGGGCGTGGGCCTCGCGCTCGCCGGCGTGCGCGGCGACGGCGAACATGGCGATGCTCGCGGTGGTGGCGTCCAGGACCAGGGTGACCGTGCCGGTCTCGGGGTCGTGGCGGGCCAGGGCGGTGATCCGGGGACCGTCGGTCTCGGGCCACGATGCCTCCGGTGCCCGGCCGCGGTGCCGGGCGCGGGCGCCGGCGAGCAGCTTGTCGGCGCGGTCGATCTGGTCGCAGGCGACGCCGAAGTTCTCCCCGACCGGGCCGAGGTCGGCGCCGCGGGCGACGCAGTACTCGAAGAGGCGGGCGGCCTGCGCATGGTCGGCGTAGGTGGTGCCGGAGCGGGCGTGGATCCGCAGCTGGGTCTTCAGCGCCTGGCTGACCGCGCCGGTGCGGACGAAACGGACCAGGCTGCGGGCGAAGACCGGTGCTTGCGGCCGGGCGGCCAGGCAGATCGCCAGCCGCCGGGCGGTGACGTGATCGACCGCGGCGCCCCGGGCGTCGGCGGCGGCGATGCCGTCGTCGATCAGCCGCTCGTACAGCGCCAGGTCCGGGAGCTGGCTCTCCTCAACGCTCGCACCCGGACGCGTCTCGGCCGGCACGGCGGCCCAGGGCCCGGCCACCATGCCAGCGGCGCGGTCAGGCTCGGCCGCGGGGCGCGCCCTGGCGGTGATGGTACCGGGCTGCGATCGGGTGTGGGCGTGAGTCATCGACTGTGCGCTAGGAGGCGATGCCGAGGAACTGGTTCAGGTGCTGGCGGGTGATCAGCCGTCGCCGGCCGACTTTGACGTAGGCGAGGTTGCCGCGTCGCATCTCGTCGTAGAGCAGGTCGCGGGACAGGCCAGTCAGCCGGACGGCCTCGTCGACGGAGTAGGCCAGCCGCCCGCCCGGCGAGTCCTGGTCGGCCCGATCGGTGACGGTGGTGTCGCCGGGTGGCGCCGGATCCGAGGTGCGCCCGGGCAGGCTGGCTGGTCCTGGTCCGGGCTCGCGCTTGTGCTGCCGGCGCGGCCGGGCAGTCATTGTCCCGCCTCGGGGTCGGTCCGTTCACGTTCCCGGTCGTGCTGCTGGCGAAGGCTGGCGGTCCGGGAGGTCTGGTTGATCGCGTCGGATCCGGTCAGGCCGAGTTCGGCCGCCCAGCCCTGGATGAACGGCCACAGGTGGTGCTGCTCGTTCAGGTCAGCTTCGCCGGCCAGGTCGGCGAGAGTCATGGCGGTGATGGCGCTGTTGCGGTCCAGGGCCCGGCCGGGCAGCCAGAACACCTCCCACAGGTGCTGATGGCCGGGTGCCAGGCGGGCGGTGCGCGGTCTGGTCGCTGGTCATGGTGGCGTCGGTGATGGTCACGGTCATGGTTCGGCTTCCAGGTCGGGTTCGGGTTCACGGGTGCGGGCGGGTCCGGCTTCGAGGAGCTCGGCCAGGGAGGGCGGCTCGCCGGGCCGCCAGCCGTGGAGCTGGTCGACGACGATCACGTACTCGGGCCGGTGCGGCCAGTGGTCGGGGAACGGCAGGTCGTAGGGTTCGGCGGTTTCCGGCCTGTCCGGCTCCGCCGCCCGCGGGTCAGGGATGAGGGGCGTAGCAGCCGGGCGGTGGGCTGGTCTGTCGGGATTCCGGCGGGGGGGCGTCACTGGCCGGCCTCCCTGTCGGCGGTGGGCTGGGGCCGGCGATCTGGTCCCGGCCGGCTGGTGCCGGCAGAGGGGCCAGCTTGGGCGGCCTGGAGCATGCGGTCGGCCATCTGGTCGAAGGCCCGGGCGTCGCGGAGGTGGGTCTGGCAGTCGGAGCAGGACTGGTCGGGGCAGTCGGGGCACATCTCGACGCGGTAGCGCTTGTCGTCGGCGGCGATATCCGCCGCGGCGAACACGGTGCTGGCGTCGTCGCGTGTGAGGGTGATGACGTCCTGGCGGCCGGGACCGGGGTAGGCCGGCGGCGGCGCCGTGATCTGGCAGGTGGTGGCGGGGTGGTCCTGGGTACCCTCGTAGATGCTGGCCAGGTCGCCGATGAGGCCGATGGCGCGGTCGGCGTGGAGGTCGTCGCTGCGGTAGTAGCCGTGGCGTTCCAGCGCGTCCAGGACTTCGTGGATGAGGCCGGGAGTGACCCGGCGGCCGGTGGTCATGGGCGGGCCTTCCGGCGGCGGGCGGGCGGGGGGATGTCGGGGGCGACCCCGGTACCGGTGGCGGGTTTCCAGCCGTGCCGGGGGCGGTAGCCGGGGATGTCGAGCAGGTCGTCGTCGAGGGCGGCGGCGGCGCACCAGTTCCCGGCGATCGCGCGCTTGCGGGCCGCGGTGGCCGCGCCGCGTTCGAAGCGGGTGCGGGCGGGGGCGCGCTTGTCCCACCAGGTGTCGTAGAGCTCGGTGATGGCGTCGCGGAGCTTGAGGCTGACGGTGCGGGCGTCGCCGCCGACGATCTGCCGGATGGTCATCTCGCGGACGCCGAGGGCGCGGGCGATGCGGGCCGAGCCGTGGCCCATCACGTGCAGGGCCCGCAGCCGCAGCCGGCTCCCGCCGGCGTCGATGCGGCCGCGCGGGACGGCCTGGCTGGTCACGGTGAGCACCGCGGTGGTGGTGCCGCGCCTGGGCCGGCGGCGGCCGCGGTCCAGGTCCGAGACGGTGGCCCGGTCCAGGCCCGCCGCGTTCGCGATGGCGCGGTAGGTGCGTCCGTCCTGGCGCAGCCGGCGGACGTGAGCGCGGGCCGGGCCTCGGCCGGTGGCCGGGTACGGCGGGCTAGCTTGGCTCGGGACGGGACCAGCCGGGGGGTTGATGCTCACCTTTAGTTCACCGCCTCGGCCTGGTAGCCGTGCGGTTCGGGGCGGGCCTGGCCGGTGCGGCGGGCGGAGTCCAGGGTCTTGCTGATTTCCTGGTCGCCGAGGCCGGCCTGGCGGGCGGCGT
>Ga0137383_10001578_pt1 | contig 13629 bp, 17 predicted proteins | sample SagtaG_19_FD_104817 | JGI IMG/M metagenome (GOLD analysis project Ga0137383, IMG submission 104817) | Vadose zone soil microbial communities from Sagehorn Ranch, Mendocino, California, USA - Sage2_R_40_16 metaG | ecosystem: Environmental > Terrestrial > Soil > Vadose zone | place: USA... | reverse complement strand
GCAATACGGCGGGCTCGCTGCTTTGAAGGGCGATCAACAGCCGCTCGCTGACATGCGCGAGGAGTTCGATATGCGCCGCAATTACATGTTCGATCGCATCTCGAAAATTCAGAACGTGACCGCAGTCAAGCCACAGGGGGCGTTTTATGTGCTGGTCAACATCAGCCAGCTCGGCCTGAGCTCACAAAATTTCGCCGATCGTTTGTTGAGCAAAGCCAATGTCGCAGTCATTCCCGGAGCCGCCTTCGGCGACGATCGAACGATCCGGCTCAGCTACGCGACGAGCATCGATGTGATCAAAAAAGGCCTCGACCGCTTCCAGGATTTTTGCCGCACGCTATAGCATCGTCATCCTGAGTCGCGCAGACGACGAGGGACCTCACAGTCGTAGATTGCGGGAAGTTGTACCGAAAACGGCTAGTGCGCACGATCATGTACCGCAGGTCCTTTTTGTGTGATCGAACAACCTTTTGAGAGGTTCCTCGCGCCGCTCGGAATGACACGCTAAATGTTCTGGAATGCCCGGCTACCTCGCGCTTATTCTCCACGCCCACCTGCCCTTCGTCCGGCATCCTGAGCACGAACATTTCCTCGAAGAAGACTGGCTCTTCGAGGCGATCACCGAGAGTTACATCCCGCTGCTGCAAATGATGCAGCGATTAGTGAACGACAGTGTGCCATTCAAGCTCACCATGTCGATAACGCCGACGCTCTGCGCCATGCTCCAGGATGAACTTTTGCGCGAGCGCTATGTGCGGCACCTCGATCTTTTAATCGATCTCGCCACGCGCGAGCGAAGGCGAAATCGTCATCATCAAGAACTTCAACAACTGGCCGGCTTCTATTTCGACATTTTTTCGGTTAGCCGGCGTTTCTTTGTCGATGAATGGAAATGTGATCTGCTTTCCGCTTTTCGCGAGTTGCGCGCGGCGGGCGCGCTCGAAATCATCGCCAGCGCCGCCACGCACGGTTTGCTTCCCATTCTTCAGCAGCAATCGCCTCAAGCCGCGCGCGCGCAGGTTTTGATCGGGCGAGATGTCTATGTCGATCTTTTCGGCGCCGAGCCGATCGGCTTTTGGCTGCCGGAATGCGCTTACGAGCCAGAGCTGGAATCGCTTCTACAAGAAGCAAACATTCGCTGGTTCGTTCTCGACGCGCACGGTCTGATGCTTGGAAAACCGCCTCCGCGGCACGCGATTTATGCGCCTTGCTTTACGCCAGCCGGCCCTGCCATTTTCGCGCGTGATCGTGATTCGAGCCAACAAGTGTGGAGCGCCCAGGAGGGCTATCCGGGCAGTCCAGCTTATCGTGAATTTTACCGTGACGTTGGTTTCGACCTTCCGATGGAGCATTTGGGGCCAATCGCGCGCGGACAAAGAAAATTCGCCGGTATGAAATATCATCGCATCACTGGGCGCGGTGAAGAGAAGGAATTGTATGATCGCGAAGCGGCGGAAAAAGCGGCGGAGACGGACGCTGTGCACTTTCTCGAACAGCGACGACAGCAGATTCGCGAAATCAGCGGATTAGGTTTCGATCCCGTGATCGTGGTGCCATTTGACGCCGAATTATTTGGCCATTGGTGGTTCGAAGGGCCACGCTTTCTTGAACGTTTCATTCGCAAAGCCGCCAGCGAACAAGACCTTCGTCTGACGACGCCGAGCGAATACCTCGCGGCTCACCCGACCCTCCAAAGCATTCAGCCAGCGGCTTCGACGTGGGGCGAAAACGGTCATCTCAGTGTCTGGCTCGACCCAAGCAACGCCTGGATTTATCCGCACCTGCACGCTGCCGCGCGACGCATGAGCGACGTCGCCCGTAAACACGCAGGCAACGTGACTCCACTCGCAGACCACGTCTTAAAGCAACTGGCGCGCGAACTCTTGCTCGCGCAATCGAGCGACTGGGCATTCCTCATGAAAACCGGAACGGCACGTGAGTACGCGACCAAACGCACGATGGATCATCTTGCCCGCTTCAATCAGTTGCATGATCAGTTTGCGGCAAACGACGTCGATGAAGAATTTCTGCGCAACTGTGAACTGCGCGATAACGCTTTCCCAAACGTAAACTGGCGTTATTACGTCTAGTGTCATGTCGAGCGGAGTCGAGACATCCCTTATTATTTGAAATGCAGTCAACAGCAGTAAGAGATTCCTCCCGCCTTCGCGTTGTTACCGCGCGGCAGGCAACTTCGCTCGGAATGACAAAAAGCTTGATCGCGTTTGCCATTGCTGTACTCACGACGTTTTGTAGTGCCGCCGCGCAAGAGTCGCCGGCGCCAACTCCTTCGCTCACGCCGGAGGAATCTGCCACACCCTCACCAATGCCGGAGCAAACTGCTTTGGCGTCACCGGCGCGACGTGTGCGCATCAGCTTCCTTCCGCCACCGCTTGAAGGCACCATCAGCCTGGGTATTTACGATGGGAGTGGCAAGCTCGTGCGCATTCTCCATCAGGAAGCTGAATTAAACGAATTCACAATTGGCGCGGATGCACTCGTAACCCAATGGGACGGTAAGAACGATGACGGTGGGGATTTACCCGCTGGAAAATATCGTGCTCACGGTTATCTCGTTGGCCATTTTAAAGTCGAGGACCTCGGCCAGTCCACGCTTCCGGTTGTGGGCGATGATGCTTCCAGGACCGCCAGCGTAAAAGTGAAGCTCATGCCAAATCCCCTGGCGAATGACAAACGCTTAATCGTCGATCTTGGCATCGGATTTGATAGGGACGGGAGCTATTTGAAAACGACCGACGAGCTGCCGTTATTCACGGTGAGCGAGACGCCGAACCTGGTCCGCGGATTTATTACAAAGAAAAGCGAGAAATCGGTCGATGTCTGGCAGGATGATGGCGCGGCCGTTCGTCAATTCCGCGTCTCCAACGTCGATAAGATGATGGCTTTTGATTGCGGCGAGTTCGAATTGAAATAGGTAGCGGCGCTTCACCGAACCGCCCAGCCCGATGGGGCCAATCGCCCTTAGCTCGGCCGCCGAAACTAAAAGAACGGTGCTTGACACAAGCACCCCTACAACGCAAGCGATTGCTAGTCACACATGGCTTCGACGTTCGAGTTTCAACAAACCGTTGGCAAGACCGCCAGCCTAAGCGGCACGTCATTGCACACCGGCGAAAAAGTTTCGCTGAAGTTGCTCCCGGCGCCGGTCGATCACGGGATTAAATTCAAGCGCAAGGATTTGCAGGACGAGCCGACAATTGACGCCAGGATCGACAATCTCAAAACAGTCGAGCGCGCCACGACCATTGGCGAAGGCCCGATGCGGGTGCACACAGTCGAGCATGTGCTGGCCGCTCTTTCAGCGATGGGCGTGGACAACGCCATTGTGGAAATGGACGCAAACGAACCGCCGATCGGGGACGGCAGCGCTCAGCCCTATGTCGATCTGATCAAGAAAGCCGGGATGACCGTTCAGGAGGAGCCGCGAAAGTTTTTCGACGTGCGCGAACCGATGTACGTGGAATCGAAAACAGGCGTGCTGCTTGTTTTGCTGCCGGATGAGAAATTTCGCATTTCATGCACCCAGGCGGGACCAAACAATCGGTTCACGCAATATCTATCGATGGAAGTTACGGCCGCCGCTTTCGAGCGCGAGATCGCCCCGGCGCGGACCTTTGTTTTCTATGAGGATGTTCAGCCGCTCATGGAGAAAAATTTGATCAAGGGCGGCAGTCTCGAAAATGCGATTGTCGTCCGCGGCGAGGCGGTTCTCAGCAAGGAGCCATTGCGTTTTGCCGACGAATTCGTCCGGCACAAAATTCTCGACATCATCGGCGATCTCGCGCTAGTCGGCCGCCGTATCCGAGGTCATCTGGTGGCGGTAAAGCCCGGCCATGCTGCGAATGCAGACCTGGCCCGGGCAATCGCCCGCGAACAGACGCAGAGAAGCGCGATGAGCGCACCGCGCGCGATCCCAATAGGCGATTCCGGTCTGGACACTCGCGAAGTGATGAAGATCCTTCCGCACCGCTACCCTTTTTTGATGGTTGACCGGGTCATCGGCTTCGAGGGCGAAAATAAAATTACGGCCGTAAAATCCATCACGATTAACGAGCCGTTTTTTCAGGGGCATTTCCCCGGTCATCCAGTCATGCCTGGAGTAATGCAAGTAGAAGCGATGGCGCAAGTGGCCAGTATTCTATTGTTCAAATTGACGAAGACTTCGAGTCGTGTCGGCTATTTCATGAGTGCGGACCAGGTGAAATTTCGCAAACCGGTTTTTCCGGGCGACACGATTTTCATTCACGCCGAGCTGACGAGAGCGCGTGGCAATCGCATGGCGAAAACGAAGTGCTACTGCGTAGTAAACGACGCGGTCGTTTCCGAAGGCGAACTGATGTTCACGTTTCTCGATAAATGAGCGACGTGCAGATTCATCCAACAGCGATTGTCGATCCACGGGCGGAAATCGGCGCGGGGACAACGATCGGACCGTATTGCGTTATCGGAGCCGACGTCGTCCTCGGCCAAAACTGCTGGCTCCAACATCACGTCACACTCTGCGGACCGATGAAGGCCGGCGCGAAAAACAGATTTTACGCGTACTGCTCCATCGGCCAGCAAACCCAGGACTTAAAGTATCGAGGCGAGCCGACTTATTTGGAAATCGGCGACGAAAACACGTTTCGCGAGTTCGTCACTGTAAACCGCAGCACGACGAGTGAAGGCAAAACGCGGGTTGGCAATCGCGGAAATTTCCTCGCATACAGTCACATCGGCCACGATTGCTCGGTCGGAGATGACGTCGTTTTCTCCAATAACGGAACGCTGGCCGGGCACGTGCGGGTGGGAAATCATGCCGTCATGGGTGGGCTCACGGCCGTGCATCAATTTTGCCGGATCGGGCGGTTCGCAATCACGGGCGGCTGCTCGAAAATTGTGCAGGACGTCCCGCCGTTCATGATCGCCGATGGCAACCCGGCGGAAATTCGCGGCATTAATCTGGTCGGTTTGGAACGCAAAAATTTTTCGGCCGAAAGCGTGAAGTTGATCAAAGAAGCGTTCCGTTTGATTTATCGTTCAAAATACAATACGCGCCAGTCGGTCGAAGCGATGCGCAAGGAATTACCTCAGAAAGAAGAGATCACCGAGATCATTGAGTTCATCGAACAAAGCGAACGCGGCATTATTCGCTGAAATTTAACCGCGGATTACGCGGATAACACGGATGCAAAATTTGAATCTTGTCTCTTTAACGGCCGCCCGCCCCGGAGGCAGCCGGATTATACAGATTTTATCTGCCTTTAATTGGAGATTTTCGGGGCCGAATTCTCGTTAGGCGACATGTCCGACTATTTACAACAGCTAAACTTGCTCAGGTTTTGGAATCGGCTCGGGATTTTTTTACTTGTCGCTTTCTTGCCCATCGGGGCCTTGATATTGGCGCTAGGACATTACTTCCGTATTCTCGGTTTATCGCTGATCGTCGTTTTTTTCGCTCCGTGGGTGGTTCTCATGGCGACTGCATATTACCGCATTAGAACCTTCCGCTGTCCGAAGTGTGGTAAATTTTTTACAGTTAAACATGTTTTGGCACCCAACAGTCGTGGCCGCAAGTGCGTTCACTGTGGACTTAAGCTGTATGAAGCAGCCAGCCGTGTCGCCTAACCAATTGATCAAGGCAACGGCTACCCGTACCGCGTTTACATTTTTCGATGATTAGCTTACTCTCGCTTCGATTAAGCCTCGGCGTCCGTAGCCGTAGCTGATCTTAATCTCGCTAGATGTTACTCTCGCGCACCGTGGACGAGCCCATCGCCGAACCAAATGGCTATGCGAACGCTCACTTCCGTATCGAACCGTGCGTCAGTTGTCCTATCGCAGGTTATCTCATAGTCAGCCCGCGGGTTGCCGTTTCTTCCCTTTCGCAGCTCTCCTCAGATGCACGGAGTTCGCTCGGTAACACGCTCGCGGCGGCCACGCGCGCGATCGAAGCCGTCGTTCGCCCAGAGCGTGTTTATTGCCTTCTTTTCGCGGAGGAGACGGCCTCGGTTCATTTCCATTTATTTCCGCGAACGTACTGGCTATTGTCTCAGTACATGCGTACTCACCCGACGGAACGTGAGATATCGGGACCGCGGCTGCTCGACTGGGCGCGCAACACGTTCCGCTCTCCCATCAGCGACGATTATCAGCGGACCACTCGAGCGATCTTTGATGGAATCGACCGTAACATCTAACCAGGGCTACAACCGAGGGCTTCCGTTTAGAACCTGAGCTTCAATCCGTCATATGCGATGTGTGTGTAAGCGGGCAGCCGGGATTCGGCGGATTGTGGAAGGTCGTGGCAGATGTGCGTGAAATAAGTCTCCTCCGGCCGAACGCGTGAAGCGACTTCCAATGCCTGACCTACGCTAAGATGCGTCGGATGCGGTTTGTCCCGCAGCGCGTCGATGATCAAGACTTTTACGCCAGAGATAAGATCGACAATCGCATCCGATACGGCGCTGCAATCGCTCAAATATGCGATGAGTTTTTGGTCCGCGCGCGAGAAGAGATAGCCGTTCACGATCGAGTCGCCATGCGGCACCGGCAACGGAGTGACCAATGTCTCGGCTAGTTTAAACGGCCCATCAATCACGTGCGGCTCCGGCTTTAGATAATACGGAACCGGATTGCTCGTGTTGAATGCGAAGCGAAACACGCGCTCCAGATCGCGCATTGTTTCGGCCGATGCGTAAACTGGCATCGAGCCCCGCGCGTGGGAAAATCGCCGGAGATCGTCAAATCCCATGATGTGATCGGTGTGCGAGTGCGTGAAAACGACCGCATCGACTTTGCGAATATCCTCGCGCAGGGCCTGAGTCCTGAAATCTGTGCCAGTATCCACGACCCACGAACATTCCGGCGTTTCGATATAGATCGAGGAGCGCAGCCGTTGGTCGCGCGGATCGGGCGACCGGCAAATATCGCAATCGCAACCAATCATTGGCACACCCTGCGACGTTCCGGTGCCGAGAAAGGTCACCGTGAGCCCTGACTTGAGAGTTGAAGATTGAATTGGCAAGCTGTCACTCTCCGCTCTCAACTAATAACACTCAACCTCCCCAATGCCCGCTGTCCTCACCTTGTTGCGAATCAAGAATCTCGCGCTCGTGGAAGAACTCGAGTGGCCACTCGGGCCGGGCTTCGTTGCTATCACCGGAGAAACCGGTGCGGGCAAATCGATCATCATCGGTGCGCTGCAACTTTTGCTCGGCGAGCGCGCCGACAAATCGCTAATTCGCACTGGGGCCGACCTGTGCACAGTCGAGGCAATTTTCAGCGGAGAGGATCTGCAAAAGCTGAACCCGCAGCTTATCGAAGCCGGAGTCGAACCGTGCGAGAACGATCTCATCATCAAACGAAGTTTCTCGGCCAGCGCCGGTACGCGCCAGTTCATCAACGGTTCGCCAACCACGTTGTCGATTTTAAAACATCTCGGAGACGAGCTTGTCGATCTTCATGGCCCGCACGACCACCAATCTTTGCTCTCGCCGGAAACGCAATTGAGCTTGCTTGATTCATTTGCGCGCGCCGATGAGCAGCTCGCCGAATATCGAAAGCATTACCGGCAATTACAGACGCTCCTCGCGGATCATGCTGCGCTGGACACGGCTGAGATGGCCCGCGGACAGGAGCTCGATCTTCTTCGCCACCAAGTTACCGAGATCAAATCGGCAAATCTGGTCGCGAGCGAAGAAGAAGAAATCGAGAGGCGCTACCGGCTGGCCAGCAGCAGCAAACGGCTAATTGAGCTGGCCTCGGCCGTCGCGAACAAACTGGCGGAAGCCGACGAGTCGATTCTCTCACAACTTGCGGAGACCCAGCGCTTGTTGCGCGAATTGGAAAAGATCGACGGTTCGATCGCGCAATTTTCATCGGCGCACGCTGCAAGCGTTGTCGAACTTTCTGAGATCGCGCGCGCTCTTTCCAGTTATGCAGAAAAGCTCGATCTCGATCCGGAACAGCTCGCCGCGCTCGAGCAGCGCGTTTCGCTCTTCGAAACATTGAAGCGCAAATATGGCGGTTCGATTGCCGAAGTGATCGCGTTTGGAGAACGCGCGGCCGAACGGATGCGTAAAATCGAAGGGCGCGACGCGGAGTTGGAGCGCCTGGCAAAAGAAATCGAGGATGTCCGCGCGCAAATGAAGCGTGCTGGCGAAGCGCTGCGCAAATTGCGAGTGAAGGCCGCGCCGAAACTTTCGGAAAACATCCGGCGCAACTTGCGCAATCTCGGGTTCCGCCAATCGGAATTTGAAGCAAAGCTTGATGCACTCGACGAGCCGCGCTCGACGGGATTCGATTCGGTGGAATTACTTTTCTCACCGAACCCTGGCGAACCAGTGAAGCCATTGCGCGCCATCGCGTCGAGCGGCGAAATCTCTCGCTTAATGCTGGCGATCAAATCTGCGCTGGCCGCACATGACGCAATCCCGCTGCTCGTTTTCGATGAGATCGACACCAACGTTGGCGGCGAGATTGCGCACGGCGTTGGCGCCAAGATGCAAATATTGGGCCGCGATCACCAGGTGATTTGCATCACGCATCTGCCACAAGTGGCTGCGACTGCCTCTTCACATTTCGTTGTGACAAAGGAAGTCACCGGCGGCCGGACCTATTCGCAATTGCGCGAGGTCAGCGGGAAAGGACGACAGGAAGAAATCGCGCGGATGCTCGGTGGTAAAAGCGAATCGGCACTGGAACTTGCGGCGACGCTGCTGAAGCAGGGAACCTAGGCTTCCAGTCCGCCACGGGACGGACTCGCTGTGGCGAGCCTGTGCGGCCAGCGGGCGTCCGCGCCTGCGAGTAGCTCAAACGTCCCTATACGTTTTGAAGTTGACGGTCAAATTCGCGTTCGACTATAAAAGCGATGCCATGAAGAAATCGACCTTCATCGGTCTTGCGATATGTCTCGCCGCCGTGAAAATACATCGTGTTTGCTCCCCCAGCGCAGTTGGCTAATGCCGTACCCGTACTGTTGGCCGTCGGGCTTGCTCGGGTCCTCGGGTTGCAAGCTGTCGAGCCAGCGGCGCTGATATGCGGCGTTGAGCACGCGGCCGGTAACCAGTGCCTGGATCCAGGTGGCGAGATCGTTGGCAGTGGAAACGACACCCCCAGCCGCCGCAGCACAGGAATGGTTCAAGTCGGTGTAGTCGGTGGGCAGAAGGGTGCCGGCACGTGCCGCAGCCTCGACCTCGGGCGAGTACGGCGGTGTGCCCACCAAGGCGACCGAGGAGCTGCCGTACAAGTAGCCGTGCGAGTATGGTTCGGGGATGGTGTTCACGGTGCTGGCGGGGAGCTCGGTATGCTGCATATTCAGGGGACCGAATAACCTGTCCTGCATCGCCTGAGCGAGCGGCTTGCCATCGACCTTTTCAATGATGAGACCCAGCAGCGCATAGTTGGTGTTGTTGTACTCGTAGGCTGTGCCCGGCGGAAAGTTGGGAGGATGCGCGAACGCAATTGCCAGCACCTCGGCGGGGGTCCAAATCTTGGTGTGGTCACTGTCCAGGCTCGCCGAAAATTCGGGGGCATTGGTGTAATTGTAGAGACCGCTGCGCATTTCCAGCAGCTCGGTGATGGTGATGTTGTCGCCGTTGGACACGCCCGGGACGTACTTGGACACCGGATCGTCGAGACTGAGCTTCCTCTCCTGAGCCAGCTGCATGATCACCGCGGCCGTCATCGTCTGGGTATTCGAGGCGATCCTGAAGTAGGTGTCGGCGCGGGGCGGGTTCGTGGTGTTCAGTTGCGTGGTGCCGCTGGCGGCGGTGAAATCACCCTGAGGTGTGCGCAAGAGAACCACAGCGCCGGGGATGAGGAGTTCCTTGACAGTCTTGTCCACCAGGGACTTGAGCGCAGCCTGGTCGATCGGCTTGAGCGCCGACGAGCCGCTGTTCATCCTCCGCGCGTATTCTGCCTCCTGCTCTGGGGTCAGCACCGCATCAGGTTTCTTCTCGCAAGCTGCCGATGCAAAGATAAGGATCAGTACAACCAACCGTATTGATTTCATAATTCCTTCGCGCTTTTCTCGAATCGCTGGCCCAAAGCGAATCATGGAAGTTGGACGCGACAGCGCGCATCCCTCCAAATCGGCCCGTCCTTAAGCTCTTCCGCAGGCGTTATGATCCATTGGCTTTCCACCGATCAGCTTATTCGCGCAGAACTTTCCTGACCAGACGCAGGGTCTTGGTTGCGATTTGCTTCGGATAGCGCTTGACTCGATAAACACCCGCTTCCTTTATGAACAAGGAAGCATACGATGAAAGCAATATCGATCCTGTCGATCGGTGCGCTGGCAGCGATCATCGCGGGCTGTTTAAACACTAAGCACAGTGCCTCAGCCACAGGAGAGCGCTATCCGTGGAAGAAAAATATTGTGACAACTGGTCTTTTGGATCGGCGAGCAGCCGAGCGGAAACAATCCGGTGTCCGAACCGCGTAAGCTCATGGGACAAAGATTGGAGCAGAAGCTACGGCGGATTTGACGATCCAAATCCCGCGCATCGCAGCAATTACATTCCGGTGAAATTTACGCCGCGACAGAATCCGTTTTATTGCGCGCTTCCCTACAATGACAAGGCAGCCATCGGTCATCGCCCGGAAGCGCCCCGCGTCGTTCCGTGGTTCAAGGAAGCGTACCAAGGCCCCGGCGTTTCCACCTGCAAGGATCGATGGGTGGCGATTCGCAAAGGGAATCGAACGGTTTATGCGCAATGGGAAGACGCAGGACCTTTCCGCACCGATTATTGGCAATATGTCTTTGGCAACGAACGTCCGAAACCCAATCTAAACAAAGGCGCGGGTCTCGACGTCTCTCCCGCTGTGCGTGACTATCTCGGATTAAACGAAACGGATCTGACCGACTGGCGCTTCGTGGAGTTTAGCGAAGTATCGCGCGGGCCGTGGTCGACGCTCGGAGAAAACAACACATTTGTGATTAGCGATCGCAAAAAAGGCAGGGAATTGGCCGAGGCCTCAAAGCGCGCTGACGCCCAGTAATCGAGCAGGCGTGATTCAGGTGCCTTCGGCGGGACGGGTTACTGAAGCCCTTCAACACGGTTCCATGGTCTCGGGCAATCAGGGTTTCCTGCTTCGATTGATGATGGCCCAGATGTTGAATTAAAGCGCGACTACGTCGCTCCGCGAGGAGTTTACTGGCGCTCACGGCGTCGCGTCAGATTACATAAATTTCATAATCGCGTCTCGTTCAGACCGTCGAGAGTGTCAGCGATAATTTCCCAGTATTTCATCGTGTTACTCGAACGTCGCCTTCGATCAATTTTGTCGAATTCACGTTGGATGCCATCCTGCTCGACGTTTGAGGCGCGGCTTTAGCATGGAAGCTTACAAGCGCGTAAAATTAAAAGTTCGACAAAGTGCCGCTGGATCATCGGGCGATTTCGCCGATTCCCTCGCCGTCTTTGCGGCTCCGAAACGCATTGGACTAAAGTCCCATATACGGCTGTCGGGAGTGCTGGCAAAATCGTCTTCGATTACGTCATCCGACGTCTCAACGCACTTTCGGCCGGTTCTGAAAAGCCGGTTGGGGGGCTTAACCTTCGCTGAGGCACCGCTTAGCGCGATCTCCAGATTTCAACTGGAGCCCCGAGTCAGCCGACGTGAGGCCGCTGCTCAAAGCGCCTCGTGAGGATGATTCCTCGTTCCGCGCGGATTTGGAGCAGTCAACCCCAAATAAAAAGCCGTTTATGAAATCCGTTAGTTTCACTAAGCCAATAGCCGTGCCTCACCAAATCCACACCTACACCGAGCTCCTGCAACAGATTCACGACGACCTGCGGATCCAACATCCCGAATGGGTCCAGCCAAATGGCGAGTCCCCCATGTGTGATTCTTACGAGGCGCGCCTCACGGAACTGGTCGACACTTGACAGGAAGGGGGATCCAACGAAATGAAATACAAAATTAAAAGTTTCATACTCGGCGTAAAAGAAGCGCGCCGGGTATTGTGTACCACCGTTCATGGTCGGCCTGCTGGCAGAGCTTATGATACGGGGAGAAAACTCTCCAATGGGTTTATAGGCCTGTTGAAGTTGGACATGATGTAACAAAGACTACCAAACGGAGAGAGCCGCAGCGCGAACGAGTGGCGATTACGCCTCTTTGAAATCGCCAGCGTGCTCGTGTGTTTCAATCACATTGCCAGCCTCATTGTAAACGCAAATCACAGCATCATGTAATCGGCTGTAAAACTTTGCATTGCTGATTGCATCCGGCTCACCATACCACAACCGGCCAAATGGCAACACGTCGGAAATTAGATCGACGCCGCGTTTATCTTTGCGTGGGCGCACTTCGTAAACGTGTTTTGAGCTGGTCATCGCGCTGGGCCAGCGGTTGGCTGGATCGCTCGGTCAGATGAATTATTTGGGACCTTCGCCCTGCAGTTTCCGTAGAATTCTGTAGATGGTCAGCATGAAAAAGCGTGGGCGCCGCCGAATACGCTCGGCCGAATACTGGCGCGCGTATTACACGCGGAAACAGCGCGAATGGCGCGCTGCCCATCCGCGCGCCCGAAGACGGCGAAAACAAAAAATAGTGGCGCAAGTGGCGGGCCAGGGCTGAAACGTGCAGAAATCGTCGATGACATAGGAACCGCATCATTTACCGTCCGGCAATCAGAAACGATTCTAGCGCGATCCTGTGCAAGTAGGAAAACGGCCTTCGTGGATTGTTCTGAGAGAATGCCTGGTATGAGTGTTCTGAGTTGTGAAAACTGCCTCGCTAGGGATTCGAACCGCGTAAAAGTCTTCGCCTCACGCGGTTGACGTGAGGGCGTCAAACCTTTTACGTGGCTGCCTCGCTAGGATTCGAAACTACCCCCAAAATGGTGATTTGCCTCGTATAATCGACGCTTGGAAGTGGAGCTACGCACAGATACACACATAACAATGGCCGCTGCTTTCGACCCCCGCATTAAGAATGGACAAATGGCTATGGTCGAGAAAGAGAGATTTAAACCTACCAATGAACGCTCTGAAATCCCCGTTAACACTATTTAAATTTCTTCGGTGTCTTACCACCTGGATACCTTAAAAGATTTTAATTACAGCATCGGGACCAAGGCAAACGCTTTGCACCCTTTTGCACTATGACACGCAAAGGGTGCCGATCCTCGAAAATGATGGTCTTGCCCGCGCGTATATTTGGCCAATTTGCGTTCGAACACAGAGGCGGCAGCAAGAACGGTTTCCCGCGCGCATATTTGGCGAAAATTCTTCGCTTCGGCTTTTTCAGTCGTCTGCCGCTCCCAAATTGTCTCCAGAATCGCCTTGAGAGGGATACTGCCTCCCTAGGTGTACGTTTGGCTATTGCTATTTTATTGCTCTTTTTGCCTTTAGCCAGTCCCGCGCCAGAATCGCGCCTAGAATCGTTTTTGATCGACGGACGGCAAACGATGCGGCCCTGATTTTAATCGACGAACCCTGCACGCGCAGAAAATGAATGCGGCTGATTTTGATAAACTAAAGCGACGCAGAAAAGGAACACTTCTTTCACTGCCCAAAATGCGGTCAGTTTGTGGACAGGCGCGAACTCCGCAACGGTCCACTCTTTCGGAATCCAACGGGAACCGTCTCGCCCCGTAGGAACCGCTGCAGAAGTTGT
>Ga0137383_10001574_pt1 | contig 13638 bp, 11 predicted proteins | sample SagtaG_19_FD_104817 | JGI IMG/M metagenome (GOLD analysis project Ga0137383, IMG submission 104817) | Vadose zone soil microbial communities from Sagehorn Ranch, Mendocino, California, USA - Sage2_R_40_16 metaG | ecosystem: Environmental > Terrestrial > Soil > Vadose zone | place: USA... | reverse complement strand
GCCGCCCTGGGGATCGCGTGGATGGTGTTACTCCCGGTCACGCTCATGGCGTCGCGAGTGCGCCGCCTCCTGCTGGCGGGCTTCAAGCGGCGGGACCTCGTCGATGCCATCGAGGCCGAGCTCAGCCGGCGACGCGAAGAGGTCGCGTTCCTCTACGGGGCGGGCCCGTCACGGTTGGAGCGTGTGTTGCGGAGGACGGCGTATGCGGCGGCGCTCGTGGCGGGCACGGTGGTGTGGCTCGCGGTCCGCGCGCCCGCGCTGCTACCGGTGGGACTCTTCCGGCTGTCTGCTGCCGCGGCGGCTGGCGTGGCGCTGTTGGCGGCGGTGGTGGCACGCTGGCGCACCGAGCACCGCACCGACCCCAAGCGCGAGCGCAGGCTGCGCTTCTGGCGGAGTCCACTCGGCCGCTGGTTGTTCCGGATCGCCCGCGTCGGCCTCGGAACACAGAGCCCGCGTACTCCCGACACTCTGCCACCCGCCGGCGCTCCGGGGTTACCCGATCTCAGCGTGGGGATCCTGGGGGACCGCTTCTTCGACGCGCCGGGGGAGCATGCGACGTGAGGGCCTGAAGGCGCTTTCCCGCTTCGCGTAGCTGGTCCTCCGTCTTGCAGAACGCAAACCGCACCAGCGTGCGCCCTAGCTCCGCTCGACTGAAGAAGCTCGAACCGGGCACGGGGGCCACCCGGACCTCGCACGTGAGCCAGCGCGCGAACTCGTCGTCCGGGAGGTCCGAGAGCGCGGAGAAGTCGGCGAGAATGTAGTAGGCTCCCTGGGGCGGCTCGCAGCGGAACCCGGCGGCGCGGAGGGCCGCGTGCATCACGTCGCGCCGCGCGCGGTAGTCGCGGGCGAGCCCGGCGTAGTAGTCGGGGCCCAGGGTCTCGAGGCCCACGGCGACCGCCTCCTGCAGCGGCGCCGGGGCGCCGACCGTGAGGAAATCGTGCACCTTGCGGATCGCGTCGGTGGCGCCGGGCGGCGCGACGATGGTCCCGATCCGCCACCCCGTCACGCTGAACGTCTTCGAGGCGCCGCTGATCGTGATCGTGCGGGGCCGCATCCCGTCCAGCGTCGCGATCGGGATGTGCGAGCCCTCATAGCGGATGTGCTCGTAAATCTCGTCCGTCACCGCGTAGGCGTCGTGCCGCCGGCACAACGCGGCGATAGCCTCCAGCTCGTGGCGCGCCAGCACCCGCCCCGTGGGATTGTTGGGCGTGCACACAATGATGGCGCGGGTGCGGGCGGAGAAGGCGGCGGCCAGGCGGTCGAGATCGATCTCCCCGGTGGTGGCGAGGGGCACGTACACCGGCTTGGCGTCGCACAGGATCGCGTCCGGTCCGTAGTTCTCGTAGAACGGCTCGAACACGATCACTTCGTCCCCCGGGTCCACGACGGCGAGGAGCGCGGACGCCATCGCCTCCGTCGCGCCGCACGTCACCACGATCTCCGTCTCCGGATTCACCGTCATCCCGTACCACTCGGCGTACTTCCGCGCCAGCGCGTCGCGCAGCCGCTTGGTGCCCCAGGTGATCGCGTACTGGTTGAGGTCGTCCCGGATGGCCCGCGCGGCCGCTTCCTTGAGCACCTCGGGGGCGGGGAAATTAGGGAAGCCCTGGGCCAGGTTGATCGCGTCGTGCTCGTTGGCGAGCCGGGTCATGCCTCGAATCACCGATTCGGTGAAGCCGTGCGTACGGTGCGCGGTGTGAGTCACAAATTACAAAATCGTCGAGGAGAGGCGTCGAGGGAAGACGTCGAGAAGAGGCGTACGTCGTTTCTCGACGTCGTTTCTTGACGCCTCTCCTCGACGCCTGCTTGTTCTACAGTTTCAACTTCAGATCGATGTCCACCAAGATCGCGCTCGGCGCTTGCAGGAACACCACACGGTCTTCGGTGCGGTGGATGACCATTCTCACCGGCGGGCCCTTGCCCCTCCCGCGCCCCCGGTTGCCGGCACGATACCAGACGATGACGTCCCGCCCGCCGCGCTCCACGCGGACCACTTCGTACCCCTGTTTCACCAGGACTTCCCTGGTGACGTCCAAGGCTCGGTCGTTGGTGACCGCGTACTTCTTCGGACCACTACCACCCGCCACGAGCAGGGCGACTGTCGCTGCAATCGTCGTGACTCTCATGTGTCCCTCCGTGCGTGGGTGCTCACTTCAGCAACAGCTTCGCGATCGTGTGCAGCTGCATGTTGCTCGTGCCCTCGTAGATCGTGCCGATCTTCGCGTCCCGGTAGAACTTCTCCACCGGGTACTCCTTCGTGTATCCGTAGCCGCCGAACAGCTCGACGGCAAGTGACGTGACCCGCTCCGCGACCTGGGAGGCGAGGAGCTTCGCCATCGCCGCCTGCATGGTGTACGGCTCGCCTGCGTCCTCGAGCCGCGCCGCGTTGTACACCATGAGGCGCGCCGCCTCGAGCTCCGTCGCCGCCTGCGCCAGCTGGAACTGCACGCCCTGGAACTCCGCGATCGCCTTTCCGAACTGCTGGCGCTCGTGCACGTACCTGAGCGCTGCGTCGAGCGCCCCCCGCGCCACCCCGATCATCTGCGCCCCGATGCCGATGCGGCCGGTGTTGAGCGTTTCGATCGCCACCTTGTACCCCTTACCCACCTCGCCGATCACGTTGGCCGCCGGCACCTCGCAGCGATCGAGGATCAGCTCGGTCGTGGAGGACGCGCGGATACCGAGCTTGTCCTCCTTCTTCCCGACCGCCAAGCCCGGGGCGCCGCGCTCCACGGCGAACGCCGTGATTCCCTTGTAGCCGAGGGTGAAATCCACGCTTGCGAACACGACGTACAGTCCCGCTTCCGCACCGTTCGTGATCCAGAGCTTGCGACCGTCGAGTATCCAGCGATCGCCCGTGCGGGTGGCCTTCGTCTCGAGCCCGAACGCGTCGGAGCCGGAGGCGGGCTCGGAGAGGGCGTAGGCGCCGACGACGTCGGCGGCGAGACGGGGCAGGTAGCGGCGCTTGAGGTCGTCGCTCGCCCACTTGAGCAAGAGGGCGTTGACGAGCGTATTCTGGACGTCCACGAAGATCGCCGTGGACGCGTCCACCGCCGACAGCTCCTCGACGGCGAGGACGCTCATCATGAGGTTGCCGCCTGCGCCGCCGTGTTGTTCCCCGATCTCGATGCCCATCAGACCGAGCTCGAAGAACTGCGCCAACAGGGCGGGATCGAGCGCCGCCGCGCGCTCCATCGCGGCCACGCGCGGCCGGACCTCGCGCTCGGCGAACTCGCGAACGGTGTGGCGGAAGAGCTCTTCTTCTTCCGTCAGGCGGGTGAGCGGGGACGGTGGTGCGGTTGTGGCCTCGGGCATGGTCATCGAATCTATCAGCCTCGCGGCGCCCGGACCGCCTCTTACCGCCTCTTACCGCCTCCTACCGCCTCCTACCGCCTCCTACCGCCCCTTGTACACCACCCTCCAGATCCTTCCGCCTGCGTCATCCGTGACGTACAAGGAGCCGTCGGGCCCCTGGGCGAGGCCCACAGGGCGGTGCTCGGGTTGGAACCCGTCGGCGAACGTCTCGTAGCCGCCCGCCGGCGCGCCGTTCGCGAGCGGTACGAACACGACGCGGTACCCAGCCTGGGGCAACGGCGCGCGATTCCACGAGCCGTGGAACGCGATGAAAGCGCCGCCCCGGTAGCGCGCCGGGAATTGGTCACCCGTGTAGAACAGCAGACCGTCCGGCGCCCAGTGGCCGGGGAATGCGAGCAGCGGCGCTTTTTTCTCGGCGCAGCGCCCGACTTGCTTGCCGTCGCCGCCGTACTCGGGTGCAAGCACAAGGTGGCCCAGCTCGGGATCGTGGAAGCAGTAGGGCCAGCCGAAGTCATCCCCCTGCTTGATCTGCATCATCTCCTCGGAGGGCTTCTCGGCGCTCTGCTCGAGCGTGAACAGCTTGGGCCAGTTCTGCCCCAGCTGGTCGCGTCCGTGCTGCACTGCGTACAGCACGCCGGTCGCGGGATTGAGCGCGAGGGCGACGGCATTGCGCACACCGGTGACGTAGCGGATTCCATCGGCCTGCCTTTGCCCCGTCCGCGCCGCATCGAAGCGCCACACGCCGGCGCGCGTGGCAAGCTCCTGGCACGGGTCCTGGCCGGGGGATTCGAGCTGACGGTCCGCGAGCTGGCAGGTGTTGGAGCGGGAGCCGACGTTCACGAACAGAGAGCCGTCGGGCGCGAGGACCAGGCTGCGCGCGGAGTGACCGCCCGCGGGCAAGTCCGCTACGACGACGTCGGGCGGGCCGACGGGGGTGAGGTCCCCCGGGTGTAGCGCATAGCGGTATACGGTGGACGCGGACGAGAAGAACAGCGACCCGCGCCCGAGCGCCAGCCCGGAGCCACCCTGGTCACCGAACTGCGCGGACACATCCGCCTTGCCGTCGCCTGTCGTGTCGCGCAGCGCGAGCACGCCACCGCTCCGCCCCGGCGCACGGCTACCGGCGAGGGCGACGAAGACATCCCCGTTCGCCGCGACGGCGATGTGACGGGCAGCGCCCACCTGGTCCGCGACGACGACGGCGCAGAACCCAGCGGGGAGCGTGAGGCCACCATTGGTCGGGTCGCAGGGGGGTAAAGCGGCGGTCAGGCGGTCCGGCGGTCGGGTAGACGGGAGAGTCAGCAGCCCGGCGAGGAGAATCATTGCACGCATGTTCATCGGTCCTTGAGCCTCCGTACGAACTTGAGGGCTGACCACGTGTCGTCCACGGCGCACACCTTCACATCGACGAGCCCGCTCGCCAGGCCGATCTCCCGCACCACGTTCTCCGTGAGGTCGGTCGCGACCCCGGAGCTGCCCTTGGGCCAGGAGACCCAGAGCGCGCCGGCGGGGGCGAGGGCGCGCTCGAGCGCGGCGAAGCGGGTCGCGAGCATGCGGCGTGCTGTGGCGAAACAGTGAATAAACCCGAGCGCGCCGCGGCCGCGCGTGAGGCGGGTGGCCACGCGAGTACCCCCGGGCAGGGGCCCGAGCAGCGCGCGGTATTGCGGCGGTGCCGCAATCGCGGTGACGGTCATCCCGGTTTTGATCCCGAGCTTCGCCGCGAGCGGCTTACCCGAATAGCCCGCGAGTGCACCGGTACGCACCGTCCGCGCTCCCGTCAATCGGCGGGCGCGGCGTGCGGCACCGGGTGGCGGCGCCGGAACAGATTGCGGAGCGACGCGCCTGCGAGGCGCTGCTGCATGTCGTCCAGGTAGGTGTAGATCACCGGAGTCACGTACAGGGTGATGAGCTGCGAGAAGGCGAGTCCGCCCACCACCGCGATGCCGAGCGGCCGGCGCGACTCGGATCCGACGCCCACGCCGAGGGCGATGGGCAGCGTGCCCATCAGGGCCGCCATCGTGGTCATCATGATCGGCCGGAACCGGATGCTGCAGGCCTGGAGGATCGCGTCGCGGGCCGACTTGCCCTCGGTGCGCTGCGCTTCCAGGGCGAAGTCGATCATCATGATGCCGTTCTTCTTCACAAGCCCCACGAGCATGATGACGCCGACGAATGCGTACACGCTCAGGTCCACGCGGAAGATCAGCAGCGTCAACAGGGCGCCGAAGCCGGCGAACGGCAGCGCCGAGAGGATCGTGAGCGGGTGGATGAAGCTCTCGTACAGGATCCCGAGCACCATGTAGATCACGAACACCGCGAGAATCAGCAGCAACAGCAGCCCACCCTGGCTCGACTGGAACGCCTGCGCGGTGCCCGAGAAGCTCGTGGTGACGCTGGACGGCAGCGTCTGCCGCGCGATCCGCTGGACCTGCGCGACCGCCGTGCCGATGGCCACCCCCGGCCGCAGGTCGAACGAAATCGTGACCGACGGCAGCTGTCCCGAGTGGCTCACGGTGAGCGGGCCGACGCTCGAGGTCAGGGTGGCGAGCGAGGCGAGCGGCACGAGCGGGCCGTGGGCCGATCGGATGTACAACAGACTCAGGGCGGAGAGATCCTGTTGGTACTCGGGGAGCAGCTCCATCACCACCCAGTACTGATTCGTCGCCGTGTAGATGGTCGAGACCTGCGCCGAGCCGTACGCCCCGTACAGCGCTTCCTCGACTTGCTGCGCGGTGACGCCGAGCGCCGCGGCCCGGTCGCGGTTGATCGTCACCGTGGCCTGCGGATTCGAGATCTGGAGGTCGCTCGTCACGTTCACCAGATCGGGCAGCTTGCCCAGCGCCGCGGTGAGCCGCGTCGCGTTGTCGTACAACGCGATCCGGTCGGGGCTCTGAAGCGTGTACTGATACAGGCTCTTGGTGCGGCGGCCGCCGATCTGAATCGGGGGCGGGTTCTGCAGGAACACCTGGATCCCGGGGATGCCGGACAGCTTGCGGTTGAAGTAGCGGATCAGCTCGTCCACGCTCATGCGGCGCTGGGAGCGCGGCTTGAGCTGCATGAAGACGCGGCCCTGGTTGATCTGGCCGCCGCCCAGGAACGACATGGTGGCGTCCACGTTGGGATCCTGCTGCAGGACCGCCATCACCTGGAGCTGATGCTGGACCAGGTCGTCGAACGACGTTCCCTGAACCGTCTCCGTGGTCCCGAAGATCTGGGAGTTGTCTTCGCTCGGCAGGAAGCCCTTGGGGACGATGACGAACAGGATGACCGTGCCGAGCAGGATGGCGGCCGAGAGGACGAGCGCCCCGGGCCGGCGCTGCATGACCCAGGCGAGGCTGCGCTCGTACCGGCCCAGCACGTTTTCGTACACCCGCTCCGATGCTTCGTAGAACCGCCCGTGGTGCGCCTCGCGCGACGGCTTGAGGAACCGGCTGCACAGCATCGGCGTCAGGCTCAGGGACACCACGCCGGACACGAGGATGGCCGCCCCGATGGTGACTGCGAACTCGTGGAACAGGCGCCCGATGATCCCGCCCATGAAAAGGACGGGGATGAAAACGGCCGCGAGCGAGAGCGTCATGGAGAGGATGGTGAAGCCTACCTCACGCGACCCGGCGAGCGCCGCTTCGAGCGGCGGCGTCCCCCTCTCCATGTGGCGGACGATGTTCTCGAGCATCACGATGGCGTCGTCTACCACGAACCCGACCGACAGCGTCAGCGCCATCATCGAGAGGTTGTCGAGGCTGTAGTCGAGCCCGTACATCACCGCGAACGTGCCCACGAGCGAGAAGGGGAGGGCCAGGCTCGGAATCACGGTGGCGGACAGGTTGCGGAGGAACAGGAAGATCACCAGCACGACCAGCGCCAGCGTCAGAGACAGCGTGAACTGCACGTCGTGCAGCGAGGCGCGAATCGACTCCGACCGGTCGGAACGGAGCTGCAGGTCCACCGAGGCGGGGAGCATCTGCTTGAGGCTCTCCATGACCGTCCGCACGCGGGCCGCGACGGCCACGGTGTTGGTGCCCGGCTGCCGCTGGATGGCGAGGACGATGGCGCGGTTGCCGTTGAACCAGGCGGCGCTCTTGTTGTCCTGCACGTCGTCCAGCACCCTGCCCAGGTCCTGGAGCCGTACTGGTGCGCCGTTACGGTAGGCGATCACGAGCGGCCGGAACGCGGCCGCGTCCTGGAGCTGCCCGTTCGCCTGGACGGTGTAGGCGCGATGCGGGCCCCACAGGATGCCCGTCGGCAGGTTCACGTTGCCGGCGGCGACGCCGGCCGCGACCTCATCGATCCCGATGGCGCGCGTGGCCAGCGCCTTGGGATCGAGCTGGATGCGTACCGCGTACTTGGCCGCCCCGAACACGTTGACCTGCGCCACGCCGTCCACCGTGGACAGACGCTGCGCGATGAACGTCTCGGCGTATTCGTCCAGCGCCGGCAGCGACAGCGTGTTGGAGCTGAGCGCGTAGTAGATGATCGGCTGGTCGGCCGGGTTCACCTTCTGGTACGAGGGCGGCACGATGCCGGTCGGCAGCTGGCGCAGCGTCTTGGAGATCGCCGCCTGGACATCCTGCGCGGCCGCGTCGATGCTGCGGTCCAGTGTGAACTGCAGCGTGATGTTGGTGCTGCCGAGGCTGGACGAGGACGTCATCTGGTCTACGCCGGCGATGGTCGAGAACTGCTTCTCGAGCGGAGTCGCCACGGCGGACGCCATGGTCTCCGGGCTTGCGCCGGGCAGCCCCGCGCTCACCTGGATCGTGGGGAAGTCCACGTTGGGGAGGTTGCTCACGGGCAGCAGCCGGTACGCCATCAGGCCGAAGACGAGAATGCCCATCATGACGAGCGTCGTCATGACGGGCCGCTTGATGAACAGCTCGGACAGGTTCACTTGTCTGCCTCCACATCCACTCCGGCGCCGGAGCCGCCTTTCACTTCGACCGCCGCCCCGGACACGAGGCGCAGCTGGCCGTCGGTGACGACCTGGTCCCCGGGCTGCACGCCTCCCCCTTGCGCGAGAATGGCGTACTGGCCGGCGGTGCGCGCCACGGTCACGGGCTGCGACCGCGCGGTGCCGTCCGGGTTCACGAGGAAGACGTACGTCCCCTGCTGGCCGGTCATCACCGCCTGCGCCGGGACAACCAGCGCCTTGTCTTCGATGTACAGCTGCAGGCGGACGTTCAGGAATTGGCCCGGCCAGAGCGTGTTGTCGCGGTTCGCGAACTCCGCCTTGAGGAGCACCGTCCCCGTCGCCGTGTCCACGCTGTTGTCCACGAAGGTCAGCTCGCCCGCGCTGAATGTCGTGTCCTGCTTGGATGGGCTCACGAGCACCGGGAGCCGGTTGCGGCGATAGCGCTGGATGTCGGCCAGGTTCTGCTCCGGGACCGCGAAGCGCACCAGGATCGGGTGGATCTGGTTGATCACGACGAGCGGGTCGGGGGAGTTGGCGCGGACCAGGTTGCCCTCCCGCAGCAGCAGACGGCCCGTCCGGCCGGCGATCGGAGCGCGAATCGTCGCCCACTCGAGATTGAGGCGGGCGTTGGCGACGGCGCTCGAATCGGCCCGCACCGAGGCGGCGAGGGCGTCGGCGTTGGCGCGCTTCTCGTCATAGTCCTGCTTGGTGACGTAATCCTGCTGGACCAGCGCGGCGTAGCGATCGGCCTCGGCCCGCGCGTTCGCCGCCTGGGCCTGATCACGCGCGAGCATTGCCTGCGCCTGGTCGAGTGCGGCCTGGAACGGCCGGGGATCGATCTGGAACAGCACCTGCCCGGGTGCGACCTCATCCCCCTCGTGGAAGGTGACCTGCGTCAGCACGCCGGTCACCTGCGCCTGCACCGACACGGTCTGCCGGGGCTCCACGCTGCCCGTCGCGGCGATCTCGAACGGCACGGCGCGCTGTGATGCCCGCGAGGTCGTGACGGGGACGCGGGAAGCGCCGCCCGCCCCGCGCCGGCTGCAACCCAGTGCGAGCAGCAGCACCGACGTGAGAGCGGCGGTGGAGCGGGTCATCTATCGTGTTCCGGTCGTATCGATTTGGAGATGCAGGGGGCTGCTCCCGTCGAGACCAAGGATGCCGGCGTCGTGCGCCAGCCCCGCGAGTGCGACGTACCAGGAGAAGCGCGCCTGGATCGTCTGGGCCCGCGCGTCCGCCAACGCCGCCTCGGCACTGAGCAGGTCGAGCAGCGAGCCGGCTCCAGCGCGGTAGCGGCCGAGCGCCACCTGCTCCGACTGAGTGGCGCTCCCCAGCAAGTCGCCACTGGTGCGCACGCGTTGCGTGGCCGTGCGCAGCGCGTAGTAGGAGTTGAACACCTGGTAGATCACCTGCTGTTCCAGCCCCCGCGCCTGCTGGGCCGCCGCCTGCGCGGCGGCGGCGGCGGCCTTCACGTTGTAAATCTGCGACCACCCCGAGAACAGCGGAATCTGGAGCGTGAGCGTGGCGCTGTAGCTGTTGCCGGAGGCGGGGTTGTTGAAGAAATACGTCCGCCCGTCGTTGCCGCCCACGGAGAGGGACGGCAGCGCCTGGGCGCGCGCCACACTCACGCGCGCCTGCGCCGCGCGCGCCGACGCGCGGGCCGCGGCCAGATCGGGCCGCTCGCGCACGGCGCGCTCGATCAGCGTCTCCACACTGTCCGCCACACCGAGCAGCAGCGTGGTGTCGGGCGGCAGCCCGATGTTGTAGGGGATGTTCGCAGGGAGGCCCATCGACAGGGCCAGCGCGCCGCGCGTCGTCTGGAGCTCACCCTCGATCGACTCCAGCGCGAGCTGCGCCTGGGAGAGCGCGGTCCTTGCCTGGAGCACGTCGGCGATCGTGGCGAGTCCCACACGGTGCCGCTGGTTCGCCGCCTCGAGGTTGGTCTGCGCTTCCTTGAGGGTCGTCTGCTGGGCCGCGAGCAGCGCCTTGGCTCCCATGTATTGGAAATACGCCTGCTGCACCGCGAGGACGACGTTCTGCACGGCGGCGTTGTGGGTCCAGTCGGCGGCGAGCAGCGCCTCCCGCGCCTCGCCGATCGAGCCGCTGCGCCCGCCGAAGTCGAGGAGGAGCCACGAGAGGTTCAGTGTGGGGCCGTAGAACTGTTGCCCCGCGACCGAACTGAAGCCCGTAGGTGCCCGCTTGAGCGAGGTGGCGGTGCCGTCGAGCGAGATGCTGGGATACCACTGCCCCTTGGCGGCGCCGTAGCTCGCCGCCGCCGCCCGGGCTTGGGCCCACGAGGCGCGCGTCGCGGTGTTGTTGCGCAGCGCAACGTCGATCACGTCAGTGAGCTTGAGCTGTTGGATGCGCGTCGCGAGATCGGGCGGCAGCTCGGGGAGGGAGGACGGCCCGGACGCCGAGGCTCCCTCTGGCGCTCGGGGCGGGGTCCAAAAGACGTTCGGTGCCGGGGCGGTGCCCGCTACGCCCTGGACCCCGGGCGGGTTGCCGAAGCACGCGAGCGACACCCCCCCGATGGCAAGCAGGGCTACAGATATGGTCTTCATGCTCCTACTTTGCCGTGCCGCGTGGACAAAGGGAATAGCGCGTGGCAGCTTGGCGTATCTCAATGATACGTATGAAGCTCAGCGTTGTTGGACGGGTGGCGTCTGATGTCTGACGACTCGGTCCGCCTCGACAAATGGCTCTGGGCCGCTCGGCTCTTCAAGACGCGAGCGCTCGCGGTAGACGCGATTGCCGGGGGAAAAGTGCAGGTGAACGGCGCGCGGGTGAAGCGTGCCAAGGCTCTTCAGATCGGGGACCGGGTGCGCGTGCGGCATGGTCCCTACGAGCTCCAGCTCACGGTGCGCGAGCTCTCGCAGCGCCGCGGACCCGCGGCGGTCGCGGCACGCCTGTACGAGGAAGACGCCGAGGGGAAGCGCGCGCGCGAAACGCTCGCCGCGCAGCTCAAGCTGCTGCCGTCCGCTACCTATCGCGGCAAGGGCCGGCCCACCAAGAAACAGCGTCGCGAGATCGAGCGCTGGAGGGGGGAGCAGTAGTCCGGCTCGTCTACGCGGCGGCGGGCGTCCGCTCGCTCACGATCGGGTTCACCGGAGTCGCCTTCGGCCTGTTCCTCGCGCAGCTGGGCCTGAGCCCGGCGCGGCTGGGCGTGATCGTGGCGCTCGGTCTCGCGGGCAACGCTGCCGGCACGGCGCTCGTGGCCACGCACGCCGACCGCATCGGACGGCGCCGCTCGCTCGTGCTCGCGAGCGCGCTCGCCGCGGCCGGGCTCGCCGTCGTCGCGGTCGCCACGCGGCCTGCGCTGCTCGGGGTCGCTGCTCTGGTTGGAATGGTGAACGGTATGGGGCGGGACCGCGGACCCGCGCAGACCGTGGACCAGAGCCTGCTCGCGGACGTCGTGGAGACTTCGGGCCGCACCGCGGCGTTCACCCGCTACACCTTCACCCAGGACGTGCTGGGCGCGCTCGGCAGCCTCGCCGCGGGCCTGCCCGCGCTGCTCGCGACGCGCTTCGGCCTCGCGTCGCTGGCGGCGTACCGCTGGACGCTGCTGGGCGCCGCAGCGGTCTCGCTCCTGCCAGTCATCCTGTACGCGCGCGTGCGAGAGGCCGTGCCGCCCGCGCAGCCGCGCGTGGGGGCTGTGCGGCTCGGGCCCGAGAGCCGGCGCCGCGTGGCGGGTCTCGTGGGGCTGTTCGCTCTCGACAGCGTGGGCGGTGGCTTCCTCGCCGGGTCGATCCTCGCCTATTGGTTTTTCCGGCGCTACGGGCTCGATGGTGCGGCCCTCGGGGGAGTGTTCTTCGCCGCGCGCGGGCTCAACGCCCTGTCGTACTTCGCCGCCGCGGCGCTGGCACGCCGCCTCGGGCTGATCCGCACGATGGTGGTCACGCACCTCCCCTCGAGCGTCGTGCTGCTTGTGCTGCCGTTCGTCGCGGCGCCGTGGCTCGCCATCGCGCTGTTCCTCGTGCGTGAGAGCCTGGTGCAGATGGACGTCCCGGCGCGCCAGTCGTATGTCGCGGCCGTGACCGCGCCGGGCGAGCGCACCTTCGCGCTGGGCGTCACGAGTCTCGCCCGCAACCTCGGCTGGGCGGCGGGGCCGGGTCTAGCTGGTGTGGCGATGGGCTTCTTGGGACTCGGTGCCCCGCTGTTCGGGGGCGCCGCTTTGAAGATCGTGTACGACCTCGCGCTGTATGCCTCGTACCGGCACGTGCGGCCCCCGGAGGAGGCGCGCGCTCCCGCTTGACGAGCCTCGGTCGGGACGTACTGTAGCTCCATGGAGCGGCCGGGTCTCGTCCTGGCAGTGGCGTTCACCGCCGTTGCAGCCACCGCACCGCGTGAGGGCGGCACCGGCGGCGGCTGTGACCGCCACCAGAAGCCCTTTGCCGTCCGTGCCGAGAGCGTCTTCGCCACGGTCAAGACGATCGCCGTCACCTCTCCCTGGATCGAGCCGGCCCTCAGCGACTCCACGCGGCGGCGTGGCGTCGCGGCGATCGACTCGCTGGTTCAAGGCGAATTGCGCTCGGGAGGTTTCGAGTCCGTCAGTCCGGCCGTGACCGACTCGCTGTGGAAGGCGATCAGGGATTCGGCCGGCGGATTCTTCGATCCCCGCACCGGACAGCGTGACTCCTCAAAGGAGAACGCGGCGAATGCTGCACTGCTGAGCGGCCTGCGAGAGCACTACCACGCCGATGCCTTGCTTGTGCTGCAGGTTCGCATCGTGTCGGCGGACTTCGACAAGTGGACCGTGAAGTGGGACGGGACGCACCAGACGTTCGGGAATCTCGGGCACCACTTCACGGACGCCCTGCTCCACGACACGTACAAGGGCCGCACCCACGCACTGTCGTTGTTCGCTTTCCTGGAGGACCTGCACGGTCGCCCGTTGTACACGGGGCGCGGGGGCCTGCAGGTCCACGTCGAGCCCAAGAACGGCAAGTTCGTGGACCTTCCCGACAGCGTGTTCTTCGCCGACACGAGCCGCAACGCGGCGGCGGTGCGCATCGCCCTATGCCAGCTGGTCACGCGCGGCGGGAGCTGATACCGCCTGCCAAGCAGCAGCGCCGCGAGAGCGAGCGCCGGAAGGGGGATCGATAGCCCGCACGCCAGCTCGCACTATCCTGGTCGCTGATGATGACGCTGTGACGATCAAGACTCTGACCGCTGGCCTGCAAGCAGCCGGGTTCCGCGTCATCACGGCGGCGGATGCCATGCAGGCGATGATGGTGGCGCGGAAACATAAGCCAGACGCCGTCGTCCTCGACATCATCATGCCCGGCGGGACTGGGCTCGGCGCGCTCGAGCGCCTGAAGGCCTCCTCCGCGACGCAGCAGATTCCGGTGATCGCGATCAGCGCGTCACTGGAACCCGGGCTCGCCGACCAGGCCCGGACGCTCGGTGCCGTGGAG
>Ga0137383_10001572_pt1 | contig 13640 bp, 21 predicted proteins | sample SagtaG_19_FD_104817 | JGI IMG/M metagenome (GOLD analysis project Ga0137383, IMG submission 104817) | Vadose zone soil microbial communities from Sagehorn Ranch, Mendocino, California, USA - Sage2_R_40_16 metaG | ecosystem: Environmental > Terrestrial > Soil > Vadose zone | place: USA... | reverse complement strand
CTCTTGGCAAACAGAGCGCCGAAGCGTTGTTGCACCACTCTACCCTCGTTGAAGTTCACACACGGCTTCCCGTGGGACGGCTGGCGCGCCCGGCTGCTGGCGCGTAGGGTCCGGGCGCCCTCCTCCACCCACCCTCCTATCATTGCTAGCGCTGAGGTAGCATTCTGTTACAATATTGTTACAATTGACCTCTTGTGCTAGCATCATGCTACCTTATCTTCTCTAGTGGCTAGCATAGTGCTAGCATCACGAGAGGGGGGGGAAAGTGGCACACTTCTACGGCACGCTCCGAGGGAGCCGGGGGGAAGGGTCTCGCGTGGGAACCAAGTCGAGCGGGATGCGTGCGACGGTTGCGAGCTGGCAGGGCGCCGTCTCCGTGCGGCTGTGGCACGACGGCGAGGCGGACACCGACATGGTCGAGGTCTCGCTCGCTCCCTGGCACGGCGCTGGCGACACAGTCCCGCTCTACGCCGGCCCGGTCTCCGGGGTGACGCTCAGAGCCATCGGAGCCGGCGGCCGCTGTGGCGGCTGCAAGGCGGCGCTTCGTCGCTGCCTCTGCGAGCCGGTGGAGGGCTGACGCCATGTATAAGCCCAAACGGAAACGGTCGGATGCCCTCCGGCCCGCGTGGGTGCGCCTAATCAAGGAGGTGGACCCCTCGCAACCCGAGCCCGTCCAAGTCCGGGGACCGGTCGACGCCGTCACCCTCTTGCGCGAGCGCGCCGGCCGGGAACTCGTGGAAGTGTTCTACGTGATCGCGCTCAACACCCAGTCGCGCGTGATCGCCATCCAGGAGGTGACGCGCGGGATCCTCAATTCCTCCCTGGTGCATCCCCGGGAAGTGTTCCGAGTCGCCATCGCCTTCGGCGCGGCGGGCATCATCGTGGCCCACAATCACCCGAGCGGCGACCCCACGCCAAGCGCGGACGACCGCACCATCACGCGCCAGCTCGCTGACGCCGGGCGGCTCCTCGATATTCCGGTGTACGACCATCTCGTCCTCGGCGCGGAGCGCTACCTGAGCTTCGCGGAAGCCGGGTTGCTCTGAGATGCGCCGCAGCCCGGCCGGTACCCGAGCCCGCGCGGTGCCGTCAAGAGCGCACCCAGGATTGCGGCGGCAGCACGGTGACAGTAATGTGCTAGCGAAGCACTACCACGCGGCGAGGCCCATGGCGCGGGACCGGACACAAATCGGAGTCCGCCTCTCTAAGGAGGCGGTGGCACTGCTCGCGGCGATGCAGGAGCATTACGCGGCGCGGGCGGGGCTGATGGTGCCGGTCTCGCAGTCCCAGGCGGTCGAGATCATGCTCCGAGAGACGGCCAAGCGGGAGGGGCTGAAGGTCAAGGGGGCGACGCAATGAGGGACCGAGGAGGTGGAAGCTCCACGCGGGGCCGGCGCATCGAGAACCCGGGCGGTGCGGGCGCGCCGGACGGAGGCGACGACTTCGGGCGATCTGCCTAGCTGCCTGTTTACAAGAAAAACCGTTGAACCGGTTTTCCACACGGTAAGCGGGATTTCCACCCTGCACTGATGCACCAGCCGTTTTCGGTGGTGCAAGCTAGTGGGGGAGATATCGGTGCACGCGCTGGTGCGCGTGCCCGATCCTCCCCCAATGGGCCCATTCGCGCCCTGACGGGCGCTCAAGGGCCACAACCCCCACCCAGCACCCGTCTCGCCGACCCCAAACGCGCGCCCCAGACCCCAGTCGGGCACGCTCGGGGGCATTCGAGACTATTCCCTTGTAGAGGGGTCTGCGTTCCACCGTCCTGCGACTTCGGAGCGTCCATGCCCGCCAGTCGCCGCCGCACCGCCACCAAACTCCTTCGGCTCTACCCCGAGGAGCTCGCCCACATCACGGCGCGCGCCCAGGCCTACGGCCTCACGCCAGCGCGCTTCATCCGCGAAGCGGCTCTCGGGCCGAGGCCGAAGACGTGGCACCACCGAGAGGCCGACCGTGTCATCCGCGCGCTCGCCCGCATCGGCCGCAGCCTCGAGCACATCGCCCGGCTCACCCGCCCGGGCCTCAGCGCCGCGGTAGCCAAGCACCTGGCCGACCTGCGCGCCGAGTACCACGCGCTCGTCAGACAGCTCATGCGAAACGGCGGGCAGGGCTCGCGCCGGTCGTCTCAGTGATCGCCACGACCTCCTCCGGCCGACGCTTCGCGGCGCTCGCCCGCTACCTCGTGTACGGTCGCTCCGGGGAGGAGACCGAGCGCGTCGCCTGGACTGCCGGTCGGAACCTCGGCACCGACGACCCCGAAGTAGCTGCGGCAATGATGCAAGCCACGGCCAATGCCAACGAGCAGGTCGAGGGCCCCGTGTACCACCTGACGATCAACTTCGACCCCGCCGATCCCGTCACGCCAGAACGGATGCAGGCCGTCGCCGATCGCGTCCTCGCGGATCTCGGCCTCGCCGACCATCAGGCGTTGATGGTCGCGCATCGCGACCGGGCGCACCCACATGTGCATATCATGGTCAACCGCGTGCACCCCCGGACCGGTCGGGCCTGGGATCGCTGGCAAGACCAGCCGAAGATCCAGCGGACGCTGCGCATTCTTGAGCGCGAGCTCGGGCTCCGGGAGGTCGCGGGCCGCTTGTATCAGCTCGACGGCCAGGAGCCACCGGAGCGGGCGCCGTTGACCAGCGGCGAGCGCCGCCAGGCGGAGCGCAGCGGGGATCCCGCGTTCCCCGACCGCGTGCGCGCGCACCTGCCCGAGTTCCGAGCGGCGCGCTCGTGGGAGGACCTCGAGGCGAGGCTCGCCCGCCATGGGCTCCGGCTCGAGCGCAAGGGCCAGGGGCTCGTAATCACCGATGGGAAACAGCAGGTGAAGGCCTCGCGCGTGGCGCGCGATCTTTCGCTCCGCCGGCTCGAGCAGCGTTTCGGAGTTCCCTACCCCGAGCGGGAGCCGGCTGCGCGGGCACGTGAACCCTTGAGCCCTGCCGTGGAGCAGGTGACGAAGGCCCTCGACGAGCACGAGCGCCTCGCCGCCCTCAAGGCCGAGCGCGCCCGCGCCGACCAGGACCTCGCCGCCGCCCGCGAGCGCCTGCAGCGCCTGAACGGCGCGATGGAGCGCGTCCGGCGTGCGTCTGAGCGCTTCGACGCCGCCCTCGCCCGCGTCTATCGAGATCCGCCGGAGGCCCGCGCGCGCTTTACCCGGAGCGGGGTGGAGATCGGCGAGGAGCGAGCGGCGGCAGTGCTCGGGAGCGAGCCCGAGCAGTTTGGGGCGCTCAAGACCGTCGATCGGCGTCGCGCCCTGGGGCTCGGGGTCGCCCGCGACGACCGGCCAGCGCGTCTCGCGGCACCGAGCGCAGCGACGCGCGCCCGCGAGCTGGCCGAGGCGTCCCGCACGCTCGGCCTCGCCGCCCGCGAGCAGGGAGAACAGGCCGATACACGGCAGGGAGCGACGGGGAAGCAGACCGAGCGGTCAGCGGAGGCGGCGCGTCGAGAGGCCGAGACCCTCGTGAGCCGCGCGGCCGAACGGCTGCGCCAGTTGCAGCAGCAGCTCAAGCACGCGCCGAGCCTCGGCCTCTTGGAACGCAGTATCGGGCGGGCCGTCGACCGCCTCATGCCACGGGAGATCGCCCAGCTCCGTCGCGTGCTCACCGCCCCGCGAGCCGCCATCGTCTTCAAGGCACGAGAAGTGGTCAAGGACATCGTGCTCGGCCGCGGAGAGGACGACGAAGACGAGTGACCCCCAGCCGGAGGTTGAGGAACACATGGCCCTGACGAAGTGCCCCGAGTGCAGCGGCGACGTTTCCGACAAGGCGTCGGCGTGTCCGCACTGCGGATACCCCATGCGATGGCCTGGACGAGTTCAGATCATTGAGAAGACCGGAAGAGGATGGAAGGCGATCCGGGTCCTCGGATGGCTCCTCGTCGTTGGGGGCGTGCTCGTTCTCCGTGCGAGTCCAACGACGCATGCCGCCGGCGGACGACCGCTGGGATGGCTGATAGCCGGCGCGGGGGTCGCCTGCCTCGTCACGAGCAAAGCGGGCGCTTGGTGGTACCACGGATGAGCGCCCGCGGCCTTTAGACGCGATGGAGAACGTCCTTCGGTACTTCTTCTTCGACGTGCTGCTGTCGGCGGGCCTTCCCGTCGCCGCGGCATACATCGCGAACTGGGCGGTCGTCAACCGTTTCCGGGTTCATGACTATCTTGGCGACGGGCAGCTCTGCTTCTACGCGACCACGCTCTCGGTGGTCACGACGTCCGGCCTCTTTGCCTCGAAGACCGCGAGTCTCACCGTGAAAATCTCGGCGGGCGGGACCATGCTCTGGGTCGTCATTCTGGCCAACGTGGTCTGGGCACTGGCGATCACAGCGCGAATACGCGACCCCGCCACGGCGGAGCTCAGCAAGAGGCGCATCACGGGGGTCTCTGCCGCCTTGGCTGGTGCGGCGATCCTCGCGGGTGGTATCTTCAAGTGGTTCTGGGGTAGCTAGACCATCAGACGTTTGGAGGTCCAGAATGCGCTCTGAGTGGGCTCCTTCCAATCCGAAATTGAGTTCGGCGCTCAGCGCCGCCGCTGGTGCCAGTTACGGTGCCTTGATCGGGGCGGGCCTCGCTGCGGCGGTCACGATTGCCCTGGCACCGCCCGTGGTGGTGCCCGCGCTCTTGACAATACTCAGCAGCGGCGCTGGAGCCTTGCTGGGCTATACATTCCACCATACGGTCGAGCCCGCCTCACCCCCAGGGATCAAGTCGTCCACCTGACGTTTTTCGACAACGCGGTTGGCGACTGGCCCCGGATCCTCGAGTCGTTCGATCGTTAGCTGAAGCGCCCCCGGTCCCAGGCCGACAACCAGCGCTTGAAGGTGACGGCGCGGTTCCCTCCACTCCGCCTTTGCTGAATCGGCCTTCACGTGTGTCAGGCCGGCACTGCGCTCCGCACGTGGACGGCGATCACGATTGACCCCCCTTATCCCCCGTGTCCATGGTCGCCGTTCGGCTCACGGCCTCCGAGGCTCCCGGCCTCAATGTCTTGCCTTGGTGGAGACCTGCACCTAGGCTTTCAAACATGACGTCTACCGTCGAATACTCTGGGAGCGAGTAGGCCACGATCCAGCAGCCAGACCGCCCAGGTCCCGACGAGTCAGCAGCCGCCGCTCGACGGGCCATGGTAGAACTAGATCGCTTTCTTGCCCTTCTGCGCGAGCATGACGCCACCCATGCCCACCATTTCGCACCATACTAGCGGCACCTTAGGGGAGGATGTAATGCCAATCGACACCGAGGTGAAGAAGGCATTCCGTCAGATGTGGGTCGGCGGCGCGCTGGGCGTCTACTTTACGGCGGTCGCGCGCAACCTACTGACTGACGTCTTTGGCCAGCCGGGGGGCTCGACCAGCCGCATAGGATCGATGTGATCATCAGGTACGGATATGTACTTTGGTTTCTGGCTTACTTCTTTGTGACGAACCTACGGATTACCAGAGCGCCGGACGACTGGGACGTGACGTTCGACGTGATTCAGGCAGGCATCGGCTTCCTCGTCGCATTCGCTCTGGGGTCTCTCGATCGGCAGGAAGGTTTCTCATTCGCGCATCAAGCGTACGCAGTCATCGCTTCCAACGTCGGAATCATTGTGATAGCTGGGGTAGCGATTGTCTTGTTCCGGAGTAGGGGCCTCAACCTTCTGCGAGTAATCGCCATCGTAGTTGCCATAGTGTCTGCATCGGCCGCGTGCTTCTACCCGTATGACCTGACCGCAAACGCTCTTCTCTCATTGCCAGCGCTCTGGATCCTGTTCGCTTTGTTTGTCTGGATTCGGATGAAGGCTATGCAGGTTCAAGCCGGGGTCGTTCGTCTGTCGCGGGGCGCGTTCGCGCCCGAGAAGGCCGGCGAAGTGCGGGCCAAGCTCGACGAGGACCGGGCCCGCCTCGGGCCGGCGGTGCGTCAGCTGCGGGGATTGCTTGAATACTATGTCGCTGTCGACGAGGAGGCGAGCTCAATGGTCAATGTGAGTGTCTGGACTCGCCTGGCGGACGCGAAGCAGATGGATAAGCTCGCGCCTATGCTGACGCAACGGGCGGCGTTCGAGCAGCTCGGCGTCCGATTCGACCCTATCCGCAACTATCGGTCGCTCTGGACGAGCACCCCATGAGGCCCCCCACGCCAGGCCGCTCTCTCGTGGTTGAGGTTGTGTCGCAGGCGCTAGAGCCGCGCAGATACCTGCTCAGCGTGGTCTGCCAGACGTGGCTCTGTCGCTGAGTCAGACCGAGATCGGCGAGGGTGGGCTTCGCTGGAGAAAACTCGACCACTGCTTTGCTGACCACAGGGGTTATCTTAGAACCGTCTTTGGGCGAACACCTGTGAGAAGAGTCTTGGAGGATTCATGTTCGACAGCCCTGACCAGAGCACGACGGCCGAACCTGCGGGAACGCCTGCCGTGCCGACCACACCGGCACCGCACGCTGACCCGGATGTACAGGTGCCGAGAAGAGACCCCGGAGTCCTTGTGACGAAAACCGGCCAGGCACGAGACGTAGAGGCCAAGTAGGTCGCTACCGCCACAGCAGCGCCCCAAGCAGGAAGCCGACCTCGAACAGCGCGCACTTGAGTGCGTCACGCAGGGCTTCTCCGCGCGCGGTGACCTCGGCCGCATTCCCTTCGACGCTCTCCCGCACGCTCTCTAGCCGGTGGAAGTAGAACGCCCCGGGCGAGAGCGCGAGCCACTCCGGCGTCAGGAATGTTGCTGGATCCGGGTCGAACCGGTACACGCGCGGCTTGAACGCCCGCCAACACTCGACCGCCGCGAGCAGCCACATTACGGCCGCCCCTACGCTGAGCCACCAGCCGTCACTCCATAGCGTGAACTTCCCGAGCACCGGCCCGACGGTCGCGATGGCCGACACGACCGTGAACACCGCAACCACTTTGCGGTTGAGCACCTCTGTGGCGTCGTCCACTAGCCGGTAGACCTCGCGGGAGTGGTCGTAGGCGAGGCGCGCCGTCTCCGGGTTCCAGGATTCGTCCCACTGGAGTGGTGAGGGCTGGTCGCCGGCCGGGTTCGGCGAATGCTCTACGGCTCTCAGCGGTCGGCGCTCTAGCCACCCAACAGCGCGAGTGATGGCAGCCCAAAGACTCTTGAGGTTCATACCTGGGCTGAATCTAGGGCAATGCCGCCCAACCAGCGCTCCGCTCCTGTGTCGCATTTCCACCCTTAGGTGCCGCAAAAACGCCCTGGCGTCGCCAGTCTCTCGCTGTCACACTTACACTTCAGTGCTCTCAACTCTCGCAACTCTTGTCCTGTCAACCGCGCTCGGGGCTGTGGCAGGCTTCTTCTCAGGCCGCTTTCAGGAGCGACTTCGGCGTCACGACCGCTGGAAAGGGATCGCCGCGGCTCTGCACGCCGACCTTGACCGCATCCGGCGCGAACTCGGAGAGCCCTCGGACAAGTACACTGACTTCAATGTTCGCGGACTTGGTCGGGCTATCCCATCCCTGCACGAATGGACTCAGCATCTAATCGTGGAAGCGGCTGAATTCTCGCCCGGAGTAGTCGCTCAGTACATGGAACTCGAGCGCCAGCTCAACAACTACGCGATGAATGTGTTGAAGCTTCGGGAAGCGACCGCTGAGGTCGGCCACCACACATCGCAGATTGCGCAAGGAATCCCAGTCGCCAAGAAGCTCGAAGAGGCACAACTCCACGCCGAAATGTTCCACGGAGGCACAGTAGAAATGCGGAGAGATGCCTGGCAGACGATGACCGCCATAGACCAACTCTTGAGGGCTTTCCTGCCCGGCGCCTAGGATGCCGAAGAAGCCCAAGCTTACCGAGCCTGAGGTCCACGCCATGATCATCTCCGACGCGAAGATCAGGATCGGCTGCCGAGACTTCGCGCCCGAGTTCACGCTCCGCCGTACCGAAGTGGACCCAACTCGCTATCCGAGCGCCAACTGGGATGTGCACGAAATGCACAACGCGGACACTTGGCTGTCTAACTGCGCCGAGGCGTTCCACGAAGCTGTGGCCCGGGCCCGCCGAAAGTTCGACATCGAGTGGCGTTCCTAGGTCTCGAAGTTCTTTGGGCTGCCATCATGCACGCTATCAAGAAGCGAGAGAGACGACTCCTGACGGCGGTGGAGCGCGCAGACGGAATCGAGCTGCTCGTGCAGGCATCTCGCAAGCCAGTATTGTACGACGACTGGCCAGATGGGTTCGACTATGTGTGTGGTCACTGTAGGAAGATGGTGATCGCATTCTGTGTTACGGACGGGCAGATCTGGGACTTGGCATTTCAGTGCTTCCGGTGCAAGGGCATCAACCTATCGCCTGTTCTGCCGCCGGAGAGAGCCCTTTCGCCTTGTGTCGTGCCGCCGCCCGGGCATTCGGAAATAGTCAACGGGATCGACTTGAAGAGACTTGTTCTCGCTGGACAAGCCGCCGTTGACCGAAGGCAGGCCGTCGCTGGGGTGAAAGGGGCCACCTTCGGACGTCCTGAACCGGCCTCACCACCGGAAGGCGATCCAAAGCTCTTCGCGAGTGTGATCGAGAACGTACAGCGGCTACTAGGCCCAACGTTCGACTCGATTGAGCAGACAGACCGTCGGGCGCGCGAATCCAAGACGCCACCCAAGCACCGGCACCCACTCATGGTAATGGTCCAGGCGCTGCGGTCCGACATCGCCTCTTTCGCTGCCGGGACTCCATCCGTGCACATCGACTACTTGATGGAGTTGCGCTCGCTCCTGGAATCCCTCGAACGGTGGCAGGGGAACCCATTCTGGTCAGAGATGGTCCGTGGTCTGTACGGCGAGAACGAGTATCTGCACGCCGTGATCCTGCTCGCAGCGGCGACCTACTTTGAAGACGCTGGTAACAATGTGGAGTTCAAAGAGGCCGGTCGTCATCGCACGCCTGACCTGTTCCTTGTCTTAGGCCCACGGCACCGGATCGCGGTAGAGATCAAGGCGCCTAAGGAGCTTCGTGGGCCTAGTGCCGCCCTGGGATACCAGAAGCTCCGGGACCTTGTGCAAGTATCGATGAAGAAGGCGGGCACAGGCCAGTCTGGCCAGTTGTCGAGACAGCATCCCGCCGTGCTCGTGATTGGCAGCTTTCGAACCGTCCCTTCTGACTTGAAAGACTTCGAGCAAGCCGCCGCCGACTATCTGAGCGACGCGGCGAAGAAAGGAAAGCACAAGCATCTCCTGAGCGTTGAACTGTTCTCCCTCCTCACTATCATTCGCCGAACGCCCACCAAGACAGATACCAAACCAGCCCTACAGATGACGAGTGTGGCTAACCCGGGTTACGAGGGCGACTTCAAACTCATTACCGAGACACCGCCCCATCTCCGGCCCTCACGGGAATGAACAATGCCGGACTTCTTCAGAGTTGAGATTCCGTGGATCGTACTAGATGACAACCGGGACCCCACCTGGAGCGAGAACTTCGCGCCCGACTTCACGCTTCATGAGACCCGCGATCAGTGGGCTAACTGGGACGTCCATACCGCCAACAACGTCGACGATTGACCGCCTGATTGCGCCCAGGCGTTCCGCGGTTCTCCACCGGCCGGCCGGCGCGCGCTCTCACACGCGGGGTCGCAACTCGTCCATCTGCCCAGCCACGGCGCGTAATACCGTGCCCCGTGGTAGTAGAACCCACTCTCCTCGTCCCGCTCCTTGCCCGTGTATCGGTAGCGCTTCAGATTCACTTCCGTGGTGGTGTATCCTGCCTGATAGGACGTGCAGCCGTACGGGTAATACTCTTCGTAGGAAATCACTGCAGCGGTTTCGTCCAGTTCCAAACACGCCGTGCCGAGGTGATTGTCGTACCGATAGCGCGTCGTCGTGCTCGGCAGTGAATTCGGCGGAGCGCTCGCGTCAACCGTCTTGGTCTCGACTAGTGCGACGCGTTTCTTGTCGTCCATGACGTGCAGCGTCTCACGGCTGGCGGCTCACTCCAGCCCATAGGCCCTCATTTCGCACCGACCGCTCGCGTTCGCCGCACGTCTTATCCAAGTTGCGTGAGCGACTTCACAATGGCGTTCAAGCCAGCAGTTCGCGGCAAGAGCCTGGCGTACCGACCATTATGGGTCACCGCGACGTAGGCTCCGTCGCTATCCAGAAACGTTTCAAGTTGTCGCTCGCTCGGCCAGGTCTCATCTATGGAGAGCTCTTCCAACACGGGCCTGAATAGTTCTTCCAGTCGGACAAGACTGATTCCCTTGGGCCGGTTCACAACCTCGACCCTGCTTCCGAGGTCCGCCGCAAGGAACTGCTCGGCAGCGTGCTCGTTAGGCAAGCTGGACCCGTCCCGGAAGGCCATCCATGGGTACTGGGCAGCTAACCCTTGCACCCATGGAGGGTACGGAGGGGCCTGAAGAGCCGGCTGACCCGCGACAGGCGGAACGAGTGCCCACTGCTGCGCGGCGGCCTTCGCCGCATAGTAGCTTTCCTCGTACCGCTGATCTGCGCGAACCAGGCTGGGTAGCAAGGCGTCGGGGGTCGCCCAACCCTGAAACGAGCCGCCAACATTCCCCTCGGTGCCGATGAACACCAAAGCGTGAGGCCTGCCAAGCCTCACTGCTCCGGCAAGCAACACGAGCAGTCGTGTCTCCCACCAAGCCTCGCCGTCCTCCAGATCAATGACGACGACATCCGTTGTCACCGCTTGGTGTAGAGCGTGGAGGATCGCACTTGTGGTGCTATCAGTGATGGGCTGACCTGGGACACCGATGTTCACTGGAACGGAAATAGATGTTGTGGTTGAAGTCGATACACGTGAGAAATCGAGCTTCACACCCCGGTACTCGATCACCCCGCCGCGTTCAGCGACTGCGTCAATCGAGGCGAGGAGCACTGGGACTAAGCTTATGAGGAAGATGCCGATCAGAACCAGCTTGTCAGAGTCTGCACTCGGCCAACCCGTCGCGTTCCGGAATACTGCCACCACCACCAGAAGAGCCACGAGAACAACCGGTGTCATCACCAAGCTGGTGCGAGGCCCGAAGGGCCATAGCCGACGGTCAGGCCGATTCATCTACTCCTCCGCAAGTGCGATTCGGCTCCACGGCGTCGCTCTAGTTCGAGACGTAGTCTGACGGGGTTCGAAATTCCGAAAGGGGATAGGTGTGTAGGGGGTAAGCTTCATCTCGTCTCGCTAGTGTCAACAGGGCGATTTTGCGGCACGAAGGGGCGCGAACGCGACATTGCGCGAAGATTCACCGAAGAAAACTCTTCGGTCCCGCCATGTCTCCGCCAGCGGGAGAGAGCGTCAGCGTCAGTCTGACACCCGACCGCTGTCCGCCGCGCGTGGTAGAACAGAACGTACTTTACGGCTCCCCTCCTCCCTCCTGGAGGCTATGAAACCCACCGCATCAAAGCCGCCCTGGCTCACGCATCATGACCTGACAGTTGACCAACGGATGCTGAACCTGTTTGCCGTGGCGTTTGCCGGTCCGTGATGGACCTGGAGGTATTTGGTGGTCCTAGACGGCCCTGCGTGAGCACAAAAACGGCGGGCCCCCATCGACCCGCCGTCTTTGGAGACCGATGCTCTACCAACTGAGCTACGGACTTACAGGGTGGCTGACGGGAATCGAACTCGCAACCTCTGGATCGGGGGGCCACCGGAGCAGGACCTGGCATCGCACCCCCTCCGGATAGCGCAAGCGCGCGCTTGGGCGAACCATGACGCATGGATGTGCCAGATCGTGTCAACGGTGGTCGAAAGTTGCACAGCTTCGGCGGGTGAAAAGCGCACACCCAGCCGGGGGGTCGAGCCCTAGGTCGAGGCCACCTCCGGGCGGCGGGCGCCACGTTTGACGGGACGGTCGTCCAGCTGCGGGGAGAGGGCCTGGCGGAGCTCGGCGTGGTCGCGCATCCGATAGCTGTTGCCCCGGATGTTGATGATGTGACAATGGTGCACGAGGCGATCGATCAGCGCGCTGGCCATGACGTCGTCGCCGAGGATCTCGCCCCACTGCTCGAAGCCCTTGTTGGACGTGAGGACAGTGGACGCGTGTTCGTAGCGCCGGCTCATGAGCTGGAAGAAGTACATGGCGCCGAGCCGCGTGATGGGCACGTAGCCGATTTCATCGACGATCGTGAGGCTCGGATGCGTGAGTGTCTTGAGCCGCTGCGCCAGACGGCTGGCGGCCTGGGCTTCCTCGAGCGACGTCACGAGATCGGCGAGGGTGCTGTAATACACGCGGCGCCCGCGCTGCGCGGCGGCGACCGCGAGGCTGATGGCCAGGTGCGTCTTGCCGACGCCGGGAGGGCCGAGCAACACGACATTCTCCCGCCGATCGATGAAGCCGAGGTCGTGGAGGCTCTCGAGCTGCTCGCGCTTGAGCGACGGCTGGAAGGAGAAGTCGAAGTCGGTGAGGGTCTTCACGGCGGGCAGGCGCGAGGCCCGCATGGCGGTCTGCAGGCGCCGGTTATTGCGGAGGGTGATGTGCGCACCGAGCAGGGCCTCGATCGCTTCGACGGACTTGAGATGCCCGCCGTCGACGCGGGCGAGGATGTCGTCGAGGGCTTCGAGGGCGCCGGGCATCTTGAGGTCGGCGAGCTGGGTGCGGATGCGATCGCGCAGGGCGGACGCGGATTTCATGCGTCCCCTCCCGTGAGCGCGGCGTAGACCGCGAGCGGCCGCTGCTCGACCACGACGGACGGGGCGGCGAGGGGGGTCGGCCGCCGGCGGAAATCCGTGGCGAGGACGAGGGACTGGTAGGGCCGGACGGCCAGGGGCTGAAGGAGCGGCTGCTCCTCGCGCTCGAAGCGCGCGTGGGGCTGGGCGCGGGTGGTTTGGTGGACCCGCTGATTCGCCACGCTCGTGAGCCAGCGCTCGACCTGGGCATTGAGGTCGGCATCGCTCACGAAGGTGCGACCGTAGAAAAAGCTCTGGCGCAGGTAGCGGATCGGACGCTCGACTTTGCCTTTGGTCTTGGCGCGGTAGGGCCGACAGGCGCGAATGTGGAAGCCCCAGTGAGCGGCGAAGCGGCGAAACTCGCTGTTTGTGGTGAGCCCCGGGCCCTCGAGCCGGAGATCGCGCAGGACCACGGCGCGCATCTGATCGAAGAGCAGCTCGGCCGGGACCCCTCCGAACGTCGTGAAGGCGGCCTCGAGCCCGGCGAAGAGGGTGGGCATATCCTGGCGCGGATAGAAGCGCAGCCACAGCAGCCGGGAATAACCGAGGACCACGAGCAGCGCGTAGCGCACGCCCCACGGCAGGCGGAAGCGGGCGAAGTCGACCTGGGCCTGTTTGCCCGGCGGGGTCTCGAAACGGCGCACCGGCTCGGGCGGGGGCTGCGGCCGCACGCGGTGGACGAAGCCTTTGAGCTGCGTGAGGCTGCCCTGGTAACCCGCGGCCCGCACCTCCGCGAATAGGCGGACTGCCGTCAGCTCGGGAAACTCCGCCAGGCGGGTGGCGATAAGGGGCTTGTAGGGATCGAGCTTCGTCGGCCCCGGCGGCCGCGGGCGATAGTGGACCTCGGCGTCGAGGTCGCGCTCGAGCTGGTGGGTCGTGATCCAGTGGTAGACGGTCCGGCGGCTAATGCCCAACCGCTCGGCAATCGCCGTCTTGGACAGGCCTTGGTCGAGGTAGTCTTTGAGCAGCACGCGTCGCTCCCTGCCGAACATCGCCTCTCCCTCCGAGGGGAAAGGCATTGTGCCCGTGGGGCCCGCG
>Ga0137383_10001569_pt1 | contig 13652 bp, 9 predicted proteins | sample SagtaG_19_FD_104817 | JGI IMG/M metagenome (GOLD analysis project Ga0137383, IMG submission 104817) | Vadose zone soil microbial communities from Sagehorn Ranch, Mendocino, California, USA - Sage2_R_40_16 metaG | ecosystem: Environmental > Terrestrial > Soil > Vadose zone | place: USA... | reverse complement strand
GTTCAGACGTTTGGAGAGAAGACTTCCCGTGAGAGGCCCTCGCGGAGTTTACCCTGAGCGAAGCGAATGGGGTCAGGGGGACATTACTTGCGCGCTGTCCTGGCTGTCATCCTGAGCGCCTGGCTGTCATCCTGAGCGCAGCGAAGGATCTGTGCGCCCGGCGAGCCAGCCCCTTCGCAGAGTTTACCCTGAGCGAAGCGAGTTGGCTCAGGGTGACAGGCCTTCTCTCCAAATGTCCACCTACGGTTGTCCATCGCTCATGCGCCAGCGAATATGGTCGCGGTGGCGCATGAGCCGCTCGACGATGTTACGTGTCAGACGATAGACTTCCTGGATATCACTGAATTCATTCGCACAAAAGTGAATAATTTCCCTGGGTTTCAAGCCATCGACATACATCAGGTAGGCCAGTCGTCGTTCGCGCTTGTTCGGAAGTAAGCTCTTAACGATTTCCCACAACTCGTAACTCCCGTACTCGTCTTCGCTTGCGGGCTCTTCAACAGAATAGGTATCGGAGCCAGGATCAGGCAACGGCACTTCTCTCGGCCGTGAATATGCGCGTAGTTTGTCAATGACCGCTCCTTGAAGAGAGGTCTTCAAGTAGTTGAGGGCCGCACCCAGAGTAGTAAACTCCAATCTATTGCGCATAGACGCTTGCCAGACACGAGCAAAGGCATCATCTACATAGTTCTCTTCAGGCTCATGGCGGCATGCGACCTCTCTGTACGGGTTATTGCGCATCCAGGCTAGCACGGTCGGCGTGAACCGTTGCTGCAAGAGTTTCCACGCGTCAGCATCATGCTTGACCATAGCGCGATAGAAAATCTCTAAGCAATATCGATCGTCGTGTGGCTCATTACGCCGGTAATGTTCGATCTGGCTCATACAGCAGTCTTCGAGCGCTGATAAGCTCATTTGATCAGGTAGGTCCTTCATCTCTATACCCATCGCTCTCGACCTACTTTCCGTAGAGACCCATTGTATTGTGTACACTCTCACACTATTACATTGCTAATACAGACGTACTCACTCAGCATATTTCAAATCGATCTTCCGCTTCAGCTTTTCAACCAACTTTTTGAACGATTTGAACGTAGAAAAGCGTATCCTTCTCTCTTGCACAAGTCTACCCCAAGCACTGCAAAAATGGATGTGACAAATGACCCATTTACATGCCATAACAGGTATATACGTTGCAGCGTCAGAAAAATCGTAGGTGTAACTATTCAGCAGGGGTACAGGACGCGCTAGCCCCCTGCCAGAGTTCGGGATGTCCCCGAAACACCCTTTCCCCTTTAACAAGTTGAGAGTGCAGGGGGCTCGCGCCCCCTGCCGGGGTGCGGGGTGTCCCCGCCCTTCTCCCTCACCCCGCCGCCGGAGGCGGCGCAAGAGAAAGGAGACCTGAATAGTTACGAGCTTGGAATGCTCCCGGTTCATCCGAATTTTATCCATCTTTTATAGGTAGTGTAGCACCCTTTCATCAGCTCAGCTATGTAAAAGAAAATAGGAACGGTGTGATACATTTCACACCTGGGCAACTTTAACAACAAAATTTGTGAGAATCCTTGCCTATCATTTCAAAAATCTTGTATACTTCGTGTATAGATGCATTCTAAATGCACCTGGTTCCTTTAGATCGTCCAGAATTGGCTGTAGGTTAGACTGACCGGCATATCGTGACCTGTTAGAAATAAAAACCGGGAACGGCCATGAGTAAATACATTTTGCTGGGCATTGATGCTCCCATCTCACCAGCTACACAGCAAGCACTGCGAACGATGAGCGAGTTCATCGAGCAGGCTGCCCCATACTTAAACCTGGTGTTACTCCACGTTATTCCTGTACCCGCTATTGCATCCCCCGCCCTGGGTATGTATATTGGGCACATGCAGCCCACCGTATTCACCTACGAGCAGCGCGCCCAGGCAGAGGACGCCTTGCGCAAGGCGCGGACCGAATTGCAGAAACAAGGCATTGCTCCGGACCAGATTGAAACGCAGATACGCTTTGGTGCACCGGCGGACCAGGTTGTCAAGGCGGCTCAAGAATTACATGTCGACTTTATCGTTATTGGCAGTCGGGGCAGCTCCCTGGTGCAGAAGATCAGACGTTTAATTGCCGGCAGTACTTCGCGCAGAATCCTGCAGCTTGCCTCTTGCCCGGTGATGATTGTTAACTATACACCATCCAAATCGAAGCAAAAACAGCCCGCTAACCTCGTAACCTGGTACGAAGACTCCATTAATCATTACTTGCAAGAACACACCGGCGACCTCACCATCTTCACCCCCCTGGAAGTTGCCCAAATGTTTGTGCCACCAAACAAGAAAGCCCCAGGCCGCAAGGAGAGAGCAGCCGCTATCCTTGCGTTAGAAGAGTTAGCACGTAACGGCGTCTTGTGCCGCCATGACGTCAAAGGCGAACTGCGCTATGTAAATGATTAGGTATTGCGCTTGTCCCTTCTCTACGCTAGATCAGCCTGCCCAGCCCGTATATAGTAGGGGCGGGGCTTGCCCCCGCCCTGTATGCTTGCCCCCGCCCTGTATGCTTGCCCCCGCCCTGTGGCCTTGCCCCCACCAGGTTAATCTCTAGATCACGATAGAAGCTGCCCCAACTCCTCTGGTGTGTTGACAGGGGCCAGGCAAGCGAAATTTTGACAGACATAGGCGGTAGCTTTGCCATCTTTCAGCGGGCGATCTGCCAGTAATGGCAGAGTTAGTATGGCCTCCCCATCTTCAGGCGCGGCGCAAGCCAGCACGCTGTTCGGTAGATAGCGCGTATTGATCACTTCCAGTAAGTCGCGCGTATCCGCCTGTTTAGGATCACCGGTGATGGCAATTTCCTTGCTCTGCGAAATGGCAAAGTCAAGTGCACCGAGCACGTGCCCGAAAGCCTGCGGGTGCTGCACCATAACATCGGCCATGGGGAACAGGTAGTCATCTGCGAATTGGCGATACACATCCTCACCCGTAAAAGATGCCAGGCGCAGCAATACATCCGCGGCCACGCTGTTGCCTGCGGGGGTCGCATTGTCCATGATTTCTTTAGGGCGGCTGACCAGATCCTCGTGGTCGATGCCCGTATCGAAAAAGCCGTTATTTTGGTTATCGGCAAACAACTCGATGGCTTCATCCATTAGACGGCGCGCCTCCCTAAACCAGCGCGGGTCAAAAGTAGCTTCGTAGAGAGCCAATAAGCCATCCGCCAGGAAGGCGTAATCTTCCAGGTACCCCTTCAGATGCCCACGGCCATCCTTGTAGGTGCGCAGCAGGCGGCCATCGTGATATAAGTTGCGCAGCAAAAACTCGGCGTTATTAACCGCAATCTGCAGGTAGTCGGGACGATCAAGGTAACGCGCTGCCTCTGCGAAGCTGCGCAACATCAGTCCATTCCAGGAAGTCAGTATCTTCTCATCGCGACCGGGCTTCACACGCTTCTCGCGAGCGTTAAAAAGTATTTCCCGGCTGCGCTTGAGAGACGCCTGCAGCGCTTCCAGGGTAATCTCCGCGTTTTCGGCCACCCTTAGTTCGTCCTGTGCGACATGCAAGACGTTCCTACCCTCGAAGTTACCCTGCTCGGTCACCCCGTAGTACGCCTTAAAGAGCGCAGCATCTTCCCGTAGCAGCGCCGCGTCAATCTCGGCAGCCGTCCAGGTATAAAATCTGCCCTCTTCGCCTTCGCTGTCGGCATCCTGCGTGGAGTAAAAGCCACCTTCAGGCGAAAGCATTTCGCGCACAACATAACCAAGTGTCTCCTCGACAACGCGCTCATATAAAGCATTGTTCGTGACCAGGTAGCTATGCAGGTAGATGCGGCTGAGCAGCGCATTATCATACAGCATCTTCTCAAAGTGCGGCACGAGCCACTCGGCATCTACCGAGTAGCGATGGAATCCGCCGCCCAGCTGGTCATAGATGCCGCCATTTGCCATGTGCTTCAACGTCACCCCCACTATCTCCAGTTCGGGTATGGTTGCATTTGTGCTGATCTCACCTCGCACGCGATGCTGGTACATTCGCAAGAGGAATTCGAGAGACATAGTATTGGGAAACTTGGGAGCAGTGCCAAAACCGCCGTGCACGGAGTCGAATTCAGCCGCGAGCTCGCGGCTGGCGTTAGCCAGCGTCTCTAGCGGCATGCTGCTGCTAGGAGCAATGTCGCCCTTGCTGCGCAGGGGAGCGCTGCTGCGCTGTTTGAGGTAATCGGCGAGCTGCGTAGCCTGCTCCTCCACCTCCTGGCGGTGATTCTGGTAATAATCGGCTATGGTCGCCAGAACGCGCGGGAATCCTGGCATTATCTCCGACCCGTACCTGCGGTCATCTGGTGGAAAGTAGGTGCCTCCATAAACAGGACGCCCATCCGGCGTCAGGAAAACCGTCATGGGCCAGCCACCCTGCCGTGTCAGCGCCTGTACCGCCTGCATATAGATGCTGTCTATATCGGGACGCTCTTCGCGGTCTACCTTAATTGAAACAAAATGCTGATTCATCAGGGCTGCGATATCTTCGTTCTCAAAGGATTCGTGCTCCATAACATGGCACCAGTGGCAGGCCGAGTAGCCCACGCTGAGCAGTATCGGCTTGTCCTCCACCTTAGCTTTATGCAGTGCCTCCTCGCCCCACGGATACCAGTCTACAGGGTTATGCGCATGTTGTAGCAGGTATGGACTCGTCTCGTTGATGAGCCTGTTGGTATGTTTATATCCCGTCTGCGGATTTGTAGTATCGGACATCGTTCCTCCAATGGGCGCGCTTTAATCGGTTTGTGTTCCACTCCTTCATTTCGCTATAGGCATTGTACGACATATTAATCCCTGGTGCCACGCGTTGCTTATTCTGGCAATCCTCGCCAAGGGGACCCAGACGTTTGGAGAGAAGACTTCCCGTGAGCGGACGTGAGCGGTGTCCTGGCTGTCATCCTGAGCGCCTGGCTGTCATCCTGAGCGCAGCGAAGGATCTCTGCGTCCGGCGCGCCAGACCCTTCGCTGCGTGTATGGGTTACCACGATGTGAGTAACTCATACAGTGACACGTAGCTATTCCAGCACTACCACTGTATGTGGCCCTACAGGTGGTAGATCGATACGGATGTAGTCCCCCGCCTGCGTGACGGCGAGGGGTTGGTGATGGGGGGCGAGATAGACGTGCTTTGGTAGCCAGCCCTCAGTAAATACCTTGACGCTCAGCCCCGAAGTTGACCAGGACTGGTCAACGTGCTGGACAGGTTGCATTGTGCGTCTGGGATGGTAAGTGACGATATGTACAATTTGGCGCGAGGTGTGTTCTTGATTGGCTGGTTGAGTATGCAGGCTGAACTCTGCCCAGCCGGGTCCAGATGGTATTAGTAGTGGTTGAGGGAGAAAGGCATGCAAGGCGTTGAGCGCAACCGCCCGGTATGCCCAGTAGTCGTGATTCCGGTAGGCACTGAATAGCGGTATGGCGAAATAGAGAATCTTGTCATTGGATACTACCAACGGCGAATCCAGGTAATCCCCTACTGGAGCATGGGCGTGACTGGTGAAGTGTTCCCAGGTGCGATTAAAGAGTGCTCGGCGTAATGTGCCATGAATTTCCGCATCTGCCACAGGCTTCACCAGGTGGGCCTGGTCGTAGAAAACATAGTCGTAATCTGTTGCTAGCTCAGTATCGCCTGCAAGTGCCGCGTCCAGGCGCAGGTAGCTCGATGTCGTCGGCGCTGGTGCCACATAAGTCACAGGCACTCCTGAGAGGTCAAACTGGTTGCTCGTTGGGTTCAGGGTCGCAGTTCCACTCATAATGAGTTTGCCGCCAGCTGCCAGGAACTCCTCTAGCTTTGTGCGCAGTGCTGTGTCTATGACTGTGCCATCAGGAATGACGAGGGCATTGTAGGCGAAGAAGCTTGCCATATCTGGATCAAGAATGTCAAACTGAATGCCAGTTTCGAGGAAGAATTGTGCTGCTCCCTCGACCTCCGGGCTATGTGATCGATGTGCTACATCTGTCGTTTGGCCGGGCTTGCCTGTGCCCAGGATTGCCACTTCAACCATAGGTACCGCTCCATCTAACCAGGGTTCAAGCTGCTCAATTCGGCCTAAAGAGTGCCCAAGAAGGCGGTAGACCGCGGGGTCGAGTACCCCACGTGGATGTAATTGATCGCCTACCGAGATCTTCCCTCCGGCAGCTACGATGGTGCCACACTCATAGTCAAGCTGGTCGTGAGTCTTCAGGCCCCCAAAGTCTGCCCAGGACTTGTGGAAACGGCCCGTCATGCCGAGGAAATCAACGCCATTAGTACGGGCTTGCCTGGACATAATAGGATAATGCAGGTAGCCCCAGGCATGTCCTGAAGTTGGCAGGCTTTCAATTTCCAGGTGGGTCTGGAAAGGAATGGTCTTTGACATTGTGGGGTTGACTGTGCCATTGTAAAATATTGTCGCCTCGGGTGCGCGTTCTCGAACCAGTCTGCTCAAGCGTCCAAGATACTGGTAGAAGCCTTGTAACGCGAAATTGTATACGGCCTGTTCGTCGTCCAGTGGTACTCCCGCCTTCCGCATCTGAGCCTGCTTCCATGTTGCATAGTTAGGCAGCGGAGTGCAGATATCGAAGAAAAAGCCATCAACTTCATAATTCTGGCAAATCTCCTCAACTTGAGCGATCACGTAATCACCATAAGCAGAGGTCGGATCAAGTGTGCTCCACCCTCTGCCTCCCATCACGGGTGATTGGTTCGTGAGCAGTGGACGCATGAGCAATTTCCCATCTTTGTCCACGATGATCCACTCAGGATGTTGCTCACCTGCCAGATCGTCCCACATCAGCGAGACGTAGATCGGCGCTCGTATCCCGGAGGAGTGTAGCGCTTCAATTTGCTGGCCCATCAGGTCGAATTTGAGATGTGGGTGCATCGTGCCGGCTCTGGTTGGGTAATATGAGAAACCGTGATGGCACTTGGCAAAAATGGTCATAGAGTTAACATGCCCCAATTTGACTGTTTCCGCGAAGACCTGTGGATCAAAATCGGCCCCCACGTTTTCGCATGCTGCTGAAGTGTGGAAATCCAGGTGAACCTGGCGAAATCGGAGATTACTAGATGCCATGAAAGACCCTTCCTCATGCAGATATGGACGATTGCCATGTTTTGATTTGAACTTCTCTAACGCCTACTCCTTTCAGAACGACTAGCGGCCACCCAGCCCTGTCAGATTGATCCCTTCCACCAGGTAGCGCTGCAAGATAAAGACCAGGATGATGCCAGGCAGGATAGAGACCGTCGCGCCTGCCATCATGTAGCTCCACTGCGTTCCATTTTGCCCCTGGAACATCTGTAGACCGAGCGGAATAGTTGCCATGTCAGCAGTATTGACCACGATGAGCGGCCACAAAAAGTTGTTCCAGAACCCGATAAAAGTAAAGAGGCCCAATACACCTAATGCAGACGTGGAGAGCGGCAAAATGATGCTCCAGAGAATGCGCAGCCGCGAGGCACCATCGATAATGGCTGACTCCTCCAGTTCAATGGGAATGGTTTTAAAGAATTGCCGCAGCAGGAAGGTGCCGAAAGCCGTGAAGGCCATCGGTAGGATGAGCGCCTGGTAGGAGTTCACCCATCCCAGGTATCGTATTAACAGGAACTCCGGGATCACGAGGACGGCCTGGGGCACCATTAAGGTACCCAGGTAGGCAAAGAAGAGGGTATCCCGGCCAAAGAACTTGAGACGGGCGAAAGCATATGCCGCCAGGCTGGACGTAATCAGGACCAGTAGCGTACCGCCACACGCTACCACCAATGAGTTGAGAATGAAGTGTCCAAAGGGAAGAAAGGTCCACACTGCGAGGAAGTTTCCCCATTGTGTGGAAGATGGTAGCAGTGTCGGTGGGAATTGAAACACCTGACCATTTGGCTTCAGAGCTGTATCGAGCATCCATAGGAAAGGAAACAGCACAATGAGCGAAACAATGATCAGCAGAGTATGGGAAACGATACTGCCCAGTCTAAGACGAACCTCTTGCGTCTTTCCGAATGATTCAGACTTCATAATGCACCCACCTCTTCTGAAGAACAAACTGGGCGAGTGTAACTACCATGATCAACAGGAACAGCACCGTTGATATTGTGGCAGCGTAGCCCATATGGAAGTATGTAAAGCCGTTTTGATACGTATAGTACACAAGCGTTGTCGTATCTACCCCTGGTCCGCCAAGCGTCAAAATGTAGACCTGGTCAAACACCTGAAATGAGGTGATGACAGTCAATACAAGCCCGAAGAATAGCGAGGGTGAGAGGAGGGGCAGCGTGATGCTCCAGAACTTCTGCCAACGCTTCGCCCCATCGATGGCGGCTGCTTCGTAGAAATGCTGAGGGATGGCCTGTAATCCCGCTGAGAATACCAGCACGTTATAGCCGAAGCCATACCACAATGACATGAGGATGACAGAAGGCATAGCCCACGTATCCGACCCTAACCAGTTGGGTCCTCGAATATGGAATACAGCGGCGAGCGTCTGGTTGATGAGACCCGACGGGGTATAGTTATACATCAACATCCAGACCAGCGCCACACCGACTGCCGGGGTCATTACGGGCAGGAACATAATGATGCGAAACAGATTTTTCGCACGAATAGGCCCAGAAAGCCAGATTGCTATACCGAGCGAAAGGAGCATGTTCAAGGGTACATATCCAAACACAAAGTACAACGTGTTGAGCAGCACTTGATGAAACACCGGGTCCTTTGTGAGCAGCCGAACGTAGTTGTCCAGGCCTGTAAACTCTGGTGGAGTGAGCAAGGACCACTTGAAGAGACTCAGCCCAAAGGCGACTATCAGAGAAAACAGGGTAAAGAACAGAAAGCCCAGGATATTCGGCGCAAGGAAGAGGTAGGCAATCCCCTGTTCTCTCCACTTCGAGAGGCGCAGTTGTCGGTCTTTAGCGGTGATGTGAGACACGTTGCTGTGGATCGAAGGCGCTCCTCGATCCACAGAGGTCTGATCTGAATCAGGCTGTTTGACAATCATATTTTTCCTCGTAAAGTTGGGTGGATTGCGTATTGCTACCAACACACTGCCCTGGACTTTGACTTAAGCGCTACCTGCTCGCGTATTGACGCTTTGCAAGGCGGCGGCTGCCGACTCCTGTCCATCGAGCACTTTCAAACCTTCCTGATCAATCAAGGTGGTCACTTCATTCCAGTTTGATGTGGTCACATAGGGAACGGCACCCGTCAGGGCCTGGTTGAGCGTTGTGTCCGCCCCTGGTACTGCATTCTTGTACCAGTACTGTTGCTCAGCCGTGCGCGCTGAAAAGGCCCTGCCCTGCGTGGCTAGGTATTGCTCAGCGGTATTCCCGGTGAGGACACTGATTGCCTTCCAGGCATCGTCTGGATACTGGGTTGTGGTGGAAATGCCGAAGCCAGAGCCTGCCACGACCGAGATAGATCCCTGAGACATTGTGGGGATGGGAGCGATACCGAAATCGAACTTGGCGGTGGACTTATCGTTAATCAGGTCCCAGGGGCCATCAACCACCATGCCGATATTGCCAGCCTCCCAAATTGATGGTGTAGTTGTCACTTGGGGCGCGGTAATAGTAGGCGACACGTGGTACTGATACACGAGTTTGGCGTAGTTCTGGAACGCATCACTCAACTGCGGGTTAGTGAGATCAATCTGACCATTGGACGTAAGGTAATGAGCGCCGGAAGAGAGGGCAAAAGGCAGCCAGACGTCAGGAAGCGACGAGGCGACGAAGCCGTAATCGTTCCCGTGCGACATCTTCTGAGCATCTTGCAGGAATTCTGCGTATGTCCAGTTCGCAGAGGGGTAAGGCACGTGGTATTTGTTAAACATCGCTTTGTTGTAAAAAATCACCAGTGGGCCGAAATCATACGGCAAGGCACGTAACGACCCCTGATAGGTCAGGCCTTTGATAATGGTTGTATTGAACGCGGAGACATCGAAATGATTACTATTGATGTAGGGTTCTAACGGACGAAAGTTGCTGGCGAATCCAGGAGTACGCAGGCTCTGGAGTGAGACGATATCCGGTAAAGTGCCACTCGCCGCCTCAGTCTCCAGTTTGGTCCAGTAGTCGGGAAAGGTCGTTGTCTCAAATTTAATGTGAATCCAGGGATACTGCTTGGTCACCAGCGATGCATCATATTGCCACGCCTGAACCTCCTGGTTAGAACCGGACCACATGAACCAGGTGAGGGTGACCGGCTGGTTGCCACTACTGGTTTGCTGGGAGGAAGCACCACAACTGGTAAATAACATACAAGCGAGTACAAAAATGCTGGCAAGGATGGTCTGGAACCTGTGTCTCGATAGCATAACTGCCTCCTTCAACACTGAACTACAGACAATGATGTGCTAGTGTGGTGGTGATTCACCACTATTAACAGAGACTACCACTCAGTAGACTTCCGCCTTACGACTCGAAGAGAGCATTTCTGATACCCAATCATCACTGATGAGGATGAGGGGCAAAAACCCTGTTACGAACAGTACTGAAGAACCTTGCACACGTACATTGTGCAGAACTGTCCCGCACCTCCTGGGGGATGCTAACCAATTTAGTGAAAGCGCTTTCTGTATATTAGTTTAGAGAAAGATGATTAATTTGTCAAGTGGTTAGAAACTGACATCTACTCACAAATGGGGGTGCAGGGGGCGAAGACCCCTGCCGGAGCGCGAGGTGTCCTCGCACGTTTCTTCCCCCGATGGCGGGCCGGAGGCCCACCAGAAGAAGTATGAGTGGATCTCAGGTAAAAAGCGAGCATTCATAATTCCACCTGGTATACTTGAAAAGTAAGGTCAGGGCCAAGTATAATACCTCCATACTATCTAAATACTGTGGATATGGGCCTGCCAGATGCAACAATCACCTATGAGGGCTGTACCTCACAGTGGTAGCGGTTTCAGTAAAGAATTTTTGTGGTGTGGACTCATATTTGGATATGCGTCCACGCTACATTACAAACAAGGAGCGAAATAAATTGGCGTTTGATATGACCGATGACATGGGCCATCAGAAACCGGTGACAATGCGTAAAGTGGCAGAGGTGGCTAGTGTGTCTATGGCGACTGTCTCTAGAGTGCTCAACGGGTCTGGTCCGGTTGATCCGCAAGTGGCAGAGCGCGTGCGCACAGTGATAAGCAGTCTAAGGTATCAACCCAACAGGGCAGCGACCGCGCTTGCCAGCAGTCGTTCGGTATTCATCGGGTTGTTGCTATGTGATATTCAGAACCCCTTCTTCATCGAAATGATGATGGGAATTGAAGAAGAAATCCGTAGGAACGGGTATTTGCTCATCATGTGCAATAATCCACCCAATCATCAAGGCACGAAAGAGCAGCGGCAATATATTGAAATTCTTGCAGCAGCACCTGTAGCTGGCACAATTATCATCCCTACTCAAGAACGGGTGAAGGAACTTGAATTGCTGAAAACACGCAATATTCCCATTGTCGTCGTTGATCAGCAGGTCCGTGATCCCTCAATCGATTCTGTGCGCATCGACAACGTCATGGCCGCGAAGGAGGCCGTGGCTCACTTGATTGCCAACGGATATAGGCGGATTGGGGTCATCACCGGTCCTAAATTGGCTACCACCGCCAACGAACGCTTATCGGGATATCATCAGGCCTTGCAGGAAGCAGGCATTGAGCGTGACCCAGCCCTTGAGCACCATGGCCCTTTTTTTGAAGAAACAGCCCAGAATGCTACGCACGCGTTACTGGATCTCGATCCACCGGTGGACGCCATCTTTGCTACCAATAACCGGCTGACAATTGGTGCGCTACGTACCCTCCACCTTCGGCACAAGCGCGTGCCGGACGACATTGCTCTTGCTGGCTTCGATGAGATATATTGGCCCATCCCTGATATGATTTCGGTCACAACTGTCATACAGCCAGCCTACGAGCTTGGAAGGACTGCTGCTAACAGGCTTATACAGCGCATACGCCAGCCAGATGCGCCAAGACATGAAATCATCTTGCCACATCGGTTCGTAATTGGTGAGTCTTCGCGTCCCCATATACAGCCCGGCCTGCTAGAATCGGGCTCATCGCCAAAATAGATACTGCTGTCTTCATCCTGAAGACGGATATGTTAGAAGAATATGTCAAAGTGCATAAACAGGTCATAGAATGGTACGTCAAGGGATTATTCGTTTTTACCGATCATCACTTCTGTCGATTTTATGATCGCAACGACGTCATCGCCCTCGCTTCCTATACACTCCATCTACTTTTACCTGACATCCACTCCTAACTCAGGGGTGCAGGGGGCGAAGCCTCCCTGCCGGGGTCTGGGGTGTCCCCAGCAAACTTCCCTCTCTCACATGTTTGCCTCCGCAGGAGGCAAGTTATGAGTGGATATCAGGGTTTTGCCCCTTGACTTTTCCCAATTTCCCGACTACACTTATGACCAGATAATCAATGTGACCAATTCAGTTTATCTGGTCATACGGTCAAATAGAGAGGAAGATTGAGGTTGCTAAGTAGGCGTACCGGAGCATTGCACACACAGGAAGACCGATCAAAGCGCCAGGAACGTGCAGACCGCATTCTAGATGCCGCGGCCGAACTGGTACTGCGCTGGGGCTATAAGAAAACAACGATCGATGATATCGCAAAGCAGGCGGGCGTAGCAAAGGGAACCATCTACCTGCACTGGAAGACGAGAGAAGACCTCTTTGCGGCCCTGATCATACGTGAGGATTTGAAACTGGCAGAAGATATGAAGCAGCGCATAGCTAGCGATCCCGAAGGCTCAACGCTGCGCGGCTTTGTAAAGCATACCACGCTTGCCCTGATGAAGAATCCTCTCATGAAGGCTCTGTTGCTGAATGATACCGATATGCTTGGTGAATTCGCAAGTAGGGAGTACAGTAGCCCAACTTATCCGGAAAGAATAGAAAATTTCAAGACTTTTCTTGAGTTCCTGCGTAACCATGGTGTTGTGCGTACTGACATCGGCATACGCGAGCAAACATATATTCTTACCGCAATCTGGATAGGATTTTTACTTGCCGATCCCTGGATGCCAGATGAGTTCAAATTCTCTGATGAAGAGGCAGTTGAGATGCTGGCTGATACAGTGCAACTCGCGCTTGAACCGCGCACTACTGCTACAGGCAACGGAACAGATTCTGGCACAGTACAGCAAGTATCGAACGCGATCAATCAATATATGGATCAGGAAATAAACTCAATAAAAGATATGCAAAAGGAGGTTGAAACATGACCACCCCGGAACCAGTAATCGTTATCGATCAACTACAAAAATCGTATGGCAAGGTACAGGCGGTGCGCGGCATCTCCATGAGCGTGGAGCGCGGGGAAATCTTTGGTTTCCTTGGGCCAAACGGCGCGGGCAAGACCACCACCATCCGCTGCATGCTAGACGTTATTCGCCCCTCGGCAGGAATAATTCGCGTGCTGGGCCTTGATGCGCAGCGTGATGCTCTAGCGCTGCACCAGCGCATCGGCTACCTGCCGGGCGATGTACGCCTGCCGGGACAGATGACGGGCAAGCAGGTCATCAACTACTCCTCACGCCTGCAGGGTCTCGAGCCGGTGCTGTTGAACGAGCTGGTAGCACGCTTTGATGTGGAGATGAAGCGGCCTATAAAAGGGTATTCCAAGGGCATGCGGCAGAAGATTGGTGTCG
>Ga0137383_10001550_pt1 | contig 13695 bp, 30 predicted proteins | sample SagtaG_19_FD_104817 | JGI IMG/M metagenome (GOLD analysis project Ga0137383, IMG submission 104817) | Vadose zone soil microbial communities from Sagehorn Ranch, Mendocino, California, USA - Sage2_R_40_16 metaG | ecosystem: Environmental > Terrestrial > Soil > Vadose zone | place: USA... | reverse complement strand
CTGCCGCTCGACAAGCATCCTGGCAAAAGAGCATGAATTCAGGTCGAATGATGATAATGAATTTACTCATCTTCTACCTCCTGAAGTTCCCATCTGGCTAGATCGGTCGAGAAGCAATCTTGGAACAACTCGGTATTCTCATAGAAAATATCTTCAGCATCGACTTCGGCAAAGAATTGTTGATCTTCCTGGCTCATCGTCGCGATGATGGGTACAAGGATTGCTTTTGTCTCTCGATGTCCCCAAGGCTCATCGGGCGTGATCTCTTCTAAAAGAAGATCGTCCATGTGGTTATTTTGAAGTTCAAACCAGCTAACGAGCAGATAGCGTTGGAATTGATCGAGAACGGTTTTATTGTGTACCATAGCGTCAAAGAGTCGTTCTTGACGCTCGTTATATGCTGCCGTTTCCTCATTCTCGCCAACTGGAATACTACTCGTATTCGCATCTATGGTGAAATGGAATGTAAGTCTCAGATGCTTCTTCATCGTTCACCTGTTTCTATAAAAAGCACGTCAGGCAATTGACACTACCGGGCCTGACGTGCGAAAATGGCAAACAGGTAGCATCACACGAAGGCGTATTGCTTGCGGCCTGGAAGCTTCCATGCAGTACGCTTGGTGCTACTGGCAAAGAAATAGCCAGCGTGGTTACTTGCTCTCTTCTTTGTCGGTTCTGCGCTTCTCTACAAATTGCCTGTACTCCTCGACAGGAATACGGTAGACTCCCCCAACGGAAACAGCCGCCAGTTCCTTGCGCTTGATGTAGCGCCTCACGGTTTCGGTCGAGACTCGCAGTTCCTTTGCTACCTCCTCTACTGTGTAGTATGTAGCCATGTCTAACATCGTAGCCTCCTTTCGCTGAGAGGTACAAGCTCATTGTACTATTATGTGTTGCAAAAGTCAAGTGTTGTCGTGTGAAGTAGGGTGTCATGGCTTGGTCTCTTCTTCGATCTTCTTTAATTCGGGAATAGGGCATTGGTATATCGTGCCATTATCATCAAACTTGACGTAAGCACAGTTACTGCCTTGGTTGTTTGATGTGAGTTTTTCGATTGTCCCAGTAAACTTCCCATAAGTGACTCTCATCCCCACCTCAAGACCTCTGAATTTTTCAAATCGCTTTGCCTTTTTTTCGTTTAGCTTCTCATCAATGAGGTCAGATGCTTGCCCCCAAGTTAGATCAACTGGAATGGGTATCTTTTCACGGAAGAGAAACATGATCTGTTTTGAGGTCGGAGACTTATCGCGCTTATTCTCAAGATAAGCCTCCAGCTTCTTGATCTCTTCAGCAACAATTTGATTAGCTTCGTTAAATGAAGTAGCAACTTCAATCCACTCAGGTTTACCATCGCGTTTCGATGAATAGATATTAAACGTCTCTGAGAAATCAGGATGAGGCGTAACATAGAATGTTACATGCGCTACACGGATTTTAGCTACTACGTGTTCAAGTTCGTTGCTCATAGCTTGCCCCCTCTACTGCAAAAGTAGGCGGCGATGCTGTCCAGGCGGCGGAAGAAGGTCATGGTTGTCCCCTCCTGCACCACAAGAGCAGTTCATTCAGTTCAGCCTTGGTCTTCTCGCTGACTACTTCTTGTAGCTTGCTCTGCTCGTGCTCATGCTGCAAGCGTTCTGTGAGTTGCTTGATCTGCTTGTCATAATGCCCTAGTTCCACTGTTGAGAGTAGGGCTTTCTCTTCTCCTTGCCGTTTCATGGAGACTAGTTCAGGCACTCCTGGCACCTTGTAGAGTTTCCCCAGTGTGGCAAGGTTGGTTTCTATCTCACCTGTCCTCATGAGATGGATGCCAGTGAGCAGGATGCGAAAGAGATACGTTACGGACTTAGTACGTGGGAGACGCATGAACCGCTTCTTCTCTTCGATGGCAAAGCCCAGGTAGTGATGGACGTGATGCCTGGTGACAATCTCAGGTACGAATGCGCGTAAGGACTCATAGTAGCCTGACTCCTGTACAGTCAAGGGCGAGCACAGAATTTCTAATATCGTGCCGTTTTTCTTCAAGAGTAGTTGGATGAACTTCTTGAGGTCATGCGTCTGCAAGTCTATCTCAGGCTCGCTCTCTAACTCCATGACGGTATGTGTATCGTGGCCTGTATGCAAGCCTAAGAGCATTGATAACGGCAGATTGTGTATACCTCTTAGATCAATGTCGGAATTGGATGATGAGAAGCCATAGGCATGCGAGCCGCTTACTGCTACAAAGAGAAGCGGGTAAGGATGCCTGTCAAGTGCGCTATAGATACGCTCGAATGACTGTTCAGGGAAGTCAGTAAGATTAATCATCTCTTCACCCACTTTCGCCACCGCTCGCACCGGGCCTTGAGGCGGTCATACTTGCGGCACTCGCTGTAATGCTTGCCCTGTGGCTCAATCGGTGGCAATCAGGGCAAGGCCAAGCATTACCAAGCGCATCTTGAAACCTCCTAGCCTTTTGCCCCGATGTTTCACTGCGAGAAGGCTCTAGCTCAATGACATGTCTACAAGCTAATTGCACATTAATATAACCACTATTGCCTGCACTGATCTTCGTAACTTTTCTTGCGTAGTCCATAGCGTGTGTCATGCTGACACCTCCCACAAGACGGGCTGCGTCTCTTCTAGTTCTGGAATAAGCAGAGGTTGCATCGTCTCTAAGCGTTTACGTGCGATGTCAGCGGTTGCAGGGTCTATTTCAAAGGCGATGAAGTTACGCCCGATTTGTTTACATACAGACGCTGTTGTGCCACCACCTACGAACGGATCCCAAATGGTATCACCAGGGCCCGAGAAACAATCAATATAATATTGTGCTGTATTCGCATCCTGACCCCAATGGTGAAAGCGTTTATCTTTGCCGCTACTATTCCACAAATCAAAGTATTGCCGACGAGGGCGGTGCTTGCGGTGCTTAGAGAAAACAAGAATAGACTTATAGCGGGAACGGGCCCATGAGCACCACATGATAGAATTATCTCCCATGTGCTCAGAAACCAAATCCCAGTAGTAAGTAAGGTGAGTTGACAGCAGTTGCATAGCTTCAAATTTCCAGTAGGTTCCCACATACGCTAGCAAAAATCCATCAGGTTTGAGTACTCTTGCGGCCTCCTCTGATAGCCAGCCATAGAGATGTATATGCTCTTTCACATAGGGCGGATCGGTGAAAATCAGGTCTATCGAATTGTCTGGAATACTCGAGCTCAGAAGACGAGCATCACCGCAAATAATCTCGTTCATCGTCTCACCCACTTTCGCCATCGCTCCCGGCGCGCCTTGAGGCGGTCGTATCTGTGGCACTCTCGTTATGTTTCCATCCGTCATCGAATGAGAATTCCGATGGAGTGAGAGGCCGTCTAACAATCCACCAGTGCTCAGGCTGACCGTATGACTCAAGTGTTTCAACAATCTCTTTAGGTGCTCGTTGCCTTACATCGAACCAATGCACAGCAGCCTTGCTATGCACGATGTACCGATACGCCAGACGGTCACAGGTAGTCCATATTGAAGTAAGGCCAACGCTTTCCTTTGACGGCGGCTCTGCTAAATCAGTCAGCCATAGCAATGGGCCAAGGTTTTTCATGAACGGATGAATATTCGGCAAGAGTATCCCTGTTCGTGCGATGCCAACATGGCCGTGATCGCACGTAAAATGATAGAGTTCGGGTATGCTGTTCAACCTTCTTCCTCCATGTAATGCTCACTTTTCGGGAAAGCAGCTAGAATAAACGCCTTCACGTAGGGCTATTTCATGCTCTCGCTTCATATCTGCTTCGGCATCATATCCATCGTCCACATACTCTTCATCGTCCCTATTCCACTCATCTTCTAGGTGCTCCCAGCACCACCAGCAATAGCCGTCCACGTCTGCAAGTTTGGTGCCGCAGTTCATGCAGAAATCGCTATCCATGAGCCAGATATCGTTCATTCCCAATCTCCCATCTCTTCGCGCTCCGATTGGTCGCGTAGTATCAGCCGTGCCACATACGCTTCTGGCGATGTATGATCGAGCGCGGTGTACGTGCGTGCTATCAGTGCCGGGTAGCCTGTTATCATGATAGGCTTAGAGACGGCTGGCAAGCGCAACGTGACAGCTGCGTGTATGCTCGTGGGCATCTCGCTGATATCATCGGGCGTGATCGCCGTGTTGAGGTAGTCTTTGAGTCTCATGATGCTACCCGCCTCTCCACTGGCAAGGCTGCAATGATCATGGCACATCTTCGCCGGGACATCAGTATCAAGCGTGAGAACGTGCAAAGCAACTTGCGCTCAGTGCCACGCACGGCATAGACATAGCTGGCAGGCTTCTCCACGCCGTTGCGCCGTATGTCGCTATCGACAATCTGAGCGGTCCAGCCACGCTCGGCTAGTTGGGATTGGAGGTTGATGTATCTCACGCCTCGGCCTCGCTCTCTACCCATTCGGGCTTGGATGTCATCCATTGTCCATGATAACTGTACCAGCCTTGTGCCAGCATCTCTTCGACTGACTGACACTGCTTGCGCCGTCCTATCTTCTTCCTTGCCCACAGGTGCAGGCCGCGAGGTATCGGACCTATAAAATCTTGCTTACAGTGAGGACACTTCATGCTCCTACCTCTTGCACTTGATTGTAGCCGTGAAACAACGCATAGGCGCGCAACTGCTCGCGGCTGTCGAGACACAGCCGATCCTGGCAATCGGTGAGCGTGGTATCCACCGTTTTCGGCTTGATATGCAGCATGGTAGCGATAGTCTTGTGGCTCATGTTCTGCATGTAGAGAGCAAGCACCTGGCGCTCGCGTGCCGTAGGTTTGTCGTGTCTAGCTCGTGGCATTATGCGCCTCGCTCTCTGTCTGCTCTGGCGTCTCAGCCTGGATGTATACTTCATGTCCGATGTGCCCACATTCTCGGCACATCAAATGTGCCCATAATTGGAGCGTTTGCGGAATGAAGACATAATCTGTCGAGTAGTCATATATCTTGTGGATATGGTCGCAGTGATAGCAGCGAACAGTTACTTTCATGCTACCTGCCCTCCTCGCCTATTGCTATCTTATAGGCTCTTTGCGCTTCCTCATTATCAGCGAACATATAAACCACCTCACCTATCTTGCTGGCATGATAGGACACATCACTTTGGAAGATGCGGATCTGCACCAACATATCTAAAGCCTCGGTTAGTTCCTTCGTGTCGATCTCGCTTTGACGCTGGAATTGTGCCAAAGTCATCGCATCTTCACTGTGAGCCAGGATATTTATGAGGGTATGTATAGCGTCTCTCATGCTACCTGCCCCCTCTCGTCGCCTTGCTGTTGCCATGATGGACCACGCACATCGTCTACCTTGCGAACTATTTTTCGCATGTAGTGATGGAGCCGTATCATACGTAGGAGCTTGCGGAAGCACTCATCGCAGAGGTTGCGTGTATCGCCTGTGTCGATGGTGTAGGTCTGCGTGGCTGGCATCTGGCAATCAACGCCGTCTATGCTCGCTTCGCAAGTATGAAGCGGCACTACGTTCATTGTGATAGAATGTGGCAGCGGTTCGGTGTTCGGGCCTGTATCATTGCTCGAATCTGCACTGCCGATAAATGCTGTTATACTATTCTGTGACATGACATCCCCTTTCGGATGCGTGTTGAGAAGTTCCCCAGTTGCTAGACGTATTACCGTTGTGATATACTACTAGCAAAAGCGGGTAGTGCTTCTTCTTTGACTGGCTGCAGCGGTATGTTTTCCAGACGGTACGCTGCAGCCATTTCATTTTTCTTTGACAATAACTTCATCGTCAAGTTTATAATCCCAATGTTTCACCTCGGCACCGTCTTGCACGTCCAAGATGATCTTGAGCCTTTCGTGATGTGTGTCAATGACCATAAGATCATCTCCCCAACGGTGAACGAGATCACCAGGAACAATATGAGTAACCAACTTCCAGGCATAGCCCTGCGATAATGGTGCTAATCCTGGCATCTCATTCCCCTACAATCTTCATATCAAGATCACCTAATGACAGCGGCGGCATTGATGTATCCCCACGATACTTGTTCAGCGCGTGGAGAATGGCGTGTGCGCTGATACGTTGAACTGGCAGACCCTTTTCGGCTCGCACAATGACAAGGGGGGAGAGACGCGCTGCTCTTGCGAGATCACGCTGAGAGATGCGTAGCTCTGCGCGAGCGTCTGCTAATTTCATTTGACCTATCACTATCATTGGTATTCCTTATAGCAAGATGCACAACACTAAAACACGATATAGCAACCATATCATATCCTCACGGACTTGTCAATCGTAATACCTACGTATATTTACCCAGATTTACCTCTTAATGAAATATTGATGTGCGTCTTGTGTAATGTTCTAGACTCGATTGAGACGCTTCCCCATTGTACCCCTGCTGCATATGGAGAAAATCACACCAGATGACCGCAATCTTAACCGTTTCTCAACTCGTCTATCTTCTCAGTTAACACTACCCTGATAGGTAGTCGATCACGGTTACGTGCTAGGGCTGCAAGCGCCTCATCGACACAATTGTAATCCCATCCATGATCTTGCACGAAGAGGGTTAGAATACTATTGAGAGCAAGATGTAACGCCTCAACGTCCTTTCCCAATTTGTCTATCTCGCTATCTTTCGCTTCGAGCGTCCAGCGGATGAGCGTATCACGATCAATCATCCCAGCAACGATCTCTTTCATATGTTCGTTATCAGCCATAGTTTACGTTCCTTTCATTCACTAAACTTGCGAAACCGCTCCTGCAAGAGCTTCGCGCCGTGGTTCGCCTCGCCGCTCAAGATTTGCAAATATTCCTGGGTCATGCGCAGGCTGCTATGGCGCAGGAGCCGCATGATTTCTAGCACGTCCGACCCGGCTGCGTGGCGTTGCATCGCTGCTGTATGCCGCCAGGAGTGTATTGACAAGCGGCGTGCGTCAAGTCCGGCTTGCTCTGCATAATACTTCAATCGCGCGTTCATCGAATGGCCGGCAAGCTGTTTGCCGGAGCCGCGATAGTTGCCTCCACGTGGCGGTGGAAGCGATAAGAACAGTGCGTCCTCCGGCTGCATCGTGGCAAGCCTACCAGACGCTTCCAAGTAGCGCAAGAGTGCCAGCATCGCATCTGGCGGCATCTCTGCACTATCCTGTTGTGTCGAGCGCCCTTTGCCGTAGAAGCGATACAGCCAGCCTACCCTTTGCTTGCCATCCTCGAGAAATACCGTCTGTTCTAAGTCGCCCCACTTGAGCCGTGCAATCTCTGAACGCCTGCGAGCAGACCAAAAGAAAAGCAAAAATATAGCTCTGTCACGCAGCCCCTGGATTGTATCAGTTGGTATCACTGAGAAAAACTTCTCCATTTCATCGTAAGAAAATGCTCTGTACTTGCGCTCAGGCTTGCCATACGAGAAGCCTGCTGTGGGCGGCAAACGCTGCAAGATGGCTATCGGCTGGCCGTCGCACTCGTCAAGCACGCTGTACGTCGATGCGAACTTGTAGAACGATGCCAGGATAGCCAAACGCTGATTTTTCGTGCCAACACTGACCGGCAGGCCTGGACGATACGAGCCGTAGGATGGCTGTGTGATAAACTCTTCGACTTCGTCCTGACTGTAGCTATCAGGATTGTGCCCATCAGCGAAAAAGCGTTCTAGAACGCGGCTATAGCGGTCTAGTGTCGATGAGCTGCTGGACCGATCATACGTCTTTCTCAAGAATGCCTCAACGCACCGTCGCCAGGGTATGTCCACGTCATTTTTACATTCGCCATTGCGCTACTCAATCACATACGGTCCTGGTTTCGCCTCAACAATGTAACACTTGGCCTTATGCCAGGGCCACGTACCACCACCCGCTGGGTCTTTATACCGTCTCTCATACGTACAGCGCCAACCTGCCTCTTCGAGCTCTCCACTTACCTCATATTCCAGATTGCGATACTCTATGTCATTCGTGTCGACTACCGCGAATTGAGGATCACGCATTTCGTAGGTGAGTGTCAAGTCCTCACGATACTTGCTGAACGCCTGCTCTGCTTGCTCTCGGGTAATCATTGCTACCTCACATAGACGACGGTGATGCCCTTGCGTCCCAGGCTCACTTTTTCAAGTGATGATTGACTGATGACGCGCCAGCCTTGCTTTGCCAGCTTCTTTGCATCGCGTTGAAATGACTTCACCGCCGAGTACGATGGCCAGGACGCCTTGTACACCTTGATCATCTGCTCCGGCGGGCGCATGAGTGACGGATGTGCAACATTAGGGTCAGTGTACGGTTGGAAGTATGATGGATATTGAAATTGTCGTGGTTGCTGTGGTTGTGACATGGTATGATATCCTTTCTCTCATATGTTACAATATGCATAGTGGCGTGTGGTCCAGGGTGGAAGTTTTGAACAAGCTCTAGCATCCTGGGCCAGGCCCTACGCAGCCGGTTTAATGGCTTTCCTCTTGCCTGTCCTTTGCCGCCTCTCAGCTAGTTCATCCTCTGCATTCTTGCGTCTCAGCGCAATATAAGCATCAATGTCTTTTTGCTCGAAGCGCCATTCTCTACCAGCCTTGAAACCGTGTATCTCACCTTTCTTAATGATGGTGAAAACGGTTCGCTCGCTGATGTCTAAAATCTCCTGGACCTGCTTGACGGTAAACGTCTTATCAGTCAAGTATACTCACCTCCTATCATTGCAACGTATAGCAATCAGTGTATACGAGTTTTTGCCAAAAGTCAACATATTCGTCTAAATTCACCATGAAAATGCTTGCAATTGGTTGCAATCTGTGGTATACTTCCTGTATCAAATGAAGTTAAGGGGGTTCCAACAATGACCATCGAGCAGATCGCAGCAATCGCGCAAGGCATCATCGAGCATCTATCATCCGAGACGGGCGCAGGCTTCTGCGATGTCCCGAGCAATAGTAAGCCTAGAACGACCTACCGCGTGTACTTCAATGCTAAGCTGTACAGCACATCTTGCACCTGCATGGCTGGCTCGTTCAATCAGGACTGCGGTCACCGGGTCGCTGTAGATCGGCACTTCGATAGCAGGCGCAAGATTTTGACAGAGGATTTGCAGCCTCACGTCGAGGACGATCTGCGTTACGAGGGCTGCGATTTTTGCGGCAGGAACCACACATCGTGGAATTGTCCATTTTAGTTCAAGGAGGAAAGCAATGCAGTTCATTTTTTCTATCATCGCACGATGTCCTAAGCATCGCAGGGATGTGCAGTTCCAGTCAACGATGGCACACTCTGATCTCAGGTGCATCCATTGCCGCAGGCGTCTTGTCGATGTGCTGGTAAGCAGCCGCTTAGTGTAGTCTAGTCGGGCCGTCGCGCGTCGCGGCTCGTTGTTTGGAGGAGAGCATGAGCAAGCCTGAGGTAGATCCCATCTACAGATTGCTGCGCCGTGTCCATATAGATCAGGTCACAGGTTGTTGGAATTGTACCTTAGCCACAAATGGACATGGATATTGCGCAATCTGGACATGCGAAAAACAGATCAAGGTTGCAGCCCATCGTGTATCGTATGAGTTCTTTGTTGGGCCTATTCCTGACGGAATGCAATTAGATCATCTTTGCCGTAATCGTATATGTGTGAATCCAGATCATCTTGAACCTGTGACGAATTATGAGAATAATCGGCGTGGTCAGGGGAATATGGCTAAAACCCATTGTCCCCGCGGGCATGCCTATGATTATATATGGATATCACCCGATGGACGTAGAGGGCGCAAGTGTAGAGCCTGTGATGCCCTTTCTCATCGCAACCAACGTCTTATAAAAAAGATGATTATCGTACCTTGCGAGGATGAGCCAGCGCACATTGAGGATAATGGCTATTGGTGCGATGACCCATCTTGCCCTTGCAGGCAGGAACGTTCTTATTGTGAGCGATACATAGAAGTCGTATAGTGGAGTAGTATTATGAGTACAGACGTAGCAGTTTTTCAAGAGCAGCCGGAGCGCCGATTCAATCCAAATGACCATATCATGCAAATCCCGAACAAGGGTGGCAAGAGTGATTACTTGCCGGTTCAATGGAGATTAGTCTGGTTTAGAGAGCTTTGCCCGCAAGGTACAATTGAGACGCAGGAGATCGTCGTTGATTTGACGACGGAATTCGAGGGTGAGGCGTATGTCTGGAATGCCGATAAAAAGCGTAGTGAGAAAGTCTTGAAACGCGCTCCAGGATACGCCCGATTTCGTGCTATCATTCATGATGGCAAAGGCGGATCTGCGACCGCGACGAAGACGGAGAAAGGCGTTGACTTCCCTGATTTTGTCGAGAAAGCCGAAACCGGCGCGGTTGGTCGCGCACTGGCGATGCTCGGGTATGGCACGCAGTTTGCTGAGCAGGAATTAAGCGAAGAGCATAGAATTGTCGATGCTCCTGTAGAGCGCAAGCCATATCAAGAGCGCAAGCCGTTTGTCGAGAGTACAGTATCGGTCAAGGAAGAGCCTGCACAGCCAACGAATATGATCAACGCGCCTACGCCGGGCCAGCTACGCAAGATGTTCGCAGGCATCGGTAAATCGCTCGACCTGGCGCAGAAGCTCACGTTCAAAGGCGTCATTAAGCCAGAAGTTAATATTACACCAGAAGAAGCGTTCCAACTTAAAAAGGTCTATGATAATTGGAAAAAGGCGCTCGACGAGAAAGCAAAGGCGTCATAAGCAGAAAGCCAGCGTCACGGCTGGCACGTAGGAGGATGTGGATGGTAGGACTAACAGGAATGTTGTAAAGTGGCTTGTCATGTGGGTTTAGAGGTGATATAATGAGGGTAGAAAGCTTGTTTGCTAGCGCGGTGCTGGATACACCCGCTAGCGTGAGACAAACCTTTCTAGGAGGTTCATCTATGGACAGTATACCCTCTTCATGCAAAGATTCCCGCAACTTGCAGAATATCAAGAGAGGTGTCGAGCCTGAGCTGCTTGCCGCTATTCCTCTTGACATTCTCAACTTATCCACATTCCCCTATAATGCCGATCGTACTGAACGCTGGTGCTATCCCTGCAAGGCTTTTAAGTATGTGAGCGAGTTTTATGTGCGAGGAAAGAAGTATAAGCCACAATGCAAACAGTGTAGCAAGAGACCAATAGAGGTAAGTCGAGATTACAACCTCCGACAGAATTATCGTATCACTTTGGAAGAGTATGATCTGCTGTTCTTTCAGCAAGGTGGTGTGTGTGCTATTTGCAAACAGTCCGAGACTCAAATTGATCCCTATACTGGCAAAGTCAAATGGTTAGCAGTCGATCATAACCATGAGTTAAATCAGGTCCGAGAACTTTTATGTCAAGTCTGCAATCAACTGGTTGGATGGGTTGAGAAAGATCGCGAACTGGTGAAGCAGGCGATCATATACCTGAAGAAACATGATAGATAAACGTGGTAGGACTAACTGTGTTTAGTTGTACCATCCGCGTTCCACTAGGCGGAAAAGCGTGCTGTGGAGCGGAACGCAACTTTGATAAGGAGGAGAGCGTGACCAAAGAGCAAGCCGAGCAATTAGCCGAAGAAATCAGGCTACAATTCCCTACTCACGCCGTAAAAGTTGGCGATGGCTGGACAGAACATGGCTGGTTCGTTGCCATCTTTCGTGAGCCATATGTACCAGACAGCAAAGAAATATTGTACATATGGAGGCCATATGATTGGGAGCGGGCATTACTTGCCTGGCGCATCTTGGGAGATGCATAACTACAAGCACACGCGACACCCCCTCCGAGCGGTGTCGCGTGTGCTCGCTATGGCTACACTGCTGGCATGCTTGGAAACGTCGAGCTTGGTGAATACGGGAATGGTGCAGGCTGCACGAATTGCGGGACAGGTTGCGCTGCAGCTGCTGGTGGCGTAGGCGCTGTCAATATTGGCTCAGGTGCAGGTACCGCTACTGCTGGAATGTTGTTGTGTATGACGACCGGCGGCTGTGCCTGCTTCTCTGCAACGAGACTCAATAACTGGCTTTGCTGCGATGGACTCGGCGCGCGCCAGGCAGAATTGAACCCGAAAAGACCAAGTGCTGAGATGAAGAAAAAGATGGCGTTATCATAGCCGATCTTGCCGAGATAGAGCAAGACAGCACCTGCCAGGACAAGCAGGACGGCCAGCACGAGCGCCGATATTTCTGTGATAAGATTGTTGTTATTCGACATGATATACTCCTAACTAAAAAGGATTACGAGAATGACGATTAAAAGGACTATGAGAATGACGATTGAACAAGAGCAGCTCATCTGCAAGATTGCAACGCAACTTCAGGAAGCTGATCTTCTTCAGTTCTACTACTGGCAACGAGCGTATGAATGCCCGTTGTGCAATGGTGACCCCGCTGCCACGAAAGAGGACTTCAAACATACGCCTGATTGCCCCGTTATACTTGCGCAACAACTACGAAAGACGATAAACGATGAGTAATGAACGAGATACACATTTCTTACATGCTGCTGAGTTATTGACAGTACAACTCTATAGGCGCTTTGGTGATCGTCTTCATCTGAGCTATGAGGATGATAAGGAATGGGATACCCTCATCGCGCAGTTCGCCTATGATCTGGCGCATCTTGCCTGCCTCGACATCAACAATGCGCAAATGATACAAGGTGTAAGGCTGCATCCTCAGGCCATGCTCCGCGCCGTGCAAGACCTCACACAATGGCCTATTATAAAGGACGAACTACAATGACTGATCGAGATACCCAGTTTGCAGGCTTTGCCAAACTCCTTTGGCGCGAGATGCTTGATCTCAAAGGCTACATTGACGAAAGCGACTCATGGATATATGGCGATAATGAGTCTCCTGAATATGAGCTTCTCCTCGCCCAACGTGCGTATGATCTGGCTGTGCATGTGCTTGAACATGCCGACACTGAAGAATTTTGGGGAGGGTATGTACAGAGTCGCCCCTCCGCTGTGCGTGACATCCCAGACCTCACACAATGGCCTGAGTCGCCTCCGTCTCAACCTGATGCCCCAACTGAGCAAGTGCTGTAAGACGAGCCTCCACCTTTGTCGGGTCCAGCCCTGCCGGTTGTGCCTTCAATTGCACTATCTCCGCCTGAGCTTGTGCATATAATGCTTCGAGGTGATGCAATTCAGTGCCAAGCCAGCCCCAGAGCACCTTTCCTGCATTTGGCCCTGTATCTGGTATTTCCAGCCTTGCCCATCGAAACTCCTGTACCCATCCTGGCCCTAGTCCAGCATTGGAAAGCTCCATTTGATCTTTATGCACCGCCTCACTTAATGCAACGTTGGCATAAGGCCATGCATTCGCCAGTACGTAGTCGCGTATGCGGCCTCGAATTGGCATCGTAGGGCCACCTGGCACTGAGGACGGGCAGGTTAGGGTAACGCCGTCATCCGTCCAGGTCTGCGGTACTCCGCTCATCTTTTCTCCTATTCTCCATTGTCCGAAATCGCTTTTCATCGAGCGATTGTAATCGACGGAATGGCCGGACAGTACCATCCCGTTTTGATATTGATGGATGTGCGCTCTCTGCTCCCATTGGCCATTAGACCAGGCATATGTCTGCCAACCCCAGGCGATTAGCCCTGTATCGAAAAGATACTTGAGCATGCGATAGGAGCCATATGCGCCCGTTCGGGGCAGGCCGATCACACTGGCCACCCCTTTGAAATAGTCTGCAATTTGCTGGCCATCAACGTCTACATCGACGCTAAAGTAGATCGGGCGCGTTGCAGGCCCGCCACATGCTGCGTGCTG